>Ga0081455_10008149_pt1 | contig 10930 bp, 10 predicted proteins | sample TabmetS3T2R1_FD_70207 | JGI IMG/M metagenome (GOLD analysis project Ga0081455, IMG submission 70207) | Tabebuia heterophylla rhizosphere microbial communities from the University of Puerto Rico - S3T2R1 | ecosystem: Host-associated > Plants > Roots > Rhizosphere ... | reverse complement strand
TCGAGCACCTCGGCCAACGCCTCGATCGAGATCCCGGACTCGTGGAGCCCCTGGATGAGCCGGGCCCGGCGGACATCACCCGCCGAGAAGGTTCCATCGACGTCGGGCTCCAGGATCTTCTGGTCGACGAGCTCGGCGAAGAGCTCGGGACTCATCCCGGCCCGATGCGCGACCTCCCGTTCCGACAACCCGTTCACGAACGCCGTCACACTACGCGCCGATCGGATCCGGCGCGGAACGACCGGTCCGGTGAGCCCGGACCTGGAGGCTTCGCCGGATATCCTGGCGGGGTGATCGTCGAGGAGCCGGTGCGCGGATCCTTCGCCTACCTCGAGCACCCTGGTCTCTTCTCATTGTCGGCCGTCGAACAGCTCGAGCTGTTCATCGAGCGGCGGCTCCCTGCACCCCCGCTCACACACCTGAGTGGCCTCGTCGTCGAGGACGTCTCGGACGGCGCCAGCGTGTGGTCGATCCCGGCGAGTCCGTGGTGGCGCTCGGCGGCGGGCGTGTTCCCGGGTGGCGCATCCGCGTTCGTCGCCGATGCGGCGCTCGCGGGCGCCGTCTATACGAGGCTGCCGGCCGGGACCGCCCTGCTCTCATCCGACCTGTCGATGAACTTCCTCGAACCGGCGGGGCCGTCGAGCGAACGGCTCGTCGCGAAGGGGACGGTGATCGATGTCGGGCGTCGTCAGGGGCTCTCGGAGGCTCGGGTGGAGGATGCCGCCGGAACGCTCCTCGCGCATGCGACCTCCCGATGCGTGCTCCAACCGTTGCCGTTCGACCCTCCGTCGGCTCCCGAGCAGTTCCCGGCTGTCGAGCCTCCGTTGTTCGACGCACCGGATCCGTTCCTGCGACCGGCAGAAGGCGAGGTTATTCCGCAGTCCGTCTGGGACGAGACGACTGGTCTCGATCTGGTGCAGCTTTGGCGGAAGGGGGAGCGGGCCACCTCGCCCACCTGCTCGCTGCTGGGCCTGCGCTTCGTGGAGGTCGCCGAGTCGAGCGTGACGCTCGCGATGCCGGCCTCCATGTGGTTCTGCACCGGGTTCGGCACGTTCTACGGCGGGGTGCTCAGCGCGTTCGCCGACGCGGCGATCAACGCCGCGGTGACCACGACGCTCCCGGCCGGCACGTCCTTCGCGACGCTCGACCTGCGGATGAACTTCCTCCGCCCGGTCACGCCCGACGGGCGGGAGCTCATCGCGCGCGCCACGGTCGAACAACGCGGGCGGACGATCGCCGTGTCGACCGTTCGGATCGACGACGCCGACGGGAAGCGCGTCGCGATGGCGACCGGCAGCGCGATGATCTCTGAAGGCCGGCCCTGGCCGCTCGTGTGAGCCTGATCCTCCAACGCCGCGCGACGTCGAAACATCACGGGACCGTTGGATCCATCTCCCCCTTCGCCCAGGCGCGAACGAACTCGACCGAGCGATAGTTCAGGACCCGCTCTCGAGGGATGCCCGCACGCGCGGCCGTCGCCATCCCGAACGGCAGCATCTCGAGCTCGGACGCGTCGTGCGCGTCACTCCCGATCGAGAACCACCGGACGCCCTCGGCGCGGGCGAGCGTGGCGAGCTCGACGTTCAGGTCCTGCCGCCACACCGTCGCATCAAGCTCCAGCGCCTTCCCGAGCCGGGCGGCTTCGGCGAAGACTCGCCGCCAATCCGCCACGAGCCCGACCCGGCGCCCGAACATCCGCGCCTTCGGGTGCGCGAGGACATGGAGTCGCGGTTGCCGGAGCGCGGCGAGGTACCGATCCGTCTCGTCGTCCTTGGACCGGAGCTTCGAGTGGAACGCGCCGAGGACGAGGTCGAGCCCGGCGAGCGAGGCATCGTCCATGTCGATCGCGCCGTCCGGGAACAGGTCCACCTCCATCGAGCGCAGGACCCGGAACGGGTCGCCGACCCGTTCGCGGTCCGCGTTGAGCGCGTCGATGGCGCGTCCCTGGTCGGCGAGCTCCTGCGGGGACATCCCGTTCGCGATCTCCAGTGCCTGGGAGTGATCCGTGACCGCCACGAACGGACGACCCAGCGCCCTGGCAGCGTCGACCATCTCCTCGAGGGGGAGACGACCGTCGCTGTGCGTCGTGTGCATCTGTAGATCGGCGCAGGGCGACGAGTCCCAGTCTGGTTCGGCATCGAGCGTCTGGCGGACCTCTGCGTACGTGAGGAACCCACGCCGCATCTCGTCGGGTTCGGAGACCGACGGCGGCGCCTCGAGCCAGTCGGTGATCTTGGCAGCGATCCAGGGCCCGACCGAGTTCAGCTCGGTGAGCGAGCGATCGTCATCGAAGAGCGTCTGGGCTTCGACCGGCCAGAAGCGCGCCGCGCGAGACGCGCGATCGAGCGCACGACGACGATGGTCGCTCTCCTCGCGCGCAGCATCGGTGAGCAGCTCGGCGAGCTCGGAATTCGTCAACACGGCGGCAAGCGTAGGCGTCGCGGCCAGCCGCGGTTGCTGACTACGCGGCCGTCAGCCCGACCGGATGCACGACGATCCGTCACGCTTGTATGGCTTCAGGTGACGGGTGTACGCTCAGAAAACGTTCCGTATGGCCCGCCGGGAGGGGCGGTGGTGGTCATGCGTCGATGGTTCGGCTGTCTGATATCGCTGGTGATGGTGGCAGCCTTTGCCGTGATTCCGGCAGGGGCGGGGGGTGTACCGAAGCAGGCGTCTCAAGCCTTCCATCGATACCTCCGACAGCAGCACGAGAGCTTCCGATCGAACCGACGGGGTGCGCCTGCGACACGGTCGCGGGTCGTCGCGAACCACTTCCAGGTGCTGGGTCACCTGTCGTTGGGATCTGCTGAGGTTCACGCCGACGTGGGGTTCCATGACTTCGGCCACAAGATCGGCAAGTTCGCATTCGTGGGGAGTTGGAGCGGGCGCTGCGCCGGCACGGGCGTGAAGATCGTCGACGTGAACGACCCCACCGCTCCTGTTCGCGTCTCGACCGCTGGCAGTCACGAAGGTGAGTCGCACGAAGACATGGACGTCGTGCGGATCGGTCACCGTGTCGTGATGGCCATCGGTGTCCAGCGATGCGCCGACGGCGGCCGAACCGGCGTCGACCTGTTCGACATCAGCGATCCTTCGGCTCCGTCACGCATCGCCTTCCTCCCGACCCCCGCAGGCGGCGTGCACGAACTGGATGTCGTGCGACGACCTGATGGGCGGGTCCTTGCCCTACTTGCCGTGCCCTTCGTGGAGTTCGGCAACACCTATTTCGGGGCCGACGATGGGGGCGAGTTCCGGATCGTCGACATCACAGACCCGGACCATCCCTGGGAGGTCTCGAGCTGGGGCATCATCGCCGACTCCTCGCTGCCGATCGTGGCAGGCCAAGGAGAGGTTTCGAGTTCCTACCAGGGCCTTGGGTCGTTCGCGGCGTACTTCGACCACAGTGCCCGTGCGGCCGATCAGGGGATGACCGCGTACGTCTCCTACTGGGACGGCGGCGTCTTGAAGTTCGACATCAGCGACCCGGCTCAGCCGCGCCTGCTGGAGCGGACGACATTCCCGCTCCCGGCCGACGGTGACGCTCACTCGATGACGCTGTTCCAGCGGCATGGGCACAGATACATCCTGCAGAACGACGAAGACGGTGACCCCCTGAGTCCCCCACGGTTGACCTCGAGTGCGACCGGTGACCGACGATTCCTCGGGGTCGAGGAAGGATGGGCACCGACCCTGCTCTCACGGACGGGCTCCATCTCTGGTCGGGTCTTCGACGCAGGCGAGGGGTGCCGGGCAGACGATTTCACGGGTGCCGCCGGCAAGGTGGTGCTGGCCGACAGCATCGACCCGTTCTATGAGGGGATCATCGACGGGTGGCCCCGCCGGCCATGCACGATCGGGCATCAAACGATCCTTGCCGCCGAGGCGGGCGCCGAGGCGTTCGTTTCCAACCTCATCAGCCCCGACGATGCCTACCCGTATTTCCAGGGCAACTTCGAGAACGTGCAGATGGCCGCCCGCGGGATGCCGGTCGTCCAGATCTCTGACATCGACGGTGAGGCTGGAAGGATCCGGGACGCTCTGGCCGGCGGACCGGTGCGGACCCGACTCCTGCCGTCGCGTCCCACGCACGGGTTCCTCCGCGTCTTCCGCGAGGATGTCGGCGGCGATGCGGATGGGGACGGCGTCTTCGAGATGCGGCAGGTTGGGAGATTCGATCACCTCACCTACGTCGCGGGGACGTTGACCCCCCCGGCCGGTTCGTGGGAGATCCACAACACGGAGGTCCTTGGACGCCGTGCCTATTCGTCCTGGTACAGCCACGGGATCGTGGCGCTCTCCTTGGGCGACCCTCGGCATCCGAGCTTGGTAGGGCAGTTCGTTCCGCCGGCCAGTGGCCGTTTCGAAGACGTGTTCGGGCCGCCGTTCCCCCTCGTGTGGGGCGTCGCCATCGATCCGGAGACCGGGATCGTGTACGCGAGCGACATGCGCAGCGGGCTCTGGATCGTGCAACCGAAAGGAGTTGCGGCGTAGATCGCGAGGCCCCGACGATCCGAACGTCGGGGATCGGGTCGGATCCCCGGGTGCATCGAGCGATGATCGACTCCTCACGGGCCGCACCAGAGGGGAGCTCGCCGAGCTTGGTGTTCGCCAACACGCAGCAAGCGTAGGACGCCATCCTGTCTTGCCCGCCGCGCGCCGGCACGATCAAGCCACGCTGCTCTTGCTCGCTTGACGCTTCGACTCCGGATGGCGGCTCGTTCGGAGACTGGACGATGGAGGTGGCCCCGCAGGGTTGCTGACTACGCGGCCGTCAGCTCGACCGGGTGCACCGTGATCCGGCGAAGGGCGCCGAGCCGCCACACGAGCGCGGTGACCGATCCGCCGATCACGTCGCCCACCATCAGCCGCTGGAGGTCGCGTGCGTCCGCGATCGGCACGTCGTCGAGCTCGACGATCAGATCGCCCGAGCGGATCCCCGCGCGAGCGGCGGGGCTGTCCTGCACGACCTCCATCACCTCGACTCCATGATCGCGTCCCGTCGCGGCCGCGGCCCGGGGTGGAAGTGGGCGCGCGCCTCCCGCGATGCCGATGTATGCCCGGTGGAACCTGCCTTCGGTCATGAGGGCATGGATGATGCGCCGGGTGGAGTCGTCGATCGGCACCGCGAGCCCCAGGCCGAAGCCTGCGACGGCCGTGTTGATGCCGACCACGCGACCGCGACCGTCCGCCAGCGCACCGCCCGAGTTCCCCGGGTTGAGCGCGGCGTCGGTCTGGATCACGTTCTCGACGACCCGACCGGCATGGACCGGAAGCGCCCGACCGAGCGCACTGACGACGCCGGCCGTCAAAGAACCTTCGAAGCCCATGGGATCCCCGATCGCGACGACGAGCTGCCCCACCCGGAGCTGGACCGCGTCACCGAGCTCCGCGGCGGGGAACCCGGCGCCCTGCAGCCGGAGCACGGCGAGGTCGGAGAGGCGGTCGCGACCGACCACATCGAACGCTTCTTCTCGCCCGTCCACGAACGACGCCGAGCCGCGGTCGCTTCCTTCGACCACATGTGCCGACGTAAGGGCGAACCCGTCCGGCGTCACGACGACGCCGGATCCGCTCGCGCCGGCGCTCCTGCGTCCGCTCGACGCTCGCACCCTGAGGCTCGCGACCGAAGGGGTGAGCCGCTCGGCGACGGAGGTCACGACGCGCGAGTACGCATCCAAGACGTCGTCGCCGGCTTCAGGCCCTTTGCTCGCCATGATGATTACGCTATTACATGCTTGCTCGAACGACCGAGGCCGGTCAACGCGGCGGGCCCGCATCGATCAGACCTTCGAGGTCTCCGATCGACCCGTCGGCCGGGAGCCGCTGGAACCACCACGTGGCGCCGTTCCTCGCCCACTCCTCGGAGGGATGGTCGTCTCCCTCGACGGCGATGTCTCCGTCAGGACCGATCCTCCGCCGGATCGTTGACACCGCTCCCGGCCCGGGGAGGGCGAGTGGGAAGACCCCATTCCACCGCGCCGCCCGGCGCAGTGGTCGACGGCTCGGCCACACCGCTCCAACCCAGATCGGCAGCGGACGCTGGACCGGAGTGGGTTCGAACCGGACTCCATCCACGCGGAAATGTTGCCCGTGGTGGCGGACCGGCTTGCCGCTCCACAGCGCGGTGATCAGGTCGAGCGCCTCGTCCAGCATCGACGCGCGTCGGGCGGGGTCGGTCTCCTCGGCGAACGCATCGAGCTCGCGTGTTCGCTCGCTGCCGATCCCGACGCCGAGCACCGCTCGTCCCCAACTGAGCCGATCGAGGGTGGATGCCTGCCGAGCGACGTTCCAGGGCCTCCGTCGTGGCAGCGGGGTGACCATGGGACCGAGTCGGACGTGCGTCGTCACGCGTGCTGCCGCCGCGAGAGCCATCCATGGATCGACCGTCGGCTCATCTCCGCCCTGGTGAACGATGTGGTCCATCATGAACCACCCGTCCCACCCCGCACCCTCCGAGCGCTCAGCCAGATCCGCCAGGAGCGAAACGTCGGCCAGCGTTCCGAAGTTCGGCACCCACAACGCGTAGTGCACGAGAACTCCCCCCGCCGTGAGGGTATCGAGGACAGAGCCGACCGGCCGCATGCCGCACGTCGGCCGCGATCCCGTAGAGTCGACCGCAGCTTCTGATCTCAGGGCTTCTTGGCCTTGACGATCACCGCGGTGGCGACGCGGTCGTGGCGTTCCGCCGGGATCGTGCGTCGCATCACCTCGATCACCTCAGGTGTGAACAGCGGCATCAGCGACGCGTCCGCGATGCCGAACGGCTGGTGCCCACCGACCCACACATCGGTGAACCCAGCTCGTTCGAGCTTCTCGGCGAAGGCACGCTCCGCCAACGCTCCCGACACTCACCCGGCCCACGCGCTTTGGTCGTTCGCGATCTCGGGTGGCAACTCGCCTTCGACGGTCAGATCCGACATGCAGACCCTGCCGCCTGGTCTGAGCACACGGAAGATCTCCGCGAACGCCCGACCCTTGCGTGCCGAGAGGTTCAAGACCCCGTTGGAGATGACGACGTCGACCGACCCGTCCGGGACGGGGATATCTTCCATCTCCCCTCGGACGAACTCGGTCCGATCCTCGACCCCTGCCTCGGCGGCGTGGCGACGGCCCCGCTCGCACATCTCCTCCAGCATGTCGAGTCCGATGGACCTCCCCCCCGACCCAACCCGCCGGGCGGCGAGGATCGTGTCGATCCCGCCTCCCGACCCCACGTCCAGGACCGTCTCGCCGGGCTGCAGGAACGCAAACCGGACGGGGTTGCCGACCGACAGGGCCCACCCGACCGCGCCGGCAGGGATCTCCGCGAGCTCCTCGTCCGAATAGAAGCGGCGGACCACCACCTCGCCGCCCCCGGTCGAGATCGCCGAGTACGCCTGCCGGACCGTGTCCTTGATCTCCGACTGGAACATGAGATCCCTGGCCATGGGCACTCCTACAGCTCCTGGACGAATCGTTCGAGACGCGCCTGCACGTCGGGCGGGATCTCCCGTGAGTCGCCGGAGGCCAGGAACTCGCGAAGCTCCTTCGCGAATTCGAGCTCGCCACAACAGGAGCGGCAGAAGGACAGATGCTGCTCCACGAGAGCCTGATCCTCGGCCGAGATCGCGTGGTCGAGGTAGTCCCAGAGCTGCCGCACCGCTTCCGAACACGTGATGGTTGAGCTCTGCGCCTCGGTCATCTGCGTGCCTCCTTGAGGAGGAGATCCGTCTCCTCTGCGTACGCCCATAGCTCGGCTTCGAAGCGCTTCCGCCCTCGATGCAGCCGCGCCAGGATCGTCCCGAGCGGCATCTCGAGCATGTGGGCGATCTCCTTCGTCGAGAACCCTTCCATGTACCGAAGCACCAGTGGCGCCCGGTAGATCTCAGGGAGCCGCATGAGCACCTCCCGCACGTCTTCCTGGCCGAACGCTCGCAGGAAGTCCACGTGGAGGGTGTCCGAATAGGGGAGGGGATCCACGTCGACGAGGATCCGATACAGCGATATGCCCTCGACCTCGTCGACGAGTACCTCGTCGACCGAGCGGGTCCGCTTGCGCAGTTGATCGCGAAAGACGTTCACGAGGATGCTCTTCAGCCACCGCCCCCCGGCCCCATCCTCGTTCAGGGTCTGGAAGGATCGGAACGCGCGGATCATCGTTTCCTGGACGAGGTCTTCCGCCCCGTCAGGGACGAGCCGCCTCGCGAGTGAGTACAGGGCGGGCAGCTCCGCGACGGCAAGATCCTGGAACGCTTCCTTGGTTCGGTCGTGGACCCCGACCTCGCTCATCTCGTCACCCGTTCGGCCATGTGTCCCTCACCTGTCAGGACGATCAGGCACCCGACGTTATTGCATCCGACGGACGATGCAATCGGTGGCTCCGAGACAGCGTCATTCCAGATGAAGGGAGGTGGAGCGATGACGGACATCGCGCTGGATCGAGGGAGCGAGGGCTCCGAGACCGCCCTCAGGGTGGGCTCCTGGCTGATGGGCCTCGCAGCCATCGGCTTCATCGGGTACGCGGTCATCTTCTTCGTGCGGAACTTCACCGACTCCTTCCTGGAGTTGGGGATCGGCCCGAACGAAGTGAACGTCAGCAAGGACCAGATCCAAGGGTTCAGCCCGTCGCTGTTCGAGTACGTGAGCCATCTGCAGATCGCGGTCTCGGGGTTCATCGCTGCGACGGGACTCGCCGTGCTCTTCCTCGTGATCTACGGGGTCCGACGTGGTGAGCTGTGGGCATGGGTCGGCGCGGTAGCGGCTCCGGTCCTCGGGCTGGCTGTCGCGCTCCCGGCGCACTACCCGAACCACTTCGACACGCTCGGCCACCTCGGCCTCATCTACCTGGCGGTCGTGATCTTCGTCGTGGGTGCGTTGTTCGCCCTGCGAGGCATCATCGTGGCTCGGAGGAGCTGACCGCCCGATGTCGGCATGAAGAGGGAGCGAGAAGTGGTGACCGAGACGCTGCTCTGCGCGAAGTGCGGAGGGTCGGGCGACGGCTGGAAGTGCGCCATCTGCGGGTCGGTCGCCAGCGAGCACGATCCGGGACATCTTCACGTCGGCTCGGATCGCTACTGCACGATCCGATGCGCTGGGTGCGACCAGGCCGACGTTCTCTGCACCTGCGTGTAGCCGGCTAGGTGCCGGCCGGTTCGGGAGCGGGATCCCTCGCGAAGATCCGCATGAAGTCCCGTAGAGCTTCCTCGGTTCCATGGATCCGAGCCTGATCGCTGGTCATGGCGTCGGATGCCGGCAGCTGACCGGTACTCATCGCCTGCCCGACCGCCCGGTCCAACACCTCGACCACCAGGTCCGGTCGGTCGGCGGGGCCCGTGGCCACCCGGATCTCGCCACGGTCAACGACCGCGGACACGACGTTGCCGAACGCTCGCACCTCGTACGTCGCCTTGATGTTCCGCGCCTCGGCGGGCCGGAACAACCAGAGCAGACCGAGCGCCATGCATTGCGGATTGAACACGTCATGCTTGCCGACCGGGCTGCCGAAACGACCCCCCCAACGTGCCAAGGAGACGATCGAGTCTTCGAGCTCCCGACCCGCCTCGGTCAGCTCGTAGACGGTCGAGGCTGCAGGTGGCGGGAGGGTCCGCTTCTCGATGATGCCGGCTTCGCTGAGCTCCTTGAGGCGGTTCGAGAGCAGGCTCGTGGGAACGCCGGGCAGTCCGCCCTCGAGGTCGGTGAACCGCTGGGGACCGAACATCAGCTGGCGGATCACCAGCAGCGTCCATCGCTCGCCGAGTAGATCGAGGGCTTTGGCCAGCCCACACGCTTCCTCGTAGCTCTTCACACCAAGAGGATACGGAAAAGGGACTTGACGGTCCAGAAGATGAAGTTCAGACTTCGGAGTCTGAGGTTCACTATCTGGAGGAAGCGTCCCGAGCAGGACCCCACGGACGGAGAGCCTCCGGAACGAGAGGAGGATCCCCGGCATGGCAACGAGCGAACGAGAGGGCACTGCCCACGACATCGGCTCCCGCAGGTGGTGGGTGCTCGCCGTGATGTCGGTGGGCGCTCTGATCATCTTCATCGACAACACGGTCGTGAACACGGCCCTACCGAGGATCGCGCTCGACTTGCGAGCGTCCATCTCCACCCTCCAGTGGGTGGTCGACAGCTACGTGCTGCTGTTGGCGGGAGCGCTGTTGCTCGCCGGCTCCGTCGGGGACCGCTTCGGCCGGCGTCGGTGGATGCGGGTCGGGCTCGTGATCTTCGGCTCGGCGGCCGCCGGAGCGGCGCTCGCGTCGAGCTCATCGATCCTGATCGTGATGCGTGGTCTCCAGGGCCTGGGGGCCGCGTTCGTTCTGCCGGCCACACTCTCGATCATCACCGACGTCTTCCCGAGGCACGAGCGCGCCAAGGCGATCGGGATCTGGACCGGTGTCGGCGCCCTGGCGATCGGCGTCGGTCCGGCCCTCGGTGGGTACCTCGTCACGCACACCGGCTGGTCGGCCGTGTTCTGGTTGCACGTCCCGGTGGTGCTGGCGGCACTGGTCGGGCTCGTCATCGTCCCGGAGTCCCGCGACGAACGGGGCCTCGGCCTCGACGTTCCGGGTGCAGTCGTGGGCACCGCCGGCATGGTGGCGCTCGTGTTCGGCATCATCCAGGGCAGCGAGGCAGGATGGGGCTCGCCCGAGATCGTCGGCGCGTTCCTGGCCGCGGCCGCGCTCTTGGTCGGGTTCGCGTTCATCGAGGTTCGAACCGCGCACCCCATGCTGCCGCTCCGGTTCTTCCAGCAGCGAGACTTCGCGGGGGCCGTCTTGGTGATCGGCATGATCATCTTCGCGATGTTGTCGGCGTTCTTCTTCCTGACGCAGTTCCTCCAGCTCGTGCAGGGACGGAGCGCGTTCCAGGCCGGGCTGCTGATCATTTCGGCCGCGGCGGCGATGATGGTCGGCGCGCCGCTGGCAGGGGCTTCCGTCCGGGCCATCGGCCC
>Ga0081455_10008147_pt1 | contig 10931 bp, 9 predicted proteins | sample TabmetS3T2R1_FD_70207 | JGI IMG/M metagenome (GOLD analysis project Ga0081455, IMG submission 70207) | Tabebuia heterophylla rhizosphere microbial communities from the University of Puerto Rico - S3T2R1 | ecosystem: Host-associated > Plants > Roots > Rhizosphere ... | reverse complement strand
CTTTCGGCCGCCTCCACGCCGCGGAAGAACTCCGCGGCATCCGCTCCCGCGACGAGTTCCTCGCCCTCTGGCCAACCATCAAATTCCGCTGACACAACACGAGACGGACCCGGTCAGGGAGGCGCCGGGTCCGTCTCGTGGGGCGGGGTGGGGCTGTCAGGCAGGATCGCGTGGATAGCAGGGCCTGCCTGACAGGTCTGGGATCAACTCAGTGCTGCACCGCCTTCTCGGCGCCCGCGCCGGTCAGGGAGCGGACCTCCATCTCGGCGAACTTGTCGACGTCGACCGGCTCCTTGCTGGTGACCGTGCCGAGCCAGCCGAGCACGAACGCCAGCGGGATCGAGATGATGCCGGGGTTGTCCAGCGGGAACCAGTGGAAGTCGATGCCGGTGTCGGTGATCATCGACAGGCTCTGGCCGGTCTTCTTGTCCACCTTGCCGGAGACGACCGGGCTGAACGCGATCAGCAGGATCGCCGAGCCCAGACCGCCGTAGATGCTCCACAGCGCGCCGCGGGTGTTGAACCGCCGCCAGAACAGCGAGTACAGGATCGTCGGCAGGTTCGCGCTGGCCGCGACCGCGAACGCGAGCGCCACCAGGAAGGCGACGTTCTGGCCGTTCGCGAAGATGCCGCCGATGATCGCGACGATGCCGATCACGACCGCGGTGATCCGGGCGATCCGGACCTCGCCGGTGCCGCTGATCTGGCCCTTCTTGATCACCTGGCCGTAGATGTCGTGGGCGAACGACGTACTCGCGGTGATCGTCAGGCCGGCCACCACCGCGAGGATCGTCGCGAACGCCACCGCGGCGATGATGCCCAGCAGCACCGTGCCGCCCAGCTGCGTGGCGGCCGGGGGAGTCTCGCCCTCCGCCAGCTCGGCTACCAAGGCGCCGCGGTAGTACAGCGTGCTGCCGAGCTGCTCCAGTCCTTCAGGTGCCGCGGGTGCGCTCATGGCGTCCCTCCCTCTGGCGGTGCTAGGCGGTGGTCACGAACGTGCGCAGCGCCGACAGCGTGGAGCTGCCGTCGGGCGCCACCTGGAACACGCGGTAGTAGTAGCGGGTGCTCGCCGTCAAGCCCGTGATGGAGACGGTGTGGCTGGTGCGGGTGCCCGTGCCGCTCTCGCTCGCCACCGTCGGGCTCGAGTCGACGGCGGCCGGCGTGGTGGCGTAGTTCACCTGGCCGTTGGGGCAGGCCGGCGCCGTCGTCCACGCCACCGAGCACGTCGTCTGTGCCGGCGTGGTGCCGATCGCCGACAGCGTGGGACCGGGCGGCACCAGGTTGGGCGTCTGCACAAACGACTGGTCTTGGCTGGTCGTCGGGTTGGCCTGGTCGGTGGGGTCGGTGGCCACCAGCCGCACGTGGTACAGCGTGCCGGGCGTCAGGTCGCCCAGCAGCAGGTCGTGGAAGCTGCCCAGGGGCGACGGCGGCGTGCTGGTGCCGTAGCTGGTGGTCGGGCCGTACTCGGCGACCACCGTACAGGGCGTGGCGTGGCGCCCGGTCCAGGCCTGCACCCGGCACTCCTGCACCAGCCCCTGGCTGCCGGCGGCGCCCGAACGGGGCGGCGTGATGGCGATGTCCCGCAGGATGGGCGCGACCACGCTACTTGGCCTTGCCCTTCTTGGCTGCCGCGCGGCGCTGTTCCGCGTAGGCGGCGGCCACGGCGTCGGGCCGGCCGGCGAGGTCCCCGACGGGGGCGGAGGCGCCGACGGTGACCGCTTCGTGGACCGCCGTGCCCAGCTGGCGGGCGGTGCGTCTGGCCAGTTCGGTGGCGGTGTCGCCCGCGATCAGCGGCAGCACCAGGACGGTGCCGCCGTCACGGGCGGCGGCCAGGCCGTGCCGGGTGGCGGCGAGATGCGAGGCGGCGGACCACAGCCGGCGGCGGGCCTCCGCCTCCTGGTCGGCATCGGGGGCCACGGCGTCGAGCCGGGCGGCGAGCACGACATGCGTGGCGTCGAGGTCGGCCCGCAGCCGCGCGGCCCGCTCGCGCAGCAGGCGCGGGTCGCGATCGCGGGCGTCGAGGAGGTCGTCAAGGAGCTCGCCGCGGACGCGCTGTTCGGCCTCCGCGGCGGAGCGTCTGGCGAGCAGCAGCAGCGAGGTGACCATCGCGGCGCGCTCCAGGGTGAGCTGGTCGACGGGGTCGAGCCCGGGGTGGCCGCGCAGCACGAGCGCGCCGAGCAGCTCGCCGCCGGCCGTCACGGCGGCGACCCAGTCGTCCTCGTGGCACACCGCGTGGCCCTCGGCGCGGGACGCCTCCAGCGGGAGCGCGGGTGCGTCGGCGGCTTCGGTGAACTCGACCGTGCCGTCGAGGACCTGGGAGACGGCGGCGGCCACGTCGTGGACCCCGCCGCCGCGCAGCACGAGCTCCGTGAGCCGGTCGTGCACGTCGGAGGCGCGCTCGATGACGCCGCTGCGGTCCCGGATGATCTCGTTGGCCCGCTCCAGGTCGGCGAGGGCCGAGCGGGTCTCGGCGAGCATGTTCGCCGAGTCGATGGCGGCCGCTGCCAGCGCGGCGAACGAGCCGAGCAGCGCGATCTGCTCCCGCTCGAAGACCCGGGCGCGCCGGTCGGCCGCGAAGAGGACGCCGATGACGTGGTGGCCCAGCATCAGGGGCACTCCGAGGATGGCGACCAGGCCCTCGTCCCGCACACCGGTGTCGATGGTGTTCGTGTGCTGGAAGCGGCCGTCCTTGAAGTAGTCGTCCGTGACGTACGGGCGCGCGGTCTGGGCGACGAGACCGCCCAGGCCCTCCCCCATGCCGAGCCGCAGCTGCTGGAAGCGGGCGGCGACCGAGCCCTCGGTCACCCGCATGTAGGTGTCGCCCCGGTCGGGGTCGTTCAGGCTGAGGTAGGCGACGTCCGTGCCCAGCAGGGACCGCGCGCGCTGCACGATGGCCTGCAGCACCGAGTCCAGGTCGCGCAGGCGCGGGTAGCTGCCGTCGCGCAAATACGGCGCGGTGCCGATCAAGCCGCGCACCGACAGCGTTGGAATGGCGCGATGATCCCCCAAGTTGTAGCTCGAAGCATCGGCGTCGGCGTGAAGATGACAGCTCTGACAAGCGATGCCGGCGCGCGTGCTCTCGTAGAAGCCACGTTCGCCGAGTCTGCGCGCGTATGCCGCTGGCTGCTGCTTGCGCAACAGCTCATCACGCGCTCCAAGCGCTACGACCGCCACGCGCGGGCTTGCCGGCCGCACTAGCCCGAACGCTGCGCTCGACGGTGAACTCACGACCAGCGTCCCATCCTGCAGTTCGGCCAGGCCGTGCGGCGCATGCAACTCGGTTTGGCTCAAGTCGATCACTTCCGGATCAACAGCGGCCGGGCGCATGCGCCAAACTTCGTCCGTGCCCGCAAAGGCAACCGCCAGCGACCCATCGCGCAACTCCGTGATGCCGAGCGGAGAGCCTCCCTGGTCGACATCTCCGGGCTTGGATTGTCGATCGCTGCGACGCGCGGTGACGCGCCGCTCGAGCAGGCGCAGAGTCGCGAGTTCGAAGGTCAGCAGCTGATCTTGCACGAAGTGATTGCCGAGCTGCACCCGACCATCGGGGCGGTAATCCGTCGTGGCGATCCACACCCGCCCGCCGTCGCGCGCTCGCGCCAACGTCACCGCCGGACGTCCTAAGCGCTGCGACGCCGCAACAACGTAGCGCCCTGACTCTTCCCGCAATACATGCAAGCTGGCATCGCTGCGGGTCGCGACCACGAGCGTGCTTGCATCGCGACCGAACGCCAGCCAATCCGCTGCCGCTGGCAGCGGCACGGTCTCGCGCAACGTGAACAGCGGCCAGTCGACGATCAGCAGGCTGGGAGTGCGGCCAGCGCTGGCCACTGCCAAGCGCGAGCTTTGCGGATCGAGCGCGATCCTGCCCAATGCCCCCGGCAGCTGCACACTGCCAACCAGCTGCCCAGTCGCGACGTCGTACGCGCTGAGTCGCCCATCGAAGCGATGGCTCACCACTACGACTCGCTCCGACGCGAATACACAATCGGCGGGGCCATCCGTGACCGCTACGCGCGTTAGTCGGCCGTGCTGGTCGATCACAGCGAGCTCGTCGGTTTCTTCACTGGGTGCCGCGGCGACGGTCGCCAGCGGTGACGCGCAAAACCAACGCGGATGAACGAGCGGTGTCACGACGCGCAGCCTGCGCTCGACGCGCTCCTGGTCCGTACTGATCTGCACTACGAGCTCGCCGTCGGCCGGCTCGAGCGGTCCATCGCGCTTCGGATCAAAGCTCAGCCGAAACAAATCGTGGCCCAGTCCCGTCGCTACGAGCTCGCGACCCTTGATGCCCAAGCGAACGCGCACGGCTCGCGCATGGGGCGCGCGCACGTAAAACGTTTGTGGCTGGTCAGCGCTCACCAGCCCGGGAGCGATCGCCGGCAACGCCTCGATGCGCAACCGATCCAGAACGCGCGCCGACAACGTCGGCCAAGCTTCGTGCTCAGCGATGCGCGACCGCATGCGAAACCCGAACGCCAAGCCCGGCAGCGCCAGCAAGCCCGCCAGCGCGAACAATTGCTTCGGGCGCAGGGTTGCGATGGTTCCTCGCACAGGCCGCCATTGCCAGGACAACCACACGCCCACGTAAGCCGCGAGCAACGCCAGCAGACTCGCGTGTCCGGCGGCGCTCCACAGACTCAGGCTCGCTGCGATCAGCAAAGCTTGCTGGCCCGACTGGCGGCTCACCGCGCAAGCCTAGCATCGCCGAGCCCGCGACCGAGCGCTGCGCCCGCGCGAACTCATCAAAGCGCCAGGCCGAGCTCGCTCAGCGCTGCATCCACTTGCGGCAACCAGCCGCGGTTGGCGGCGGGGTTGGCGGGACTCGGGTGCGGGATCGCCCCAAACTCGAGCGCTCGCCGGCCGAGCGCCGCGCGCGCCCGTTGCTCGGCAAACTTGCCCACGCCCACGACGTAGTTCGGGGACAGAGCATCGACCAACGCACACAAGAACCGATCGCAGGCCGCGTACAACGCGTCGCGCTCACCCGGCTGCAGTTTGTCCGGCGTGCGATTGCGCCCGCTCTCCTCCATGAATACCAGCGGACAATAGTTCGCCACGAAGGCATGCGTGAAGAACGCTTTCGGATCACGGTAGCGCTCCTTGATCGCCCCCCACAAACGCGCGCCGCTGACCTCGCTGCGCGCACACGCAAAACCCTCGATGGGGCGCTTTTCATGCTCCTGCGCGGGCTTGTCGACTTGGCCGTGCACGCCCAACCAATCTCTCACCAAGCTCACCTCGCCGAAGGGCACGCCAGTCTGCGCCATGCCGAACGGACCTGGATTCATCCCCAGGTACACCACGCGCTTCTTACCCGTGGCATAGCGCGCCAGATAATCGAGATACGGCGCGCGCGCGTACAACAACGGGTTGTAGACGTGCGTGACTGGCGCAGCGAAGCGTAAAGGAGCCAAGTCGCGGCACAACTGATCGGTTGCGCGGCGTAGACGCTCGAGCGGATCCACGCTCCGATGGCTAGCACATCCGGAGCCCGCGTTCCGCGTCGCCAGGTAGCCGGAGCCGCGCTCGCGGGCAAAAAGGGGGTGGCAATCCCCCGCAAGCTGGTCTAAACACTCGCCGCTAGCACGGGCCATTAGCTCAGTTGGTAGAGCAGTGGATTCTTAATCCATTGGCCGAAGGTTCGAATCCTTCATGGCCCACCGTAGCTTCATCCGTCGAACACCTTCGGCTTCGACCTGATCCATAGCCCCGCGAGCGCGCCCAACACGCCGTGGCTCAGCGCGAGTGGCAAGCCCGCGACGGCAGCCCAAGCCGCAGTCGACAAGCCGAGAATCTTTACGACGATCAGGCCCGTTAACCACGGCAACGCGAAGGCCAAGCTGCCGAAGAACACGCAACCGAGGTATTCGAGCGGCGCACGCGCGATGGCTCGCATCCCAACGCCGACCTGCCACAGCGGAGCGCCCTGCGCGCGATTCAGCGAGGCGAGTGCCGCAGGCCAGTACACACCCAACAGCACGGCCAGCGTCCAGAATCGCGGCAGTTGCAGCACATCGAACACCTGCTTCAGCCCGCTGTCCGAACACCACACGAGGATCGGCAGCACGAGCACCGCAGCGAATATCGCCAGCTCCACGGCGTTTCGGCGACGTGAACTCAGCAGCTCGAGCAGCGTGGTCGCGACGTCGTCGTCGATCTCATCGCTGTCTTCGACCACCGCCGCGAGGCACTCCCGGTGAAACTCGGCGCACAACACGACCGCCACGAGGTTGACGAACAACGCGAGCAAGGTTTGCAACCAGACGATGCCCGCGAGCTGCCCTGCCAACGCGTTGCCCAAACCGACCCAGACCGTGATCGCGCCGAGCCATCCGAACCCAGCGCCGCGCATCGGCAGGGGTAAACACTCGGACACACCGTCCCAGAACGACTCGGGCTGCGCGACCGCAGCCGTGCGCGGCGGCTCCGGCTTGCGCGAGTTGGCTCTCGGACGCGTCGACACGGGAGCTGGCTCGAACACGCGCTTCGACCCGGGATGGTGCGGCCTCGCCGACGCGGGGCTGCTAGCAGCTGCGACCGGTGGCGACTTCGATGGCGGCCGAAGCGCAGGCTGAGGCAACGCGTTCGTCTCCAACTCCAACGCCGGTTCGTGGCTCGCGACCTCACTCGCACCCGCATCATCCCAACGCATCAGCCCTGCGAGTGCCGGCACCGCACCGTGTGCAGCGGCGCTCGGCGGGCCCGGTTCGCGATTGGTTTCGAGCTGCAGACTCAGTTCGCCGCTTACAGCTTCGGGTTGCAGCAGCGGCGCCGGCACGTCGTTGGCAACCGCGGCGCCTGGCAACGCAGCGGCTCCTTGCAAAAGCGTGCGCTGCCGATTCGCCAGCCGCGCACGCGGAATGGTTTCCGGAGCCTCTGCGGCAACTGGCGCCTGCGACACACGCGTGGGCACTTGCAGCGGCGCCGGAGCCTGCGGTTCCACCGCCTCGACCAGCGAGCCGTCCGGTCTGCGCACCTCGACCAACGCCCCGATCGACAGCAAAGCGCGACGAAAGTATTCCGCCCGCACCGAGTTGACGTTGCGCCGCACCGTCGCAGGCAAACGCGTCACCAGCGCACGCGCTGCGTCGAGCTCGAGACCGAACAAGCGCCGCAATCCGGCGACTGGGTCTTCGGCGCGCGACTCGAAGCGCACGACCACGACATCGAACAGTTGTTCAGCGTCGGCGGGGTTGGAGCGGTCCGACAAGGTCTGATCATGATGAGAAGCAGCCACTGCCTCGAGCAAGCTGTGGTTACGACGCGCCCTCAGCGCCACCTCAGCTGCGTCGGCGGCAGGCGTCCGACATGCGCGCATGACGCGTTCGGCGATGAGACGCACTCGAACCTGCGCCTCCTATCAGTGCTGTGAGCCAGCTGCGCCCCCCCCGATGGTTTCGGCGACGCAACCCTTGGTACTGGAGCCGGTCAGCCAAGCGAACATCAAGACCGAGACCACCACGCCCAATGCCAAAAGTACGATCAGGCGAATCAAATAGCCGCGGTCGCGCTGCACAGCGAGTTTTTCGAGGTCTACCATAACAGCATCCCGATACGGGCCCATGGTACCGTGTCCAGGATCGTTCGACATACCCAGCCGCGAGCGAAGCTCGCGTCCGGCCCAAGCGCAAGGTTGCGGAGCGCGACAGCCGAGGGTAAACCTCGCGCTCCCAAGGCTTTTCGGAGGCTACCGTGAGTACGATTCGTATGCCCCAGCTCGGAGAGAGTGTCGTCGAGGGCACCATTGGCAAATGGCTGGTGCAAGAGGGTCAACGCGTAGAAAAAGACCAACCAGTCGTCGAGATTCTTACTGACAAAGCCGACAGCGAGATCAACGCGCCCGAGACCGGGGTGATCACGAAGATCAACGCCCAAGAAGGCAGCGTAGTCGCGGTCGGTGAAGCGCTCTGCGAACTCGATACGCAGGCCAGTGCCGGCGCTGCGCCGAAGCCCGCTGCCAAGAAGCCGACGCCATCGCAAGCGCCGAGCACTGCGGCGGCACCTGCCGCACCTGTTCAAGCGGAAGTGCGCGCGGATGCGGGTCCTTCGTCACCCGCGGTACGCAAGCTGGCTCGCGAGCAAGGCGTAGATTTGGCTGCTGTTCCCGGCAGCGGCAACGGCGGTCGCGTCACGAAGGACGATGTGCTGCGCGCGGTGAAGCTCTCGCCATCGTTCGAACGCGACAGCAGCATTCCGCCGGCGCTCAAGCCCGCGGCTCCCGCCGCGGCGCCACCACCGCCCGCGTCACGCGCCGCGCCAGCTCCGGCGACCGCGCCGTCGGCGACCATCTCGTCGGGCGCGTTCAAGGCTCCGCCGTACATCCCGCGGCCTGGCGACCAAGAGATCGCGATGTCGCGGCGCCGCCGGATCATCGCCGATCACATGGTCTACTCGAAGTTGACGTCGCCGCACGTGGTGACGTTTGCCGAGATCGACGTCGCGAAGACCGAAGCCTTGCGCAAAGCGCACAAAGACGCGTTGAAGCGCGAGGGCGTGAACCTGACGTTCTTGGCGTTCGTGGCCGCGGCGACGGCTCAGGCGCTGCGCGAGAACAAGACGCTCAACGCGCGCGTGCTGACCGATTCGTACGTCCTTCTGGGTGAGATCAACCTGGGCATCGCCGTCGACACGCCGGAAGGCTTGGTCGTGCCGGTGATCCGTAACGCGGCCGACTTGACGGTTCGCGGGCTCGCGCGTGCCATCGACGAGCTCGCGATCAAGGCGCGTGATGGTCATCTGACGCCCGATGACCTCGCGGGCAAGACGTTTACGATCTCGAACCCGGGCCGCAAGGGCAACTTGGTCGGCGGGGCGATCATCTCTCAGCCGAACGTCGGCATCTTGCGCACGGGTGAGATTCGGAAGCGCGTCGTCGTGGTCGAGCACGAAGGCGAAGACCTCATGGCGATTCACCCGGTGATGCAGGTGGCGCTTTCGTACGATCATCGGATCGTCGATGGCGTCGCGGGCAACAACTTCTTGTATCGGGTGCGCGAGCTGCTCGAGGCCGGCGAGTTCACGATCTGAGCCGATAGGCTGCGGTCTTTCCGCAGCCCGTACGACCTGGTCGTTTCTCGCCTTGTCCTTCGTCCTCGTGCTCGTGCTCGTGCTCGTGCTCGTGCTCGTGCTCGTGCTCGTGCTCGTGCTCGTGCTCGTGCTCGTGCTCGTAGCCGTGCGCGTGCGCGTGCACGTAGTCGGCAACGAGGACGCGCACGCGCACGGCAACGAGTACGAGTACGAGGACGAGGACGAGTACGAGGACGAGTACGAGTACGAGGACGAGGGCTAGTGCGCGTCCTTCGCGACCGCCATGACCCTCGACAGCAGCGCCTCCGGATACACACGGTTGATCAGACGCGTGCGCACGTCGGTGTGAATCTTATCGAATGCCTTCGCGCCGTCCGCCGAATAGGTCGTCGCCGTGTACCTGCGCTCGATCAGCTTTTTCAGCGAGCCCTGATCGGATTGGCGGTTGCGCGCGCTCTCACGAATGCTGTTCGCCCGCGCGATACTGACGATCTTCTCCTGCAACTCGGGCTTGATCGCATCGAACGTGGCCTTGTTCATCACCCACGCGCCCATCAACATGCCGTTCGCTTCCTGCGTGACGTACTTCTGCCCGGTCGAGTGCCACTGCAACGCGACGTAGGCGAGTGACGTGGTCTCGACCAAGTCGACCATCCGCGTCTGCAGCGCGCCGTACACCTCGGGCAGACCCAGCGGCACGGGCGTCACTCCGACGGCACGCCAGGTCTCCTGCATCACCGGGCTCTGCGGCCACAACCAGGGCCGCTGGCGCTTGATGTCGTTCGGGTGATGGATGGGCTCGGTCGAGAAGTAGCGGAACTCGCCGGCTTCGCCCCACGAGACCAGCTTGTAGCCTTTCTGCTCGAAGATGCGATCGAACTCCGGCAAGAGCGCGCGCGTGACCGCCTCGAGCTGCGCGTAGTTCGTGATCACGCCCGGCGCACGCAAGACGTTGACCTCGGGCACGAGCAAGCCGAGGCCGTCCGACGTCAGCATGCCCGCGTCGAGCTGCCCGACGCGCATCTTGCGCACGACGTTGACCTCATCGCCCGCGACCCCGCTATTGAACATCTGGAAGCCGAGCGCGCCGCCCGACATCGAGCGGATGGTCTGATCGAGCTCGTCGAACGAGCGCAGAAACGGCGAGTTCTTCGGCGCCAGCGTCGCGACACGGATCAGCTGCATCTCCGCCGCTTTCAGCGGCGGCGCAGCCGACGGCATCAAGACGAGCGACACAGCGACGACGAGGAGCGAGACGTGACGGATGCTCGGGACTGTCATGGCCTGACCTCACTGCAAACTGGACTGAGTCTTCGACAGCAATTCGGCGTGCATGCGGGCGATCTTGTTGCTCAAGCGGACGTCGTTTCCGCGATCCTCCGGAGCCAAGATCTCGTCGATCAGCGAACGAAACAGCGCTTTGTCCCCCTGGGTCACCGCGTACAGCTTGGCGTAGTTGAGCTGTACCACGTGCGACTTGCGCGAGGTGAGCTGGAGCGCGCGCTCGAAACACTCTTTGGCCTTCTTCGGATCCCCGCCGAAGTCAGGCGGTGTTTGGGCATACACTCCGCCCAGAAACACCAGGCCCGTCGCCGACTCGTAGCCGGGATCGATCGCGACGACGTGCTCGATCATCGTGCGGATCATCGGCAGATCGACTGCGGCGTCCATTTCGTCGGTCTGGCCGAGCATGGAGCCCCACGCGCTCGCGGTCCAAAACACCGGTCCGAGGTCGTCGCGATCGGGGTAGCGCTTCTTGAGGTAGTCGCGCAGCTGCTCGGGTTTGCCGAGCAAGCGCTCGTCGATCTCCGGATCGCGCAGGCGCATCGTGCCGAGTGCGAGATCGCGCGCGCGCCGATAGACCAGCTCCGCGCGCAAGCGAAAGCGCTCCGCCTTCGCGA
>Ga0081455_10008145_pt1 | contig 10933 bp, 9 predicted proteins | sample TabmetS3T2R1_FD_70207 | JGI IMG/M metagenome (GOLD analysis project Ga0081455, IMG submission 70207) | Tabebuia heterophylla rhizosphere microbial communities from the University of Puerto Rico - S3T2R1 | ecosystem: Host-associated > Plants > Roots > Rhizosphere ... | reverse complement strand
CAAAAGCCCCTTATGGGTACAAAAATATTTCATTAGGTAGCGATAAAACAACCATTGTTATTGATGAATTTGCATCACAGGTAGTACGTAAAGCTTTTGAATTATACGCAACAGGTGCCTTTTCATTTTCAACCTTGAGCAAAAAAATTAACACTGATTATGGCATTGCATGGGCATCAAGCAACGTTGATAAAATATTAGGCTATACGTTTTATTATGGGATCATGACCATCAACGGCAAAACATATCCTCATAATTATCCACCCATCATCACCAAAGCATTGTTCCAAGAAGTACAAGAAATCAGAAAAAAACATGGTAAACAGATACAACACTACAAAGGCAAAGAAGATATTCTCTATCGTGGGTTAATTCGTTGTGGAGATTGTGGCCTTGCAATTACTCATGAACGACAAAAGGGACACGTCTATTATCATTGCACTCAAGCAAAAGGAAAACATGGCGCAACGTGGTTTCGTGAAGAAAAAATAACTGAAAGCTTAAGCGCCGTATTTGCAAGCTTACAGGTACCAAAAAACATTCTTCAAGACACCATCGACGTTCTTGCAGAAGTGCACAGAAATAAAGTTGAATTCCATAAACAAGAACATGCAAAACTGATTAAAGAACAAAGCAATCTTGAAGTCATGATGGATAATCTGTACATGGATAAACTGAAAGGGAGTATTACTGACGCCCAGTATGACAAATTCTTCACCACACTCAAAGACAAAGCAACTGATGTTGCCATTCGTCTGGAACAGCTACAAGAAGCAGAGACAAACTATTATATTACCGCCCAGATGCTGCTTAAGCTCGCAGACAGAGCATATGATATTTTTATAAGTTCAGAAGTTAGTCAAAAACGTCTTTTAATCAAAACTGTGTTATCGAACCTCAGGATAATTGATGAAAAGGTGCATTGGGAGCTGATTTCGCCGTTTGATGTAATCGCCAATTCAGGCGATTGTATACAATGGCATCCCCAAGGGGATTTGAACCCCTGTTTTCGCCGTGAAAGGGCGATGTCCTGGACCGGGCTAGACGATAGGGACGTGTATTTCAACTTAAAAAGCTTTTTTCTTATAATAAAAAAGCTCATTTTAATCTTCAAAATGGCCGTGCCATGCGAAGCTTTATGCGAAGCATGGTGAGGCGCGTTGGACTCGAACCAACGACCCACAGCTTAAAAGGCTGTTGCTCTACCGACTGAGCTAGCGCCCCACTAAATTTTCAATTTATCCCTCGCAGTTTACACGAAGAAGAATCATTTCAATTAATTCACTATTAGAAGGTATAATTATAAAGTTATTTTGTCAAGCAAATTAAGCATTTTTTTTAAAATAGATATTTAGAAAAGCAATAACTTAATACTCGTACAATAGATTAATATTCCAACGATGTCCATAATCGTTGCTAAAAAAGGTCCTGCAGAAAATGCAGGATCTATATTAAAACGCTTCAAAATAAATGGCATAGCACTGCCAAGTACAACAGAAACCAATACAATTATAGCAAGAGTAAAGCTGACGACAAGGCTTTCCCATATTACGCCACTTGTTAAATACACACGAGTAAAGGATGTTAATCCTAAAATAATAGATAAACAAGAAGCTATCATAAGCTCTCGTCGTAAAAACTGTTTTACCGTACTATGATCAAATTCACCTGATGCCATACCACAAATGGCAACTGCTGATGTCTGATTGCTTGTATTACCTCCAACACTGGTAAGCATAGGAACAAAAAACAACAACATTTCTGTTAATGTTGCTTCATACATACGCATAATTGTGGTAGAGACGGAACCAGCTAACAATAAAATCACCAAAATATAACTGCGTTCATATAATGATTGAAAAAATGGTGTTTCAAAATAAGGACGTGTTAATGGTGTCACTGCAGCCATTTTTTGAACATCTTCTACTGCTTCTTCAACCAAAACATCTACCAACGTATCGCTCGAAATAACACCAAGAAAAATATTATTACTTCCTACAACAGGTACGGTGGTAACGCTATAATGCACCATTTCCTTTGCGATTGTTTCGCGATCTTCATTTGCATTAGCTACCAATTCATTTTTGTGCATAAAAGATGAAATGCGTACATTAGGATTATTAAAAATTAAATCTTCTAAATAGACAAAACCAACCAAATAATGTTCTTTATCCACCACAAATATTTGCCGATGCACATCTCTACTTGGTCGTAATCGTTGCAATAAAGAAATGCTTTTTTCAACAGTGAAATCTTCCATAAGTGTAATAACATCAGTATGCATTACACCCGCCGCTGATTCTGGTTCAAACTTCAGCATTCTTTTAACTTTTTCATGAACACGCTTATTCAACGAACCAAGATATAATTTAAGTTCTTCGTCAGAAAAAATATCAAACAAATCAGTAAGTTCATCCGTTGAAAGTGTTTGAAAAGCTTCAACTTGCTCCTGATCATCTAGAAAAGAAAGAACATATACTTTTAATTTATCTTGTAACTCATGGAAAAGATCAAGCTGAATAGTATGAGGAAGCGCTTTATATAAAAGTTTTACGCTCTCCTTATTTAAATTTTTAAATATATAAGCAATATCAACAGGATGGGTATTAAGTAATTCATACCATAGCTGTCCTCCTATGGGTCCTTTTTGCTCAACCACATCACCAATATTTTCCTGAATTTCATAGAGCAAATCTTTTACATCCATAGCTTCTCCTAACTCTTACAAGACACCCATCAACGGTTGTGAAACTCTCAATATTCTCAGTCTAGACGCTGTTTTAAAGAGATGCAACCACAATTGCCATTTGACTTTAAATTTATTATAGATAATATTTAAAATAAAGATTTAATGCATTATTTTTTATCAATAGTAACAAAAAACCTTTAAATAGAGCATAAAAATGATGAAGCATGGCCATATTCTACCAGGAACAACATTTTCCTTTAGTGTACCAGAAAATACCGCACCTTGTCGCATAGATCTTTATATATCAGAAGTGTTTCCTGATTATTCTCGCACCTATTTTCAACATGTTATCCAGGCAAAAGGTGTGACTATTAATGATATATGCATAAAAAAACCCAGCACCATTGTATACCCTACTAACAATATCAGTATACAATTTCCACCTGAACGCACTATAAACACAGCAACCGTCCTTGATAAAACTATTAATGTATCGATTATAGCAACAACTGAACATTTCATGATTATTCATAAACCTGCTCACCTGCTTGTTCATGCTCCCTCACTAACCAGTAATGCTATTACCTTGGCTGATTGGATACATCACCACCATCCAAACATTACATCAATGGGAGCAAGTGATCGTCCTGGCATTATTCATCGTCTTGATAAAGAAACATCAGGAATCATGATTATTACACGTACCCACTATGCGCATAATATTATTGGTGGGTTATTTAAAAACAGAAACATTAAAAAAACATACAAAGCCATTGTAGCAGGCCACCCAGAAAAAGAAGGCACCATTACCCTCGCCATAGGCAGAGATCCGATCAACCGCATAAAAATGGCCACGTTTGATGAAAAAGAAATTAATAGCGAAGGAAAAATAGGATCTACAAAAGTACGTAATGCGCGCACAGAATACAAAGTTTTAGAATATTTTAAAGATGCTTCTCTCGTCGAAGTTAAACCAACAACTGGCAGAACTCATCAAATTCGTGTTCATATGGCAGCGCTCGGGCATCCTATCATTGGCGATCAGCTTTATGGAAAAAAATCTCCTTTAATTGACCGCCAGGCGCTTCATGCAGAAAATTTATCATTTACCTTCGAAGGCATACCTTATTTCTTTAATAATGAAATTCCTGATGATTTTCAACAATTACTCAATAGTTTACGCATTTGTTCAACTTCAACAAAATAATAATGTAAAAACATCCTTTTTTGCTCTTGCATTTTTTTTTAATCCACAGTAGCATTGAGACGAGCTAAGAAGGAATTGTAGTAGTGAAGCCCCTTCTTATGTCATATAATTATTGATATTTTGATACATTACATACAAAAGTTTTATTCTTTTATTATTATGTTATTATTTTGTAATATACATCTCACGCTGTCTGGTTTAAGGCGTTCGATTTCCGCAAGATATTCTTTTATAGTAGTCTGATCTCTTAAAATAGTTATATTTTCAGCATTAGTTTTTTGACCTGCCTTAGTTAGATTTGCCGAGCCAGTAACCACCACTTCATTATCAACAATTATAAATTTATGATGCATACACGGCTCAATTAATCCATTTTTTTTACATTTATAATACCAAACAGGAACATTCTTCTTTATAAGAAATTTAATTTTACTGTATTCTTGATTCATATTATTTGCATCAGTAAGAACCCATATATCAATGCCTTTATCATATGCTTTTATGATACCATCAACAATTCTATCATCCGTTAATGAAAAAGTTGCAATATATAAACACTTTTCTGCTTGACTTATTAATTCCAAGAAAATTGGTGAAAAATCATGTGCTGTTGTAAAAAATGCTTGAGAAATACGGTTGCAATCAATAAGATTATGAGCTGATGATTTTTGTTTTTTACGAGAAATTGGTTTTTTATGCTCTTTTTTTACAACATTATTTTCATGATATCCAACAATAAAATGAGTAGTTCCAAAATTACGTGGCACCTCATTAAAACACAACTGAGTGTTTTTAGTAGTATAAATATTATTTTTTGCACGTCGAAAAATACCTGCTTCTGAAGCATTAAAAAGAAGAAGCAGTAGTAATATGTAGAACCTTTTCATGAAACCCTCTTGTTTTATAGTATGTTCATAATTACTGTCGCGGAACAGCGCCAAGAATAATGGCCCGACATAAATTACGTCTTTTTTCTTTTTTCATCTGTCGCTGAACATCTTCGTCTATTTTTATATTTTTTATACACGGAAAATTTTCATCTTTAATAATACGTATCATATCAGAACAATCAATTGCTTGGCTATGACAATCAATTGGCCAATGCAATTTACATACCAATTCAGATAATAAAAAAAATTGACTCGCTTGATCACTCGTAAGATTTTTATATTCAAAAATTTTATCAGCCTCTTCACGTATCTTAGATTGCAAGTACTGTTGCATTTTTTTTGGAATTACATTTTTAGTATTACTATCAAAACCTAATTCTATTTGAGCGTTAGACATATTGTGGCGTATTTCTTTAATTTTTTCACGATCAAGCCATTCAGGAGTTATGACATCTTGCCCAGCTTCTAATGTTTCTCTCGCTTTATTAAAAATGGTATCAATAGCTTCATGACCTTCATTTTCTAATCTTTGTACTAATTCTTCATAATTTTCTATTGGCATTTGACCGGTACACATAAATGCCGACATGCAACAAAATAGAAAAAATGTTATTTTTGTGTGCTTCATCATTTTTCCTTATACATAATAAAAACCCATTTTATATGTAATAAATGTAAAAAATTAATATAGTAAAATGATATATAAAAATAATTTGATCTTTGTCGCGCTCGCCCTGAACTTGTTGAAGGGTTTTTTCGAGCGCATCTATTTATATTTTGAAATACATAAAAAAATATTTTAATAAAACAAATTAAGAGCGCTCAAAGATATCCTTCAACAAGTTCAGGACGAGCGCAGGATAAAAATTAAAAATAGACTCTCAAAAAAAATACCTAATTTTTCAAAAAAAATTCAACGCACCTTCAAGCCATATTACAACTACACAATCTTTTATTTGCAATTTTATAAAAAAAGAGTAACATAAAAATAAAAATTGATTAAATAAAAAACAATAAAAATTATATGGTTAACATAAAAAATACTATCCTTTATACTATCTTCTTTACTTATTCTCTTTGTGCTATGGAAATAGCAACACAACCAAAATGGGTTACTAAAGCTATTACAAGTATTGATAGCAATATAACTCTTATACAACAACAAATAATTAAGCTAGAAAACGAAAAAAAAAATAATAATTCAAATAAAGAATGGTATACCACAAAAATAAACGAACGCTATAAATCATTAGAAAAAATGAAATCAGATAAAGAGGAAATAATAAAAAGTGATCAAAAATTAGCTGCAAAAAAAAATATCATAGACGGCGAAGAAAAAAATCGAAAATATATAGACAATCTAAATGAATTAAAATATAAAAAGGAAATACAACAAATACAATTAAATTTAAAAAAACAGAATGCTCAAGTAGATGAAAATTTAAAAAAAGAATTAAAGAAAATAGAAGAAAAAAAATATGCGTTTTTTAATTTTATTATAGTAGCTATTTTACTAAGCATACCAATTTACACTTTATATACAATGTTCATGCAAGCATTGAGATAAATTAAAATTTCCAACGCATTTCAACTTCACCCCCCACATCACGACGTTCATCACGAATAGCGCGTAATGTTATATCATCAGAAAGTAAAAACTCCAATTCAAACTTAGTATCTTCAGTCAAACTAAAGTTCTTTTGAATAACAGCACGCCACCGATCATCAAGCGTAATCTCTAATGCTCCACGCAGTCCACCTCGACCAGTTTGGTCAGCAAAACTTGGCACCAAATTAATGTTAAATGATCCCAATAAAGGCTTAAAATATTTATCAAAAAAAGAAGATTGATTATTGCTAAAAATAAGATTTTTTAAATTTTGAACAATAAGAGCCGGCATCATGCTATTTAAAGAATTTTCTTCCGTACCAACCAATAAAAGTCCTACAATTTGTTCTTCAGAAAGAGGTGGCGTTGCATCAAGACTAATCTGAGGAGCTAATAAAGAACCTTCAACTTGCAAGGAAACATCATATTTTTTAATTTTATTACGCGCGAAAAGTTCGATGGTAGGATTAAATAATTGTTCGGGAAGAAAGGTAATACATCCCTTGGAAATATAAAGAGGCTTATAAGGGAAATTGAGCATTCCTGATTGTAAAACAAGAGAGCCCATAACGAGTGGGTCATGAACATCTTTTTGCACGCGTAAATTCACATGCGCGTTAGTTTGTAAAAATCCTGTATCAACAACAATTGGCAATTTAGTTTCGATGCTCAGATCACAGAGCAATGGAACATCAGGCAACGAAAAAACTGAATGGGTATAAGATAAAAGTTGTTTTTGAATGATGCCAGAAAAAAGATTTTCTTTTAACTGGGCCTTATCAATGATAACATGACCATCAATACGTGCAGGCGATGTTGCACTTTTTGAAAAAAGAAGATTTCCAGAAACAATCGCAAAAAGATCTTTTTTTATATTCAATAAACAACGATCCATAATCATAGGAGCATGCATAAAAACAAGTGCTCCTGTATCATCAAAATAACTTGTTGCACGTAAACAGCTTATGTTGCCCGTATGTAATGAAAGATTAATATCTTCTAATACAATGATACCCTTATCAACAGTACACACACAATGCGCATGAAACCCATCGATAAAATTATACGTTTGTGGCAATCGAATAGTTGCATCATGCAATGTAAGATCAGCAACAATTTCTGCTGGTGAAAGTGATGCAATAACTCCCACATTTCCCTCCCCTTGCACATCATAATGTAAGAGCGTATTCATCAATGAACGAATAAAAGGAAATGATATTAATCCTTTTACTTGTTTTTTGTCATCAGTTGCCTGCAACGTAATTAATTGTTTATTCTCTTTATCTTTATACATGCAATGATGCACTACAATCTGAGGGTAAACAGCAGCTTGCAAAACATAGTGATTCTCATCAACACATCCTTGTGCTGTAGCTATGTTATTTATATAAGAAAATGTTCCCTTACTACAATGCGTTGCATCGCGTAATGTGTTCGTGACTATCGTCTCATAATTACCCGTTATTGTGTCATGATCAACTGTCACCTGTGCAAGAAAATTATGTGGCTTGATCCGCCAATATGGCAAACTTTTTATTCCACAATCAGTAACATTTTTAATACTCAATTCTCCTGTATGAGTCAATTCATGCCAATGCCCCGTTCCTTTATATTCTTGATTACAACGGTTTATTGCACCTTTTATTTTCCATTCATCGTCATGTCGTCCAAAAATAATTTTTGCGACATCACAAAGATGATGTTGGTTTATTGCAGCATCTTCGATAACAACGTGTGCATCAACATTATATAATTGCCTGTCCACTCTTGCTGAAAAATGAATCTTACCATCGATTGTCTGAGGTAATGTAGAATGGGTAGCACATTGAACAGCGTATGATAAAGGCACATGTGCATTAATACGTACTTCATGTTCGGTGATAATAATAGGATCTATCATCAAAGAATTATATGCATTGCGTACTGAAAATCTACCACGATTACCCGTCCATCCACCGGTGATGTAACAAACCCCTTGGTGCGCCATATGTGGCAATACAAACGTTCCTGTTGCCTGTGCTCGAATATCAAACGCATCATCAGCCCATTCTGTTGTCATAGAAACATCCATAACAGCATTTTCGATATAGGTCTTATCTTCATACTTCACAACACCATCTATAACAGACATAGCAGTTTTTATGTAATTACCTACTCGCAATGATGAACTGTTAAAAGAAAATGAAACATCTGTTTTATAATGATTATCATGGAAATAAAAATGAGCATTTTTAAAAACAATTGATTTTACTTCCGTAAGAAATGGTAAAAATGATTTTTGCATCATTGCAATAAGATGCGGTTCAATAGTAGGCCGAAAATTTTCAATAGTAGAAGTGCATTCAAACCCCTCCATTACCACATGTTGATCCATCATCCCTTTATATAAAAGCTGCAACCATGAACAGGTAACTTCACATTTTTTGCATCGCCATGACCAGAGGGCAGCATTAAGAGATTTCATTTCAACATCACAGAGCACCAATGATGGTGAAAAAAAATTCACCGATTGTATGGAGCATGTTACATTACCCCCAAGATATTCTCGCGCAATTTTTTGCAATAATAATACAATTTTTTTATGCGTCCATGCATCATATTGCGCAAAAAAAATGGTAACTATAATACCAATTAAAACTGCAAAACTTATCTTTTTTATCATACAGACCTAGCAACATATATTTACAAGTTATTCATTATTATTCATTATATAATAAGAACATTCAATTATTTAAAAATATAGGATTATATGCATCGCCTTCCCCTTCTTACAATGCTTGAAAGTTATTGTCCAACTGATCGCACCGAACAACAAACTAAAAAACAAATAACAGAATTTATAACAAGAAATAATGATTGTTTTGAAAGAACACTCTCCATCGGACACATCACCGCATCATCATGGCTTTTACATAAAGATCATTCTAAAGCGCTATTGATGCATCATGCAAAGCTCAATAAATGGTTGCAGCTTGGCGGTCATTGTGATAGCAATTCTGATGTTATAGCGGTAGCAATTAAAGAAGCACAAGAAGAATCAGGAATTAAAGCAATTGAAGCGTTACAATCATCTATTTTTGATGTTGATATTCATCTAATACCAGAAAATAGTAAAGAAAAAGCGCATTATCATTATGATATAAGATTCTTATTGCATGTAACGAGTGATGAAAATATTTCTCAAAATAATGAATCTAAAGAATTACGCTGGATTAATAAAAATCGCGATGCATTGCCAACCAATGAACAATCTGTTGTGCGGATGTTTAACAAATGGGTTTTATAGCAACTTCCATTTACCATCGTAACGATAAAGGCGTAAATAAGAAAATTGAGACACGGCATTAGTTAATGCATACATTATTTTTTTGTTCACATCAGTTAAATAAACAGATCCTGATGAAATAATACCGGTCGAATAAAAATGAATTGTGGAAGCGGGAAACGTTATTGCTTTTTTAATAGTGTGACCGGCAGATCCAGGAGAACCTGTTGCCTTCGGCAAAAATCCAAAAACCGTTCGCTTTGATAACTTTTCACAAACATTATCAAAGCGATATTCATTTTTTTGCACATCAAATACAAGAGATTGATCAATATTAGTTGTCATAGCTTTTTGGCGTAAATACATGCATACTCCTGCAAGTTTATCTACTTCAGCATGCACAATTGTATTATCTAAAAATGAGAGTTGCTTCACGCCTAACATTACAATCAAACAAAATAAACCAATAACCACCATTATTTCAATGAGAGTGAAACCATGTTTGTTGCACATCATTATAATTTAGCTTGTGTATTATTAAAATATTCCCCCATCTCTTTTTCTAGAAGTTCTTTAAGACTAACATTTTCAACTTTTCTACCTTTATTTAATAAAAGAATCTTTTCTTGCAAATATTTATCACATGCTTCTTTTATATCCGGCCTCATAGCTGGATTTTCTTTAAAGGAATTCGTTTTCGACAAACCATTTTTATGCATTGCAGAAGTTATGCAATTAATACCTAAAAATAACAATACCAAAGTTTTTTTATACGCCAACATTACTACCCCCTTATTAGTTAGAATTTATCTCTAAAACCTAAAAAAATTAACCCTCTTGCGCTCGCCCAGTTTCCTCGAGCGCTCGAAGAAACCCTTCAACCCGCCTTCGCTAAAGCTTCTGCGGGCAGGCGGGTGTTTACTGCTGCGGTGTTCTACGAAGCTTTAGCGTAGTAGGAAGCTTGCCGAAGTATCAGGGCGAGCGCAAGAATAAAAATTAATTCAAAGATAGGCTCCGTTATAACTTAGCTTGTTGTATTTTTAATAATTCTTGTTCAATCAAATATTTCAAATTAGTTGAAGGAAAACCTTTTACTTTTTTAAAAGTTTCTGACTCTAATAATACTTCTAAAGCTTTTTTATCACCTCTACTTTTATCAAAAATATTTTGACATACGTGTGATTCAATAGTGGGGCGCACAAATAACATAATTACTGGAAATGAATATCCTTTTTGTTTTATTTTATTTTGAATTTTATGTATTCCATCACTA
>Ga0081455_10008144_pt1 | contig 10933 bp, 3 predicted proteins | sample TabmetS3T2R1_FD_70207 | JGI IMG/M metagenome (GOLD analysis project Ga0081455, IMG submission 70207) | Tabebuia heterophylla rhizosphere microbial communities from the University of Puerto Rico - S3T2R1 | ecosystem: Host-associated > Plants > Roots > Rhizosphere ... | reverse complement strand
AAGGTCGGCATCGATCGCAGGCTCGAAGCGCTCCATGCCGACGGCAAAGGCGCTCAAGCCTTCGCGCGGAACTGTCCCACGGCGCAGCGCGTCGAGAATCGCGGCTCGTCTCTGCGCTCCGATCACGGCCCGCTCCCGATTCGGAACTGCGTGCGGAGCAGGACTTCGTCGAGAACGACGTCGTCGCCGTCGTCACGCAGCACCTGCGCCTGGTCGAGGTTCAGCACGCGTCGGGCGGCGCTGACAATGCCGCCCAGCCGGAACGCCGCCACACCAAGCGACTGGGCGAGGCCAGCGCGCGTCATTCGTCCACCACGCGCGGCGAGCACCGTGAGGAGACTGCGAAGCATGTCATCGGCAGGGGCGGCGCGGCCCGCCAGGCGTCGCTGCGTAGCGTAAACCTCGGAAGTGATCAGAGCCTCGAGCCAGGCCGTGCTCGGAGACGGTGCCGCGGCAGTGGGCACGGCACCTCTCAGGAACAGATCGGTCTGCCGCGACTCGGCTTTGCGAGGGCGCAATAGCCGCGCCGTTTGGATGTCAGTCCGCGGCAGCGAGGCATCGTCGATGCGCCCTCGCCACCAGGCAGGCTCCGGCGGTGGCGCCTCCGACCAGCCCGCGGGCGGTTGCCCAGACGCAAGCACCGCTACCGGCACCAGCACTTCCTGCGGGCTTACGCCGCCGTGGTAGCCGCCGCTCCGACCGGCAAAGCGCACTCTCTCGCTCCAGAGGGCAACCACCGTGTTGCCGCCGGCTGGCGACAGGACCCGGCTACCGGACAGCGAGATCTCGCCTTCGCGGAGCGGGATGCCCGGTGCGCGCCAACGGTCTCCCGAACCGCCGGGCATGAGGTTCGTGGCCTCATCGACAACATGGCCGTGATCCCCGGTCACGATGACCACTCGACCGGCATCTCTGGCCGCCTGCAGGAGGGCCGAAACCTGTCTGAGGCCTTCTGCCGTCCAGGTCAGATCGAGCTGGTCGCTCCCCGAAAGTTGTGCGTCCACGGCATTGTGAACGACCCCCACGACGCGGTGGCGGGAATCGGCGACGGCCATCCTCACGTCCGCGCCGAGTTCGGGGCCGGCGCCTAGATCGGCCTTGTGGAACAGTCGGGGCGGATGCCCAGCTCGCGATGCTGCGACCAGTGCGGCATGCGTGCTGAAGCCGGATCGTTCTACGCTTTGGTCCCCTCGCGTCAGCGCCCCGCAGAAGAGGCTCGCCCGCGAGACTTCCGTGACCGAGGGAAGGGCGGCCGCCGCCACGACCTGAGCACGTCTGGCCGTAGGCACCAGCTCGATCCAGCCGAGACGGCCGGCCGTCTCTGCCAGGTTGTACCAGATCGTGAAGCTCAACCCATCGAGGACGAGAAGCAGGACGGGCGCTTCGCGGGCAATTGGTGCAACGATCTCGCCGAGGGCCTTTTCGATTGGGAGGGGCTGGTCTCCCGCGGCACCCCGCAGCGTCCACTCGTGCAGAAGATCGGCAAAGGCGTGGTTCTCCTCCTCGCGCCGTGCCCTTGCCGCGGCCGCGAGTCGTGCGTAGGCCGCGCTCACATCGGGCAGTGAGTCTCCGGCCCGGATGGCTTGGCGCGCCCAGTCCACGAAAGCTCCTTCCGCGACATAGGCCGAGCTTGCCTCTGCAAGGCTACGCTGCGCTCCGGCACGTCGCGCGCCCAGCCACGAGGTAAGCCGAGCCGCCATGACAAGGCGGTCCAGTCGCACTCGATGCTCCGCTGCGCGGTCATGCTCGCTGGCAACGAGCGTGCGGCCCCAAGCCATGGCAGCATCATCGGTCTGCCCCGTCTCCAGCGACTTCCGGATCGCGGAGGCAGCCTCGATCATTCGCGCTTCCAGTCCGATGCCGAGTGCAGGGCTGAGCGCTGCCGCCGAATCCGCACGGACGTCCGTCAAGATCGCGGCTGCCCGGCCCTCGGCCACGCGTGCAGCGCCAGGCATCTCGCGGACGACACGATCCAGGACGCGCCGTCCTGCCTCGGCGAGAGCACGGCCGGCCGCCAACTCGACCTGTTTGCCGCCGAATGTCGGTTCCAGGCGGATGGCGGCCTCGCGAAGCGCTGGGCGCGGCTGCTCCTCCCCGAACACGACGCCGCAGGCCAGCGCGACAGGCAGTGCATCGGCTCCCCGCCCGGCAACGGCTGCGGCGAGAACCAGCTCCGCCGCCTGTCCACCCTCCGCCCCGAGACGACTGACGACTGAGCTCTTCGCTTCCTCGGGGAGCCGGGCGAGGTGATCGAGGCCGGCGGGATCGAGGCTCCAGTGAAGCAGAGCCGCCGCATCCGTCCGCCCGTCAGGGAGCCTGAGCACGTTGTCCAGGACGGCCCGCCAGGCGCTTTCGAGATCGAGGACACCGCCGGCAGCCGGGGCGTAGCCGTGCGCGGGGGGGCGCTCCAATAGAAGATCGACCAGCCATCGGTTCGTAGGAAGCCGGAGTCGCGGATCCACGTCGCGGGCGCGAAAGGCGCCGCGGAGCGCCGACCATCGATCGGTTTGCTCCAGTCGGGCGCGGGGAAAGCGCGCTATGACGTCATCGCCCAGAGTCGCCGAGTCGAGCGGCGTCAGGAGGATGACCCCCTCGCTGCCGCCCTCGACCGCGTCCAGGCGCTCCCGCACCTCGAGCTCCGATGGGCACCAGGCGATGCGGTACAGGCGCCCGTCGCGCTGCATTGCCTCGGGCCAGCTGCGGCGGACCGGCGAGCGCATCGCCAGCACTCGGGCACCCTTGTCCTTCTGGAGCAGGGCGTCGAGCGCGCGTTCGATCTCCGCGACGTCGGGCGCGAGAGATGAGCTCAATCCCGTCTCCCGGCGCTCGGACGAGTCAGCCGCCAGGAGATCGTCAGCCTGCTCTCCGGCTCTGCGGCGACGCGCTCGCGCAGCCGGTCCAGCGTCGCCGCCGCGTCCGCGGCGCCGAGGACCACCTCTAGCCGCTCCTCGACGATCTCTTCGCCGATCGGGGGCTGTGGCGGCGGTGACGGTGGCCGAGAGTCATCGCCACCTCTGTCATCGCGGCGAGCCTCGGCGAGGAGGCGCGTTGCGCGCGTCTGCACCTCCCGTAAGACAGGCTTCAGCGCAATGACGTGCTCGTCGGTCTCCAGCGCCTCGGCAAGCTTCGTACGCAATCCCTCGGCGGCAGCGCGGCGCTGGTCCTGCAGGTTCATCGCCGTCTCGATGATGTCCCAGGCTGCGCTGGATACGGCTCCCTGCAGGTCCTCCAGTGCGGCGAGGAGGCGTTGCACTGCGGACTCGCTCGTCTCCAGCACAGCGTCGGCCAGGATCTCGATGGTCGGCACGGGTTCGCGAGCGCCAGCCAGGTCGCTGAGCAGAGCCTGCGCCGATCGGATCGTTGTCAATCGCGGCGACGTAGCCGGAACGCCCAGCCGGTCCAACCGCGGCTTCAGCTCACGCAGCAGGTCGGTCAAGGCCGCACGTTTCTCCACTGCCTTCGACCTTGCATCGGTCGCGAGCTTCGACACGGTCGCGCCCTTCCTCACCTCTCCCGGCATCAGGCCGAACAGGGCCGAGGCGCGCTCCCGCGCTTTCGCCCAGGCCGCCTCGTCGGGTAGAGGCTCCTCACGAAGCTCGACGGCATCGTCGATCCGCTCGAGCGAAGCCTGCGCCGGTGTCCCGTTGCGCACTGGCGTCCGGTCCGCCTGCGCCGCAAAGGCAAGGATGACGAGATTCTGGACCTTGGTCGGGAGGCCCATGGGCTTGGGCTGGTCCATCCACTGTCGCAGCCTCCCCACCGTGACGGGGCCGCCGCCGTCTCGTGCATGCTGGCGGGCGAAATGATCGGCCCAATGGTTGGAGAGCTGGATGGTCGTCTGGCTGGTGACGCCGAGCCTGAGCGGCACCGCGATGGCGCCGAGATGGCGTCGGTCCGCATGGTCCTCGATGCCCAGGCGCTGATTCGGCTGTTCTGCCGCTTCCTGCACGCGTTCCAGAACGCGCTTCAGCACGGCATCCCGCACTTCCTCGTCGAATTGCGGATGCGCCGGAAAGCGGTGCTCGAACCAGCGATCCAGCAGCGCCGACACGGCCGCCTTCATGTCCGCGCCCACCGGCATTTGCGGCCGGAAGGTGCCATCGAGAGAGACTAGGCGATCCTCCGGCGCTATCGCGGCACCGATGCAGCCGTCGTTGTCGGGCCGGATGCCATAGGCCGTCTCTAGGCACGCCCGTATGCGCTGCTGGAGCGCGCTCTGCTGGCTGCGCAGGACCGCGCGCGCCTGCTCCCGGTCACTCGCCGAGAGATGCCGCGCGGCCTCCATGAGGCGATCGCCGGCGCCGGCGAGCAGGTAGTCGATCCGCACCAGCGTCCCGAGATCCTTCATCGCGCGATCGCTGAGGTGCGAAGGCTGCCAGACGACGCCGCCCGAGGCGTTCTCGTCGTTGAAGTTCCGAGCATGGGCGAGGTGGTCCGCGGGTGCTCGGCCCCTCGGGTCGAAGGGCATGCCCAGCACCAGCAATGGCGCGTCGCGTCCCCGGAGCCGGTCGTAACCGAGCTCCAGTACCACCTCGAAATAGAGGTCAACCTCTCGCTGCGTCCCCCGCCAGCGATGCTGGTAGATTTGAAAGAGCTGTGCACCGAGCAGCGTGCTGTCGGTAGCGATCCCCAGCATCTCGAAGAGGGTCCGCTGCAGCTTGCTCCGTCGCGTGCCGTCGTTGTCCGCCTGGGCGGCGTTGGCCAGGATCGGCTCGACATCGATGCCGCTGATCTGCAGCGAGACCACCGGCACCTGCTCGTCGCTGACCCTGATCTCGCCCACTCGCGTCGCCCAGCTGCGCAGCTTCTGCAGCACGATGCCGCCTTCCCCACCCGGGACCGGCGAGACCACTGAGCCGTGGTTCAGCGCGGCCAGCCGCGGAGCCGTCAGCGCGCGCAGCGTGGGCACTTCGGGCACCAAGGCAGCGAGCAGCAGGGTCTTCAGCAGCCGTGCGTCGTTCTCGAAGCGCCGCCGCGCCTGCGACTCCGCCCGCCCGTCCTGCAGGTCTGTCCACGCCACGCCGTGCTCCTGCTCGAGCAGCGGCAGCAGCTTCTGGGTCCAGAGCTTCCTGGCATTGTCGAACTGGATCCGCATCCCCTCGGAGAAAGGCTGGTCGCCGGTCGCGAGCTCGTCCCAGAGATCGCCGACGGGGATGAGGCTGCCTAGCCGCAGCTCGTTGCGCCTCTTCACCAGCAGGGTCAGCATGAGCTTCAGCGCCGTCCGCTCGCGCTGCAGCACCGAGGAGGCGGCGATCAGCGCCTGCACCAGCGCCGGGCTGAACGGGTAGACCTTGCGGAACAGGTCACGCTCACCGTCCGAGCCCAGCAGCGTGTCAAGCACTTGCTGCCGCTGGCGCATGACGCGCTCGAACTCGGCGTCGATCTGCTGCCTCGCCGTCTCGCTGACCGGCGCCAGCAGGCGCTTCTCGACGATGACCGGCAGGTTCCGGTCCTCCAGCTTCACCTTGTCGAAGCGGGCTTCCCAATGCTTCAGCGTGTCGAGGAAGCGCACCTCCAGCGCCCCGGCATGGTGCTCACCGATCAGCTCGCGCAGGTCGCGCTGGCGGGCAACGAAGGAGATGATCGGGATCGGCCGGGCCGAGTGTTGCGCTTCGACCAGCTTCGACAGCTTCGAGCCTTCGTTTGAGACGAAATCGACGTCACCGGCGCGCGTCGCGAGCCACAAGATCAGCTCGTCCAGGAACAGCAGCACCGCATCGTAGCCGAGCTGCCGGGCATGCTGGCTCATTACGAGCAGGCCACGGTCGAGGTCGAGGAACGCTTCTCCCCGCGCGGCGGCGACATCGGCATAGCTTTGAAAGAAGGTGGAGATTAGGTCGCCGACGAGCCGTTGACGCTCCTCCCCTTCGGGTGGCTCAGCAGCGGCGGATTCGAAGGACCCCGCATTCCATTGGGCCCCGAGATCGCCCCACCCGTCGCCACCCTCCTTGCCCTCGTTCAGCTTGGCAAAGAAGGCGGGCTCGCCCATCGTCGAACGCAGGGTCCGCGCGTCGTCGAACAGCTTCTCGCCCAGGTAGAAGCCCGGCACCGGTGCATCCGCGTGCAGGCGCCGGACACGGTCGGCATAGCCGCCCAGGATCGCGGTCTCGACGTCCCGTGCGCCGATCATGTGGTAAGGCACCATCAGGAACCGCTTGCCGGTCAGGACCCCGTCGTGACGGTTGACGACCTCGGCCAGTTCGGGCACCTCCCGCGCCTGCCTGTAGCCGGCGAGCAGCAGATCGAGCACGGCCATGAAATGCGACTTGCCCGACCCGAACGAGCCGTCTAGGTAGCACGCGGCGCTCCGGTTGTTCCCCACCGCGCCACCAATGAAGCCGAGCGCCTCATGGAACGCCCTTGCGAGCTGCGGCGTGACGACGTAGCTCGCAATCGTGCGCGCCGCGGCTTCGTCGGTCACGCTCTCCGACAGCTTCAGGACGAAGTCATTGGTCTGGACGCGATCGGGAATGCGGATCAGATCGCGGAAGAGCGCGCGACTGTCATTCATGCTGCTGCTCGCCTCCTGCGAGTCCTGCGTGCCGGCACGGACGGTGCCCAGGCGCGGAGGTCATCGACGGTAAGGCCGAGCTCGCGCGCCTGCTCCTCGACGTAGCTTGCGAAGAAATCGCCCATGCGGAGTCCGGTGTCAGGATCGATGTCATTGTGCCATTGGCGGAGCCACGGAACGAGCTCCAGGAGACCGGCGAGCATCGGCTTCAACCGTTCTGTGGTCCAGCCATCCGTTTCCTTCCGCTCGACATACCAGGCAGCGATGGCGCGGGCCCGGGAAAGGTGGTCGTGGCCAGCCCACAGGATTGGCAGGCTGGGATCGGCGTCGCGGGCACAATGCGGGAAGGAGATGAAACGCTCCTTCGGCACGTCCAGTCCGCCGCGCAGGCGCCAATAAACTGCTGACTGGAAGTCGCCCGTACGGTACTTCGGCGGCACGGGTATTTCGCCGACCCCCTGCGCTTTTTGCTGCTTCGCAGCCCGCGCGATGTCGGCATCGGCAGCATGCTGCACGTCCGTCGTCCGGGAGCCCCTTTCCATCCGGGCGGCATAGTCCTCTGCACTCTCCTCTTCGCCGCGTGGGTTCATGCGAGACCAAGCAGTACGGAGGAACTCCGAGCGTCGGCCGGCGAGCTCGACATCGATGGCGTCCTCGGCACGCTGCTTCTCCCAGGTCGCCTCCCAGTCGGCCCGCTTGCGCAGTCCCGTTTCGGTATAGCGCAGCACGGCAAGGAAGGGCACGGACTCGTCCTCGAACAGCTCCGCCACCAGCGCGTCGAGATCGAAGCCGGCGCGGCCAACGTAGAGTTCGGCGACAGCGAGAAAGTCCGTATCATGCCGCGCTGCGTCGGCAAGGGCGCGGACGGAACGGATGCCAGGATCATCCGTGGGCCAGAAGCGCCTATCCTCCAACCGATCGAGTAGCCAGGTACGCAGTGCGTCGCGTTCCATCTCCTCCCAGGGCGCGTTGGACCACCGCCGCTTGTACTCCGGCCGCTCGATCAGCCCGATGGTCGAGTCGGACTCGATCAAGGCGATCCGGCGCTCCACCACGGCCCGGTAGTCATCCGACCAGTGGGTAGGCAGCTCCGTGATCGGAGTAGAGCGGTGGCGTTCGAACCAAGACGCCTCCAGTTCGCCGGCCGCCATGCGGCGGGCCATGACGATCTCGAAGGCTCGCTCACCGAGGTGGAGCGGCGGCGGATGTGGGTGCTCCGGCGCATCTTCGTGCAGGCCGTAGAGGCGGTAGCATCGCCAGTCGAGCTCCTCCTGCAGTGCGATCATGGTTGCGCGCGCTGACTGGCCTTCGGCGCGGGCAGCGTCAAGGCTGTTGCGGGTCGGCAAGACTCGGGCGCATACGGCGGCGGGGAGGTTCTTGGAGACGCGTTGAGCCTCGACATCGAGCGCGCGGGCGAGATCGAGGGGATAGTCAGCCACTAGAGGGAACTTCTGCAAACCGGTTCCTGTGAACTCGTAAAAGTCTTCGAAGGGATCGGTCCGCTGACGCGCTCCGCGATCATCAACTGTGGATCCCTTGTTATGAAAGACTTGCTTCATCCAGAAGCACGCAGTGGAGGAGTTGAGAAGACCGAGTAAGCCAAGGTGATCGTCCTCGCTGGCATTTGCTGGCAGCTTGATGACTGGGGCCGATCGATTGAACACCTTGCCGCCGCGGTCGAGAACGAAATGGTTGTGGGTGACAACAAAAGCGAAAGCGATGGTGAATGGGATACGAGCGCGAGCGGTGGGGAACTGGTGGTAGTCAAACCATGGCCGCCCCGCTGTCCGATAGGTACCTCCGCCAAAAGTTGAGCGATTCCAAAGTGTGGTGCGCAGCGCCCAAAACCACGAGAATTTGCGATCGGCAGGAATCTGGACCCACTGTCGAAGATCGTCATCGTAGGGAAAGAAAATCGCTTCGTCGGCCGTTGCGAACCAGTCTCGGATGTTCTCGCCTCGAACCTGCACTTTTGCAGACGCGACTAACCCATGTCGGCGAAAGAACGCCGCTGGCTGCACGTACGCTTCATCTGCATGCGTGTCCTGATGGAAGCCGACTGACGAGATTTCCTCTCTGAACGTTGTGACGGCCGCCTCCTCGATGGCCGTCTGCACCTGCGCCGCCCCACCGCCGCCCATGCTCCAAGGATGCTGCGCCAATACCTCGCGCGGCGTGTCCTCGGTACTGATGAAAGGACTCTCGGATCTCTCGCAATCGGTCTGCGCGACGATGGCCAACCACACTAGTCCGCGCGCCGGATCCTCGGGTGGGCCGGGCTCTCCCCTCACGCCGCGCACGGTTCGCACTGACGAGGCAATGGGGGCCCGGTTGCGTCCGAACAGGATGACTGTGGGCGTACCATGACCCGGAATGTATCCACCCGAGCAATCCACCACATGGGTTAGATCCAGCTGTGGCAGCACATGTTCGATAAGCTTCTTCCCGAACTCTCGCTTCATAAAACTATTGGCGACGATTAGGCCGACGAACCCAGCGGCCTGTTGTTCTGTTTCCTCCTGGGCAAGATCGAAGAAGCGCTCGGTGAAAGGTGCGCCTAGGCCGTAGACCCCGTGACAGCTCTCGTAGATTTCGCGGTACGCGTCTCTCATCGCCGCATCCTTCGGCGTGATGTATGGGGGATTGCCGACCACGGCGTGGTACTGCTGGCCGAGGATGACATCTAACGGCGCTGTGTCCTCCGCACCATAGTGATGGCGCAAGACGCGCTTGAACCCCTCGTCTGTACCTCCTAGCTCATTGCGGGCGAAGTGCCGTCCATGCAGCAGGCTATCACCCGTAGCGAGATGCACACGGAAGTCGGGCGCTGCAGCGAGTCGCGTTTCACCAGTCGCCTTCAGGGCCGCCATGAGCAGGCGAAAACGTGCAATCTCGACGGCGAAGGGGTTGAGGTCTACTCCCGCCACCGCGTCCAGCGCTTTCTGCGCTTGTGCCGCCGGCGGCATCTCAGGCGCATGGCGGCGCCATTCCTCCAGCAGGCGTGTAAACCCGCCCAGTAGGAAATGACCGGAGCCACAGGTCGGATCGATCATCCGCACGGTTTCGATCCCGAACTCGCGGATCGCAGGATCGAGCGTGCGAGAGAGAATCCATTCCTCGACGAATTCGGGCGTCTGTAGAAGGGCAAAGCGCTTGCGCGCCTCTTCCGACAGGTCCTGGTAGAGGTTGCCGAGGAAACGGGTGTTCCAGCTGGGATCCGTGAAGTCGTGCACCAGCTCACCTGTCGCTGGGTGGCGCGCGCGGAAAAACTCGAACAGGCCGATCGCGCCGTCGCCCGAAACAGGCAGACGGAAAAGTGGATTGTGCTGCGGATCGTAGAGCCCCGCGAGACCAGGCAGCCGCGCGGCCTCCCCGAAGACGGCCAGCAAGTATTCCGCATCGCTGTCCTCGGGGCGCGTGCGGAACCAGTCCCGTTGTCGAAGCTGCGCCACCTCCAGACGCTCACCCGGTCCGGAAATCAAGGGCCGGTCGAGCAGCCGGTTGTCCTCCAGGAACCGCAGGAAGACGAGGGCCAGGATCCAATGCACCGCGGCCTGGTCGACGGCAGCGCTGAAGAATGTTTCGAAGGTGTCGGCCGTACGCCTGGTGTCGCGCGCCTCCCGCCATTCGGCCTCGACGGCGGCGCGTCCGGCCGAAGCAGTGTGATGCGCGCGCAGATCGTCTTCTAGCTTCTTTCTCAGCCTTTTCAAATCTGCAAGGAGATGCGAGGCGTCGATCATTGGCTTGGCAACGTTTCCCGGTTGATGAAGTGTCCTATGGCGACGTTGGCACGATGAGCCTAAATGGTCATGGCTTCGCGTCGAGCGATAGACTTTGGCTCATGCGGCGCTGCGGCCGCCTGCACGGTGGGCGTTGGCCAGCCAGGCGTCCGTCAACCGCGTCCAATTTGCCGCCGAGATGACAGGCAGCACGGTTCCGTCAATCTGCGGCAGCCCTCCACCGGCCTGGGGGATGAGGAGCCAAAGGCTCGGCGGGCCACCCGCAGCGCCGGATGCTTGGGAGAAGTCATCGAGCATGTCCATGAGGTCATAGCGCGCCATCAGGCCTGGCCGGGTCAACAGTGCTGGCGTGCGAAGGGCGAGCACCTGCTCCTGTACCCGGGGTGCCGCCTTGTTTGCGAGGCGAAGAAGATTCTTGAAGTCCGCGCTGTCGCGATCGGCGGCGTCAGCAGCCAGCGCCTTCGGCCACTGCACCCGACGCGCCTCAGCCTCTACCCGCATGGCGCGGAGCATGAGACGCTCTAGGCTGACGACCTCGCGGGGAAAGCGGCGGAGCAGCTCTACCTCGGCGTCGGGGACGCGGCGAGGCTCGACGACAAGGGCCAGGAAGATGCCCCGTTCGGCCGCATAGACGATCTTGTCCTCGATCGCACGGGCGTCAAGGATCTCGGGCGTAGCTTCC
>Ga0081455_10008143_pt1 | contig 10934 bp, 12 predicted proteins | sample TabmetS3T2R1_FD_70207 | JGI IMG/M metagenome (GOLD analysis project Ga0081455, IMG submission 70207) | Tabebuia heterophylla rhizosphere microbial communities from the University of Puerto Rico - S3T2R1 | ecosystem: Host-associated > Plants > Roots > Rhizosphere ... | reverse complement strand
CAAGTCGACCCCGAGAGTGCGCGCCTGTGCCGCCAACTGAAGGGCAAGCCGCTCGGTCTCCGCCGCGTTCCCGGCTTGGTGCTCGGTACGGATCCGGAGGGCCAGCAAGAGTTCATCGCCAGGCGCGGCGAGCAGCGCCCGCGCTGCCGCCCAGCGGGCCCGCTCCAGATCACCGGCGAGCAGTGCGCGGTCGGCCAGCTCCACTCCGATGTCGCGTACGCAGGAGATCATGTCGGTGCGTAGCTCCTCGGCCCAGTGCCACTGTCCAGGTGCGGCATCCGCGAGTGGTGCGCCGCGTACCAGCTCGAGCGCTGCCCGCAGGCTGTCGTCGCTAGCTCGGTTGATCCCGTTCGAGGTGAGGATCTGCAGCTGCTGCCAATCGGAGCTGACGGCAGGATGTAGCGTGATCCGCCCGGTGTACGCGTCGGGAAGGTACGCCTCCCCATCAGGACTAGTACCGAGCCAGCTACGCAGCCTACTCATGTTCGAACGGCGAGTGCCCTCGGCGACGGCCAGCGCCGAAACCATCGCCTGAGCGGTTCTGCCTGGGTTCTCCAGCAGCCAGGCGCAATACTCAAGGCACTGCTTTGCCGCGCGGGTTGGCACGGTACCGGTGGCACCGAGCAGCTCGATGGGCCCGAGCATCTGGAGGATGGGATGGTGGACCGTCCGATCCTCCTCCATCGCTGCCTCCATGATCAAGGCCCTTTCTGTTGTGTCTGCTGTCCCCCACGTTGTCGACCGGCCGTCCAGGTACGTGACGTTGTCGGGTGGCGGATCGGGCGGTACCTCAACATCGCTCCACCACGGTGCGGGGGTGGTGTCGTCGCGACCGGTCGTCTCGACGAGATCCACCACTGCGGTCATTTCTGACGGCTCCAACCACTGTGGCGTCAATGAGAGACCGGCGGGCTCCAGCACAGCTCTTCGGTCCGCGGATGAGCCATCACCTCGCAGTGACCACGCCGCAGCAGAAACCGGTCCAATGAGGACCGCGGCCAGCGTCACTTTCGGCTCTGTGTCGATGAGGGCGCTCAGCCTGGCTAGCTGTGGTGCTGTGAGCGGCCGTTCCACCAAAACGATCTCAGGAGCCCAAGGGTCGGCAAGATCAGGATCGATGCGGTGCTGACTCAACACGTCGTACCGGTGATGCTCACGTTGGGCGGCAGCGCGCTGCTCCAGCCGGTCGAGCAGTACGTCACAGTCAGAGGCTTGTTGCACATTGTGCTTGCCGAGCGCTTCTGGCAGGCGCCCGCCACCACCGACCAGCGTCAAGATCATCTCATCGGCCCAGGGGCTGAAGGAGAGTTCAACGGCCATGGCAGCGAGGAGATCGGCTGCCGGGAACCCGGAATCCCCCTGAAGCTCCAGTAAGCCAAAGGACTCAAGATCGCCAAGCACCAACCGCCCCTGTTCATCACGACCGAGTGTGACCAGGGCCGGCCACGGCCGTGACGCCTCACTCAGTCCGGGCACGGTCTTGAGGTACCCGACATCGGTCTGCGCGAGGAACCAGGAGCGCCCACGCACTGTGAAACCGACCGGAGCATCGGAGCAGGCCTCCTGCATGCGAAGTTCGATTTCGTTGTCTCCGATCAACGCCAACTGCAGCGGCGGTGGCGCGATCTCCGAGTCTTTGGAATGCGCTCCGATCGCACGGACAGCGAGGTCGAGGGTACGCAGGCTCATTGGCCGTTGCCGCCGCCCGAGAGTGACCTCGGCGGCCTGGGCCAGCGGCGGCGGATGCACGATGCGTCGGCCTGGCGGCCTGGTTTGCAGCTGAATGCGTCGGCGCCAAGCCAGTCCACCGATGACTCCGGCAGCCATGAGACCGCCAATGCCCGCCAGTGCGACCGCTGAAATCTCAGCCTGCGGAGCCGTATTGACGTCGGCCGCCGGTGGGCTGTTGGTCGGTTGACTTGGCGGGCTCGATGGCTCGGTTGGTGACGCCGGCCACTCGGGCTGCGGAAGTGGTGCCGGACGCTTGGCCTCCGGAGGTGATGCTGCGGCTCGACGATGTTGATCACGATGGTTAGCCGTAGCCTTGGCCGCGGTCTTCTTCGTCATCTTTGGCAGGGTCAGTCGCATTCCCACAGCCAGCTCATCGGGATCGCTGAGTTGAACGCGGTTAAAGTGAAAGATCTCGGTCCAGCGAGCTGCCGCACCGAGCTCTCGCTCGGCAATCGAGGAGAGCGTGTCACCTCGTCGTACGGTGACAACGCGTCGACCGTCACCAGCCATTGCTTCATCAAGATCGGGAATCTTGAGTCGCCATCCGACCTGCAAGCGGTCCGGTCCGCCGGTCAGCACGGTTGGATTCGCCGCTGCGATCTTGCGCCATTCTCGGCCGTCCTCGTAGTACCGCTCAGCCAGACTCCAGAGATCATCGCCAGGCTGTACGACATGCTCGTAGTCTCCGTCATCGACCTCTTCCGTCCGGGGCGCAGTTGGTGCAGGGGGGCGCGTAGCAGGCTGTTCAGGCGCCATGATCAATACCGTTGATTCGGGCACTGCGGGTGCGGCTGCAACGTGGCGATCTGGGGGAGGATCGGCTTGCACGGCGTACGGCACCGAGATCATGGTGATCACGGAGATCAGCAGCCCGGCTGCAAAACGCTGCGGCGCATCGAGGCCCGGGAGACTGATCCGAACGCGTTGCCGCGAAACGATGGCTAGGAGCTCGCTGATCACCGACATCGTGAAGACCAGCCAGGCCAGCCAGCCGACGATAGCGATGAGTCCGACCAGGATCATGCCGTCAACTGGTGAGAACAGTGCTCGCTGCACGGCGCTCCAGGTCAGCTCGTCTGGCAAGGGATTGCCGCCAAGGAGAGCCAGGGCGACCGGAACGCCAAGAGTGCCGAGCAGCAGGACAGCGAGTGAACCTAGGCCGCGAGTGAGTCGAGCCATCAACAGATCACTCGCTCAGTCATGCCAGTCCCTTCCAATGTGGAGCCGCTCGCGCAACTTAGGGTCGCTCGCGGCTAATCGCATCCACTGTGTCCGAGGTTGCGCCGGAATGGGAACGGTCAGGTGTTGTCCGTTCACCGAGAGTGTTGTCAGTTGCAGTGCGGGCATCAGGCGACCAAGATCCTGAGCATCGCAGCAACCAGAAAGATGAGACCGAAGATCAATGCTGGCAGAGTCATATAGATCGTCATGCCTTCGGCAGCGGCGCTCGCTTTGATCTGCTCGCGGGTCAGATGGGCGTCGCGCAGCTCGCGAACGCGAGCGCGAAGTGCGCCGGACAGAGCGGCGCCGGTCTCATCCAGTTGCATCACGTCAGCAACATCTGCAAGCTCAGGAAGCTTGAGTTGGTCGGACAGCCTGCGAAGCTCGGCATACGGGGATTGCTGTTCCAGCCGCGCCCGTTCGAGTGCGGTCCGGATCTGGACGAAGAGCGGCACGTCACTCAGTGCAGCAGCGTTGCGCAGTGCCTGGGTGGCTGAGGCGTTGGTCAGCCGCTCTAAGGTCACCAAGTCGATGTAGACCAGCAGCGCCTCGGCGGCTCCGGTCCAAACACTGGTAGCGGCTCGCCGGAGCAGCAGGTCAGGTACGAAGAAGCCGATCACACCACCAAGAACCACCGCAACCGCGGGGATCGGGCTGAGGTGGCCGGTCAGGTAGGTGAATGCGCCGCCAGCTAACCCTGGTAGCACTGCACCGATGATCGCCATCACGGCCTTGTCGGCATAGAACTCTGCGATCGGTTTGTTCTGAAGTCGCAATGCTCGACGCTGCCCGTTGGTCAATGGCACTGGTACGACGCGATACAGGAATCCACCCAAGCGCTCCGAACGGCTGCGAATCGGAACGATGTCGGGTGCCGGCATATGGTTCGTACCGTCCGCACCGATGCGCTCCAGGGCAGCGTCCAATCGCGGAGTGAATCGAGTGAAGGCGACAACAAGGCAGCACATGCCCGCTGCTAACAAGATGCCGGAGATCAACACCAGGGTGACAGTCATCGGTGTTGCCCGAGAAGAATGCGCGGTCTTTCGGACTGATGCGCCTTGCGCCGCATCAAGATCAGCGAGGCGAGGTAGACGAGCAACAGCATGGAAAGTAGCACTTGGCCCAGCGGCGTTCGGTACGGCGCAAAGAAGTCCGGCGAAAGCAGAAACACCAGGACCAAGGTTGTCAGCGAGATCACGGTCACCTGGCGGACGACGACGTACGGCTTCGATCGTTCGACCTCGATCGCCCGTCGGCCCTTGAGCTGCGCCTGAATCGAGTCGGCGAGGGCGTTGAGGGTGATCGACGCGCCGTTGGCGCCGCGACTCGACGCCAGGATGAGGGCGGCAATGACGGCGTCGGCGTCGGGCGAGTCGATTGCGTCTGCGAACCGCATCAGAGCGTCGCGAGTTTCCCAACGGTTGTTGAGTCGGGTCACCAACAGGCTGATCTCATCAGCGAGCAGCGGTGGAGCCGTACGTCGTGAGATTCGGATCGCATCGGTGATCGACTTGCCGGTGGCAAGCGTGGCGGCCAGCGAGCGTATCCAACGATCCAGCGCCTCGAGCAGCTCGACATCGCGTGCTTTTGGAAGGATCAGCAGATAGGGGAGTCCGATTGCGAGTACTGGTATGAGGATGATCAAGATCAGCCATCCGGTCAGCGCTGCCAACACGCAACCGATGATCATGCTGAGCAGCAAGATCACGTCACGGCGCCGGCCGCGTCGGCCTGCGGGGCGTCGACTGACGCGGACCCACAGCTCACCAGCCGACTCACTACGTCGGCTCGGCGCTCGAGGAGTTTGCCGCCGGAGGCCGGACACGATCCCAAGCACGCCCCCGACGATCAATAACCCGGCTGTGATCGCAAGCACGCCGCTCACGGATCCCGCTCCACTGTCGGGCGGCGTCGTCTCGAACGAGGCAAGTCGCGACGGAATGGGAGCAACTCCGCCTCGAAGTCAGCATCTGGGAAGAATCCTGCGGACTGGCTGCCGGTGCCTGTGGCGTGGTACGTGAGATGGGTAACCGGACGTCCGTGCTCGATCGCGCGAGTGACTTGCCGGATCTCAGACACATAGCGGCGGCGGGTGCCGCCTTTCCACGTCTCGTCCACCAGCTTCACATAGATGAAGAGATGGATGTTGTGGGCGATCTGCCGGTACGCCTCATCAACGGTCAACACGCCGCCTTGGGCGACTCGAGACGCGAGGCGGTCCATCGTGGACTCGGCCGAGTGCGAGTGGGTGGTACTCAGCGTGCCGGTTCCGGCCTGCATAGCCTCAAACATCGCTGCTGCCTCGCCACCGCGGACTTCGCCGACTACCAGTCGTGACAGGTTCTGCCGTAATGCCTCGGGTACCAGCTCGGAGATCGTAAAGTCCCCAACTCGGCCGCCCGCAGAAGTTTCACCGTGGCCGACGCGAGCCTGAAGCGCCAGTATGTTCTCCCGACCAGGCTGGAGATGAGTCATCAGCTCGTAGTCGGTCTCAAGGGTGCCGAATCGCTCGTTGCGCGGGATGGAATTGATCAAGGCACGCAGCAGTGTGGTCTTTCCAGCACCTTGGTCACCAGAGATCACCATCGACTTCCGCGCCAAGATCGCCGCGTCCAGGAACTGCGCCACGTCGTACGGCATCAGTCCACCGTCGGCAAGATCCGCCAGGGAAACATCTGTGAGGGTGTGTTGACGGATCACGATGCTCGGTCGATATGACAGCCCGAAAGCCATGGCATGCAATCGGAATCGCTCACCGAGTGCCAGAGTCATCGTGGGATGGGTGTCATCGAACGGACGGGAGGGCTCGCTGTTCTGGCCCAGAAAGCGGATCGCCTCAATGAGTTCCGTATCGCTGTCGGCAACCGGAGGCATCTGCCGACGTCGCCCGTCGCCGTATTGAATGACCACCGAGTTCCAACCGTGGATCTCAATGTTTTCGACGTCCTGCATTTCGAGCAGCGGCTGGAATCTTCCATAACCGAAGATCGCGTTCTCTACCGCTGTGACGTACGCCTCCTCCTGGACCGGAGACCAAAGCGCCGCGCCGCCTCTATGCAGAGCACGGACATGATCACTGACCACGCGCCGGATGATGGCTCGGCCGAGCAGCAGTCGATCATCGCTGGCAAGCACGTGACCGCTCGATCGCGCATGCTCCTCGACCTTGTCGGTGATGATCTCGGAAGCACGGCGGCGAAGATCAACGACCTGCGACCAGTCAAGATCAGCGATAGGCAGCTGGGCATTGGCGAGTCGTAGCTCGTCAGAGCTATAGATGCCAAAGGGTTCCCGCGGCTCATGCTTCGGCAGGCCGGGTTTGGCCTGGGCGTCTGCCTGTGTCAGCTCACGGTCGTAGTCCGCGAGCATGGGGATGTCCGTCAGCGCGGCAGGCTGCGCCGTCGAGCTCTGTTCCTTCATGATCAGCCTGCCACCGATTCTGTAGCGAGCTGGAGCGTGCTGGACAAGTGTGATGAGGCATCGCGCATGCTGCGGATGAGCGGCGAGGTATCGAATCGCCGGTGTCGCGGACGGCCGTCGGAAAGGTGAGCTGCAGACTGACTGTCGTGGGCGATGCAGGTGATCACCGGCACCTCGAGTGCTCGGGCGATTTCACCGCGTTGATACGGCTGCCCCTCGCCCACGACGATCAGCTCTAAATGCCCGCGGTCCCCGGAAGTGAGTCGAGGATGATCGCGGAGTGTTGGCAGGTGGACCCTCGCGCTCATGATCGACCGCAGCGTCGAAGTAAGAACTACAGCGGTCAATGCGCTGCGCTCCAGCAGGGCGGCTGGTGGCCCGGACGGCCCGATGCGACCGCAATCGATGATCACGTCGAGATCGACCTCGCCGAGCCGGTCGAAGGCCTCGGCCAGATCTTCCCAGACGCCGCCGAAATGCATTGCGCTGGCCGGCTTTGCGAAACCGGGCAAGAAGAGCCGGCGAGTCTCCTGCTCAGCCGACAATGGCAGCGTCTGGTCGAGAACCGCCTCTCGAAGTGGGCGGCGGTCACGGTGCGCCTCGGCAACGCGTAGCAGGCCTTTGCCACTTGCGGATCGACCCTCGAGATAGCCGGCCAGGATGGCCTGATGCGCTCCCGGATCGCAGTCTGCGAGCAAGATCGGCCGCGGCCAGATGAGGGCAAGACCAACGGCCAAGGTCGTGACGCCGGGTGATCCACCGGTCGAAGTCAGGAGCAGTATCGCCATTTCATGATCACCTATTTGCGTCCCGTACGACAGCGATTCGATCTTGGGCGGCTAGCATCGCGATAATCGGTGCAGCACCTGCCTCGACGTCGACATTGAGCAAGATCGAGGTGCCGTCGGCGTCAGGCGATTGGTCGATCACCCTGCCGATGAAGATGCTGCCGTCGAGCTTGTCGGTGGCGGAACTGTCGGCAGCTGCCGGCATCGCAATCAAACGGACAAGGGATGACGGAAGGAGCAGGTTGCTGGGCGCTCGCCCGGCCCCCAGTTTGAGTCCTACGATCGCCCGACCCTCTGCTGGAATAGCTTGCTCAGCGACAGCGGCGGAGGGGATGACCGAACCTTCGACGAGGTCAAAGGTGGCTCGCTTCCCCACAAGATCAGCAAGCCTGGCAGCGGGCACGGTTTGCGGCAGGGAGCCGTTACGCAACGTGATGGTTGTCAGGTCGCCCTGTTCGATCGTCTCGCCTCGGTAGACCGTATGAGCAGCTGCAACGACGGCAGTCTCGCTCGCGACCCGCGCGTAGATCATGTACGACAGCAGGCCGCCCAAGCAAAGCGCGACGATGCCGAGCGCGATCCACTTCGGGTTCCGCCGGCCAGGCATTCGAGGTGGCTGCGGTGTGACTGGCGATTCAGCGGGAGAAGCCGACTTCGAGTTGCGCGCCTTCTCCGGCGTTCTCGCCTCAGTGTCAATGGTCATTGCTGCTTCCCTGAACTCTGCGGTTGTGTCTCATCGGGAGGCCCCCGCGGCAACGATGTTGGCCCGAGCTGAGCCATTTCCAACGATCGCGCCGATGCCAATCACTGAGAGGAAGATCGTCGGCTCCTCGGCGCTGGTTGCGACGACAACCACTCCGTTGGAGACCGAGACCGTACCCTGGACGCCTGGCTGGCCCGCGAGGTAGGTCTTCGCAGCGAGCACTGCGGCAGTTGCTCCGTCTCTACCGCCCAACTGTTGGGTGGCAGCGGCGTTCCCCGCGGCTCGGCTGGCTCCAGCAGCAGCTGACTCGGCGCGGCTCGTGGCTGTAACCTTCTGGCCGCCGTCGATGACGAGCCCGGTCGTAATGATCAACGCGCCCATGATCACTAGCGCGAACAGGCTAATCGACTGTCCGCGCTCAGCACGGGCAGTGATGAGTTCCATGACCGACTCTGCTGTGATCATCGACTGCGATAGGTATCGAGGGCGGCGGATCCGTGGCCGGTGAGCTGGATGGAACCGGGCCAGCCGGGAAGGAAGACATCAGAGAAGTCGACGATGCACAAGATCGTTGATGTGACCGTCGCTGGTGTACCGACGGGTACTGCGAAGGCCGCTGTCCTGATGGAAACCGAGGTTGATGTGCAGCGAAGTCCGGCGGTGGCGAGCGATTGCGATCCGGCGTCGCGTCCCGCAGTGCTGGCGGCGGCCGCCGATCGGGCGAGGGATGCGGCACGAGCGGCGGTCTGAGCGGCTTCGTTGACGGTAGTACGCGCGAACCATAGGCGACCGCCGGCTACCAGCATGCCAAGGACGAGCAGTAGTGCCGGCAATAGCAGGGTCAGCTCCACGGCAGCAGCTCCGCGCTGGTACTCAGATGAATTGCGATGCGGGCTGATGATCATGGCCGGGTGACCCGCTCCACCGGCGCGGTCGCCGTCTCGTTGATCCGGACGAGGTTGAGGTCGAAGATCATCGGCGGGTGGGCTATGACGTCAGCGGTGACAGTCGTCCCGGTTCGCTGGACGCGTACCGAAATCTCTCTGAGGCCTCCGGAACCCGCGATCGACTCACCCAAGCGCTGGGCATCGGCCGCGCTGCCGTAGCTGCCGCGGGCAGCATCGACTGCAGCAGTCGCTGCTCGTTGCGCGACGTTGCGACCGTGCAGGAAGATGCCGGCCTGGATGATCCCCAGCGTCAGGAGCATAAGGAGGGGCCAGAGAATCGCCCATTGCACGCTTTCGCTGAGGCCGCGCTCATCGCGGGCCATGAGCTGCACGGGTCAGAGTTTGGGGAGTTTGGCGCGGACATAGACCGTGATCAGAGTGATCACGATCCCGGCCACCGTAACGGCTCCGGCGAGCAAGATCGCATTCTCAGCCGATTGGCTGAGGCCGCGCTCGTCGCGTGTCTCAGGATCTTTGAGCAGGACAAACAGTCCCACCATGACGGCGGCGTAGCGCTGAACCTTCATGGATTTCCTTTCGGGGGCAGACTTCGTGATCACGAAGCCCTAAGGGGATGGCGTTGCCGCGAGGGGCATCTGCTCGCGGCAGGTCTGAAATGATCATCGAACGAGCACCTGGAGCTCGCCGACCGGGAGTTCGGTGGTGTCAACAGCAGGAACGTTGATCACGCCCGACTGGCCGTTGCTGGTCCAGGTCACAGCCCAGTTGGCCATCGCGGCCACGGTGTAGGTGTCGGCTGGCAATGAGGGCTTGGCGTAGGCGTAGCCGCAGTTTGGGGACGTCCGGCCAGGCTCTACGGCGGGTGTCCAAGGATGGCCGGTTCCTGGGCAACTGATCGAGTGACCATCACCCATGGGGAAGGTCAGGCTGCTCACGTCCGCTTCCAGTGACACGGATAGGCCGGCAACCGAGTCGGAAATCGGACCGACATGGGTAGGCCCGTCAGCCCACAGCCACAAGGGATATCCGACGGCGGCCATGTTCCATGGGTTGAGGTTGGGCGATGGGCCGATGCCCGGCGCGATAGTCGGCAGCTGAAGGCGGGCGACAGCAATTGCGGCTGCCTGGCCGGCGGTGATCCGTGGCGGGTTTCCACGGCCGGAGAAGGTATCGGAACCGAATTCTGGTGGTGTCGGCGGGGTCGGTGGGTTGCCACAGCCAGCGTTGCTCAGACTGGGATCGAAGGTCAACACGCAGCGGTTGTAGCTGGCAAGCTGGCGGTCATAAGCAGCGAGTGCTGCGGAGAACTTCTTGTGCGCGACACTCACTTTCTCGCTCAACTCATCCTGATCAGCGCCACGGTCACGCGAGGCGCTCCCGCGGTACTTCGGCGGTGGAGCTGGTCGTTTCGATTTCTTGGCAACATTGATGCAGAGGCCATCGTCAGTGCAGGTCACATTTCCATCACTCCAAGCCGCGGGCGCCCAAAAAATCGAGATGAGAATTCCAATCACGCCGACCGCTCCGATGTATTGCCCTAGACCTGGCATGGCTGTTCCTCGAAGCTGCTCACTTTGGCGGTTATCGCCTCCGAAACCTTCCAATGACCGCTGTGTTTGACAACTTTGAGCGCTTGTACATATCGCCGATTGGTCGAAGGAGTCACGTCCTTCCCGGACCGGTCAACGAACCGGACGACGCTGCTGTCTTCGCAGCTAGTCAGTCCGACTTCATTCTCTTTCCAACCACTGTGGGCAACCGCGCCGACGACCTCAGTCATTCCGGTCGCATGCCAGCCGGCTTTCTGTGTGCGTCGGAGCGCCTCAAGGGTTATCCGCAGATATGAGTCGGTCGAAGTGGCGCGCATTACAGAGGTCGCTCTTGTGGTCCCACCTGCCTGATACAGCCGCGCTTGCTCGGCCCGATTTGCACGATACGCAGCCTCCGCAGCCTCGTAATCGAGCCGCATTTGGCGCTCGATTTGAGATTCGGTCGGGGTCGTCGCAGCCGGAGTTGGTGACGGTGCGCTGGTTGACGCTGGCCCTGCAGTACAGCCGGACAGCGCACAGCAGGCAATGACGGCTCCGACACTCACGAAGCCCCGTCTCCTGAGCGCCACCCGATCTCCTCAGTCCGAAAGGCTCGACAATCGCAGACCCC
>Ga0081455_10008142_pt1 | contig 10934 bp, 12 predicted proteins | sample TabmetS3T2R1_FD_70207 | JGI IMG/M metagenome (GOLD analysis project Ga0081455, IMG submission 70207) | Tabebuia heterophylla rhizosphere microbial communities from the University of Puerto Rico - S3T2R1 | ecosystem: Host-associated > Plants > Roots > Rhizosphere ... | reverse complement strand
AGTCTCGAAGAACGTTTGCAGAGCTGCGGCGGGTCCGAACTCGTCATGCGTGCTTTGTACAAAATATTTCGGCACGTCCACGTGGTAGGCGAAATCGCGCTCCGGAATTCTGGTTGGAAACCCAACTGCGATCACCCTTCGAATGGCAGGCTCGGTAGAAGCCAGACGGAGGGCAACGCGCGAACCGAAGGAAAAGCCCGCCGCGAGTAACGGCAGGCCCGGATAACGGCCTTCCAGCTCCCGGAGCGCGACACGCGCATCTTCGGTTTCACCGATGCCTTCGTCGTATTCTCCCTCGCTGAGATTGACGCCCCTATAGTTGAAGCGCAGCACGACGCAACCTGCTTTTCGCAAGGCACGGGCGATGCGGTACACAACTTTGTTGTGCATGGTGCCGCCGCCCTTCGGGTGTGGATGGCAAACCACGGCCGCTTCCACCGGATCGCCTTGCTCCGGCTCTTCGAGCAGGGCTTCCACGCGACCCGCGGGTCCCGCAAGAAACAGCGATTCAATCCGCCGCGCCATTAATTGGTGCGGTAGTTAGTGAACTGCATGTCGATGCCGAAGTCTTTGCCTTTCAGCAACGTGATCGCCTGCTGCAGCGTGTCGCGATCCTTGCCGCTGACACGGACCACGTCTCCCTGAATGCTTGCCTGAACTTTGAGCTTACTGTCTTTGATGAGCTTGACGATGTCCTTGGCTTTTTCGGTGTTAATCCCTTGCTGCAGCGTGATCTCTTGGCGCACGCTGCCGCCTGAGGCGGGCGTAATCTCGCCGTATTGCAGCCCCTTCAAAGGCACATTGCGCTTCACCAGCTTCTGGCCCAGGATCTCCGTTACGGCTTTCAGCTTGTACTCGTCGGAACTCGCCAGCAGAATCTTGTTGTCTTTCTGATTGAGGTCGATCGAAGAATGGCTGGTCTTCAAGTCGTAGCGCGTCTGCACTTCTTTTGCGGTCTGCTGAACCGCGTTTAGTACTTCATTGAGATCGATCTTGGAGACGATATCAAAACTGTTGTCCGGCATGGGAAGCTCCAGTTCCCATAGTAGCGGCCCGCAAGATGTTATTTGCGGTGCGCGAGCGCCAGCACAACGCGTTCGGTGAGTTCCTCGATCATCGCCGGCATGGCGCTGTCGAGCGCCAGAGTCACGGCCGCACGAATACTGTTACGGTCCAGCCCATTGCCCGCCGCGGGCCCCTCGTCCTTCTTCGCAGCGGAGCTCTTTTCGAGTAGTTGCTGCACGGCGCCGAGCAGCGTGGATGCTTCAAACGGCTTGCGGAGAATTACATCCGCGCCCGCGTTCTTCGCGTCTTGTTCTTCGAAGACGTCCACCGGAGCCGCCGCGAACACGATCGGAATGTTGTGGTATTCGGGCTGCGCGCGCATATAGCGCGCCAACTCGAAGCCGGTCTTGGTCGGCAGGTACACGTCCGTAATCAGCAGATCGGGATTTACGTCGTTCAGGCGCCGTAGCGCAATCGCGCCGTCGGTCACGCTGACGACTTCGATTCCCTGGCTCCTGAGAATCTGCTCGCCGAGGCGGAGCGCCTGTGGGCTGTCGTCAGCCAGCAGAATCCGGCTCATTCTTGCTGCGGCGTGGTGCTTGGCGGAGTCGTTGACGCAGGCGCAGCCGAATTCTGTGGGGCCGGAGCCGGCGTTTGCACGTTCTGGTCTTGCGGCTGGGTCTTCTTTTTCTTCTTGTTCAGCTTTTCCTGCTGCTTCGCCTGCTTCTTGCGCACCTGCTCCAGTTCTTTGTCGCGATTCGTGGGCAACGGCGCAGTCGTAGCAGCAGGCGCGTCCGCCGCCCCTGTACCGGTCTGTGTCGCCGTAGTGCGGGCGTCAGGCTTGGTATCGAGAGCGCTGTTGCCGCCGACCGGTGTGGCACTCACGTCCGTGGTTCCACCGCCGGTGGCGGCGCTGGCCGTTTCTTCGTTATTTACGACCGGAATGCTGGCCGGCAGCGTCTTCTTCGGATCCGTCATGGTGGGATTGCCCTGGTGGGCGGCATGACTCACGTCTGGCCCGCCTTTCACCCAGCCCATAGATCTGTGAACCATGCTCGGCTTGTGATAATTGGCGGCTTCCCACTTTTCACGGTCCAGCGCTGCCTGATTCACCGGGGGAACCGGCAGTTCCATATCCTCGAGACGCGCCTTGGCTTCCTTCGCGCGAGCGCTCAACGGATAGTCGCGTACCACACGCCCAAACATGTCGCCAGTTTGTTTGCGAAATCGCGGTCCCATCTTCGAATACGCGTCGCCGGCTTCGTACAGGGCGTCGCCGGCCTTGCTGTAGAGCGGAAATTGATCCACCAGCGCGTTCAGACGATTGGCCGCGGCTGGATTCATTTCCCGCCGCCAATAAAAATCCCCGACTACGAATTCATGTTCCGCCAAACTTTCCTGAATATCGCGTAACCTCTGCGCCGCGCCGGGAGCAAACTTGCTATTGGGATACCGCACCAGCAAATCGCGGCACTCGGTTTCCGCGCGCAAGGTCTGGAGCGAGTCACGATCGCTCTTGTCCATTTGCTTGTAATGGATGTCACAGACGCGGCTCTGCGCCTGGGCGGACTCTTCCATATCCGGATAGAAGAGTTGAAAATCCTTGTACTCGGCTTCAGCTTGCGATAGGCCGTTGCCGCCACCTTCGCGGAACCAGCTATCGGCAATTGCCAGCTTGGCTTTCGCCAGGAACTCGCTCGATTCGTACGTGTTCATCAAGGTATTGAGCGAAATGCGCGCGACTTCGTACCGGCCGCGCTCGATGTCCTTGATGGCCTGGTCGAACAGGACTTTATCCGGCTGTTGTGTGTTCTTGGTAATGGGCGTCTCGTACTTTTTGTGAATACAGGACGAGAGCAGCGCGACGGATAGCGCCGTGAGGAGCGCCTTCCTGGGAAAACGCGGCAAGAACATATTAGAAAACATAGAAGAGCTATACCCTGATTGAAAACGCCTCTTCGGCGGCTTGTTGCATATTGCGGACCGCGTGCGCCGGGTCCGGGGTGCGAAAGACCGAAGTTCCTGCAACCACCCAATCTACCCCCGCGCGGGCCACATCCGCAATATTTTCCATCCCCACCCCACCATCGATCTCGATGGCAAAATTCAATTTGCGTTTCTCACGCATTGCCGCCAATTGCCGAACTTTATTCAGCGAATTGGGGATAAATTTCTGTCCCCCATACCCCGGATTCACGCTCATCACCAGCACATAATCCACGATATCCAGCACATTCTCTAACGTATGAACCGGGGTCGCCGGATTAATTACCACGCCCGCTTTGGCGTTATGCTCGCGGATCATATGCAATGTCCGATCCAAGTTCCGGCAGACTTCCTGATGCACGCTCACATGGTCCGCTCCGGCCTTAATAAAGATAGGCGCGTACGTGTCGGGGTCCTCGATCATCAAGTGATGATCTAATTTGACGTTTGTGAACTGCCGGATGGATTCAGTTATCGGCGTGCCCATCGTAAAATTCGGCACAAAATGCCCGTCCATGATGTCCACGTGCAGCATGGTGGCGCCGGCTTCCTCCACGCGTCGTATCTGCTCGCCCAATCGAACGAAGTCCGCCGCGAATATGGATGGAAGAATCTGCACTACGTTGAATTGGGCGCGCTCTCTCGCCCCGCACAGCTTTCAATTTGAAGTGCGTCAACTAGGCCCAGTACATCAGTTTGCCTTTGTTTGCCGCACTTTATGAAACTACCCGCATGGTAGCACGAAAAAATTCTGCACGGTCCTGAGCCTTCCTGGAACAAGTTAGCGCGATATATGGCGAGGGGTTATGAAAATACACTATATAGCGCGTTCGGCGGGACAGGGGGCATGACATGCGCGCCCGTTTCACTGCTTTCGCTTGCTCGTTGATCGGCAATGCCTATCTTTGGTTCGCTTACCTGCTTCTGTGATGACGTTCTAGTTGGCCCGTCGCGAACTTATCATTTACTATGAATAGCGATACATGCGGTTTGTGGGGCGGGCCCTTGGCCCGCGGCGGGCTCGCAGCCCGCCTTTGGCCTTTGGTAACGAATTACTTGCGACAACCCCTAGTTTCTGTGATGAAATACTAGTCACGTACCAGATGCCTGCTTGCCGGGGACTAGCAGCGTGACAACTGACCCGCTACCTTTTTCCCCGGAAGGCCAGACAGACACCACCAGCAGCCGCTGGGCTCAGATCAAGGTGCTCTTTGAAGCCGCATTAGCCATGCAGAGCTCCGGACGCGAGGCCTTCCTCGAACGAGAATGTGGCGGCAGCCAGGAATTGAAGCGCGAGGTGCTGTCGCTGCTCGAGGCCCATGAGGAAACCGGGGAATTCATGGAGAGCCCGCTGGGTTCGGTCTGGTCCTTGATTACTGGACCAGCCACCGCTTCGCCCGAACCCGTGCCGATAGGTTCCCGCATCGGCGCCTACCGTCTGGAACGGGAAATCGGCCAAGGCGGAATGGGCGCCGTCTATCTCGCCACCCGCGCCGATAGCGAATACGATAAACGCGTTGCGATCAAAGTGATTCGTGCGGATGCGGCGAACGATTTTGCGATCCGGCGTTTTCGCAACGAGCGCCAGATTCTCGCCCGGCTCGAAAACGCCTACATTGCGCACTTGATCGATGGTGGCACTACCGACAGCGGCCTTCCGTATTTCGTCATGGAATATGTCGACGGCCAACCTGTTACGCAGTTTTGCGATGCAAATTCGCTTACTGCCAGGGATCGGCTGAACCTGTTCCTGAAAATTTGCTCCGCCGTTCAGTACGCGCATGAACGAAACATCGTGCACCGCGACCTGAAGCCAGGCAACATTCTGGTGAAACGCGACGGATCGCCCAAGCTGCTCGATTTCGGCATAGCGAAAATCATGGGCGCGGAGATTTCGAAGGCCAACTATGAGGCCACGATCGCCGGTTTCCGCATGTTGACTCCGGCCTATGCAAGCCCGGAGCAGATGCGCGGCGATCTCGCGACCGCGGCGAGCGATGTGTATTCGCTCGGCATCATTCTTTATGAACTGCTCTGCGGCGAGCGCCCCAATCTAAGCACGTTCCAAAGGACCAACGCGGATGCCGAAAGCACGCAAGATGCCCACCTATCGATTGATCTACGCTCGATCGTTTTCGACGCCATCCGCCTCGACCCGCGAGAACGCTATCCATCCGTGGACGCTTTTGCTGCCGATATTCAGCGTTATCTGAGCGGCGCGCCGCCGCAGTCGGCTACGACTGGCCCGACCTCGAGGGCCCGCTCGCGAAGGTGCGGGAGGAGCTCGACGAGCTGCAGGCGGAGCTCGACCGAAGCGGCGAGCCGGCGCCCGAGACCGAGCCCGACCCGAGGATCGCCGACGAGATCGGGGACGTGCTGTTCACCGTCGTCAACGTCGCGCGGCGGCTCAACGTCGATCCCGAGCTCGCGCTGCGCCGCACGTCGCAGAAGTTCGTCACGCGGGTCGAGAAGGCGGCCGAGCTCGCGGCGGAGCGCGGCGTCGACTGGCGCTCGCTCGGGCTCGACGAGCAGGACCGCTGGTACGACCTCGCGAAGGAGCAGCTCGGATGACGGCCACGATCACCTACGTCCACGGTAGGCAGATCCTCGACTCGCGGGGCAATCCGACCGTCGAGGTCGAGGTCGGGCTCGAGTCCGGCGCGTTCGGGCGCGCGGCCGTGCCCTCGGGCGCCTCGACCGGGGAGCACGAGGCCGTCGAGCTGCGCGACGGCGACGCGGCCGCGTGGCTCGGGAAGGGCGTCTCGACCGCCGTTGGGCACGTGAACGGCGAGCTGGCGCAGGCGCTCCTCGGACGCGCCGCGGACGACCAGCGGGCGCTCGACGCGCTGCTCGTCGAGCTCGACGGCACGCCCGCGAAGAGCCGGCTCGGCGCGAACGCGGTGCTCGGCTGCTCGCTCGCCGCCGCGAAGGCCGCCGCCGAGCATGCGCGCGTCTCGCTGTACCGGTGGGTCGGCGGCACGAACGCGCACGTCCTGCCGGTGCCGATGTTGAACGTGATCAACGGCGGCGCGCACGCGCAGAACCGCCTCGACCTGCAGGAGTTCATGCTCGTCCCTGCCGGCGCGGAGAGCTTCTCCGAGGCGCTCCGCATCGGCGCCGAGACGTTCCACCATCTGAAGGCGGTTCTCCACGAGCGCGGCCTCGCCACCGGCGTCGGCGACGAGGGCGGCTTCGCGCCGGACCTCGAGTCCACCGAGGCGGCGATCGAGGCCATCCTGGAGGCGGCCGAGCGCGCCGGGCACCGCGATCGGGTCGGGATCGCGCTCGACCCGGCCGCGAGCGAGTTCTTCCGCGACGGCTCCTACCGCCTGCCGGGCGAGGGCCGCGAGCTCGACTCGGCGGGGATGATCGACTTCTACGCCGACCTCGCCAAGCGCTTCCCGCTGCTCTCCGTCGAGGACGGGCTCGCCGAGGACGCGTGGGGGGACTGGCGGGCGCTCACCGAGCGCACCGGCGACCGTCTGCAGCTCGTCGGCGACGACCTCTTCGTCACGAACGTCGAGCGACTCAGACGCGGCATCGAGTCGGGGGTCGCCAACGCGATCCTCGTGAAGGTCAACCAGATCGGGACGCTCACCGAGGCGCTCGACGCGATCGACCTCGCGCGGCGCTCGGGCTACGCGGCCGTCATCTCGCACCGCTCCGGCGAGACCGAGGACGCGACGATCGCCGACCTGGCCGTGGCGACGAACGCCGGCCAGATCAAGACCGGCGCGCCGTCCCGCTCGGACCGGGTCGCCAAGTACAACCAGCTCTTGCGGATCGAGGAAGAGCTCGGCGACGAGGCCGAGTACCCCGGCTGGACGGCGTTTCCGCGCGCCGGTCGCAGCTAGGCGGCCTCGAGCACCGGCTCGTCCGCACGCTCCGTCCGCTGCGGTGCGGTCGTTCGCTGCCGGCGGAGCAGGAGGTTGTTGGCGGCGAGCGCGCCGAGCGTCAGCGCCGCGCCGACGATCTCGAGGACGCCCGGCCGATAGCCGCGCACGATCTCGATCGTGAACGTCGTCACCGGGATCAGGTTCCCGATCAGGGCGGCGTTCTGCGGGCCGATCGAGCCGACGGCCGCGTTCCACGTCAGCACCGCGACGACGGCGCCGGGGACGGCCAGGTAGAGGAGCTCGGGCGCGATCGCGCCGACGTCCGACGCCGACGGCCAGGCGGCCGCGCCGGCCGCGACCGCCAGGGCCGTCGCAGCCGCGATCGAGACCCAGCCGAGGGCTGCCGTCTGGGCCGTGTAGCGGAGCGGCGAGAGCTCGCGATGGCGCGCGGCGCCGAGGGTGTAGAGCACGAAGCTGATCACGCCGAGCAGCACCAACGCGTCGCCCCACCCGACGGAGCCGTTCGCGATCGAGGCGGGGTCGCCGCCGCTGATCACGAGCACGATGCCCACGAGCGCGACCGCCATCGCCACCGACGTGACGCGCGGCGGGCGCACGCCGTCTCGGATCCAGAGGATGATCGCGGTGACGAGCGGGCCGAGCGAGGCGACGAGCGCGGCGCTCTGCGGCTCCGCGTGCTCGAGGCCCGTGTACGCGAACAGGTTGAAGCCCGCGAAGCCGAGCGTGCCCAGCCCGAACAGCCGCAGGCCGCGGCCCTCGAGGCGCAGCGCGCGCGGGCCCTCGATCGCCGCCAGCAGCCCGAGGAGCAGCACCCCCGCGAGCGCGTAGCGGATCGTCGTCAGCGGGAAGGCGTCGACCTCCTCGAGGGCGGACTTGCCGACGACGAACTGGCCGCCCCAGATCACGGCGGTCGTCGTCGCGAACGTCACGCCTGCGGCGAAGCCCCTCACGGACCGTCCCGGTGGGATACTTCGACGGCCATCGAAGGATGAAACGAGGCCGGTCCGGCGTTTATTTCGACGATGATCGAAGAACGCGAGACGAGGGTCGACGAGTCCGGCTTCCTGCCGATGCCGGACGGTGACGCGCTCGAGCTGACGACGGTCCTGCAGGCGCTGGCCGACCCGGTCAGGCTCCGCATCGTCCGCGAGCTCGCCGACGCCGGCGAGCTCTCGTGCGGGCGTCTCTCGCTCCCGGTGTCCGCCTCGACGCGCTCGCACCATCTCAAGACGCTCCGCGCCGCAGGTGTGACGCGCACGCGGATGGTGGGCACGCAGCGCCTCGTCTCGCTGCGCAGCGACGTACTCGAGCGGCGCTTCCCGGCGCTCCTCGCAGCCGTCCTGGACAGCCCTCGCTAGGCTGCGGAGCGCATGAGCAACCACGTCCGCCGCACGAAGATCGTGGCCACGATCGGCCCGGCGTCGTCGTCCCCCGAGGCCGTCGAGCGGCTCGCCTCGGCCGGGATGGACGGCGCGCGCTTCAACTTCTCGCACGGCTCCCACGCGGACTTCGCGGAGTACCACCGCCGCGTCCGGGAGGCGCAGGAGAACGCCGGCCGCCCGATCGCGATCATCGCCGACCTGCAGGGGCCGAAGCTCCGGATCGGCGAGCTCGACGCGCCCGTCGAGCTGGAGCAGGGCAGCGACTGCGTGATCGCGGGCGAGGACGCGGCGACCGACGGCGATGTGCCCGTCAGCCCCGCCGTGCTCGGCTCCGTCCTCCAGCCGGGGAACGAGGTGCTGATCGACGACGGCATGGTGCGGCTGCGCGTGGAGCGGGTCGAGCGCGGCCGGGCCCGCTGCGAGGTGCTCACCGGCGGCACCGTGAGCTCTCACAAGGGCGTGAACCTGCCGGGCGTGCCGCTGCCGATCCCGTCGCTGACGCGCAAGGACCTGGACGACCTGAACTTCGCGCTCGACCTCGGCGTCGACTACGTGGCGCTCTCCTTCGTCCGCTCGGCCTCGGACGTGCGCGCCCTGCGGACGCTCATCGAGGCGTCCGGCTCGCAGGCCTACGTCGTCGCCAAGATCGAGAAGGGCGAGGCGGTCGCGGAGCTCGACGAGATCCTGATCGAGTCGCAGGCGGTGATGGTCGCGCGGGGCGACCTCGGCGTCGAGATCGGGGCGGCCGAGGTGCCGCTGCTGCAGAAGCGGATCATCGCGCGCGCGCTCGAGCGCGGGAAGCCGGTGATCACGGCCACGCAGATGCTCGAGTCGATGGTGCATGCGCCCGAGCCGACCCGTGCGGAGGCCTCCGACGTCGCGAACGCGATCCTCGACGGAACCTCGGCCGTGATGCTCTCGCAGGAGACGGCGATCGGCGACTACGCCGTGCAGGCGGTCAGCTACATGGATCGGATCGCACGCGCCGTCGAGCCGAGCCTCGACTACCGCCACGAGCTGCCGGAGGCCGAGGACGACCCGACGATCGGGCAGGCGATGTCGAACGCCGCCTGCGACATCGCCGAGGCGCTCGCCGCCAAGGCCCTGCTCGTGCCGACGTTCACCGGCCGGACGGCCTCGGCGGTCGCGCGGCTCCGGCCGCGCCGGCCGATCATCGGCCTCACGCACCACCGGTACTCGCTCCACCACATGGCGCTCGAGTGGGGGGTCACGCCGCTCTACGTGCCCGAGGCGGCGGACGTCGAGGAGCTCTGGGCGAGCGCGATCGACGCGGCACGGCGGAGCGGCATCGTCCAGGCCGGCGACCGCGTGGTGATCACGGCCGGCACCGCGGTGAACATTCCCGGGTCGACGAACGTGATCAAGGTGGAGATCGCCTAGGAGGGCACTTTCGCTTCGCGAAAGAGCCCAGAGAACCAAAGGAGCGTCGGCGCCCAGGGCGAAACGCAGGGCATGGCCCGACGCGCGGTCACGACCCCCTCTCGACTGCGGCGGCTGCTCGGCGGTCGCGTGCTCGTCGCCGGGGTGCTCGTGTTCGCCGCCTTCCTCTACTACCGGCCGCTGACGAGCTACGTCGAGACCCGAGGCGACCTCGGCCGGCGACGCGCAGACGTCGCCGGGTTGCGCGCCGAGCGGGAGCAGCTCGAGCGTCGGCTCGCTCGCTCCTCGAGCATCGCCTCGCTGCGGCGGGAGGCGCGGCGGATCGGCTTCGTCCGGCCGGGCGAGCGGCTCTTCATCGTCAAGGGCATCCCGGAGTGGCGCCGCGAGCGCGCGCGTGAGAAGACGACCGACTCCCCCTGATCGCACCGCCGAGTGAGACCGCGGACGCGGCGCCGGAACGGCCGCCTCGCCCGCCACGCGGGCTTCTCCAGCCCGCGCGACGGACGAGTCGGGACGCCCGGCTTGGTCTGCGGCCTCCCTGTCGGCACGCTCAGGAGAAGTCGGCCGTCTAGGCTGCGCGCCGGTGACTGAGGACGACCGCGCCGTCGTCGCCCGGCAGCTCGGCGCGACCGGCGCCGCGAGCACCGTGAGCAACGCCTGCTCCGGCAGCGGCTATTCGATGGCCATCGGCGCCGACATGATCCGCGCCGACGAGGCCGACGCCGTCTCCGTCGCCGACCTGCGCCTGCCCCCCGGCACCGGCACCATGCGCGAGGCGGTCGGCGGGATCAGCTCGCACGAGCCGTTCGAGCTCGGCGCAGGGGGCGGCAAGCAGTGAGCGTCGACTGGTACCTCGTCGTCTCGGCGCTCGTCTTCTCGGCGGGGGCCGTCGGCGTGCTCACGCGCCGCAACCCGCTGGTGATCCTGCTGTGCCTGGAGCTCATGCTCAACGCGGCCAACATCGCGCTGATCGCCTTCGCACGGATGTGGGGCAACGCCGAGGGCCAGATCTTCGCGATCATCGTGATGGTCGTCGCCGCCTGCGAGGTCTGCATCGGCCTGGGCATGGTCGTGGCCATCTACCGCGGGCGCCTGCCGATCGACGTCGACGAGATCCGGGAGCTGCACGGCTAGGACATGGAGACCTCCGCCTGGCTCATCCTGCTGTTCCCGATCGCCGGGATGCTCGTCAACGCGCTCGGCTACAAGGTGCTCCCGGACAGGGCCTTCGGCTGGGTCGGCACGCTGGCGATCGCCGGCGCCTTCGCCGCCGCCATCGCGACGTTCATCGCCCTGCAGGATC
>Ga0081455_10008140_pt1 | contig 10939 bp, 9 predicted proteins | sample TabmetS3T2R1_FD_70207 | JGI IMG/M metagenome (GOLD analysis project Ga0081455, IMG submission 70207) | Tabebuia heterophylla rhizosphere microbial communities from the University of Puerto Rico - S3T2R1 | ecosystem: Host-associated > Plants > Roots > Rhizosphere ... | reverse complement strand
TGGCGGCCGTGAGCCCGCGCTCGGGGGCGCCCAGGACGCGGTCGCGCGGCATGCCCGCGGCCGCCTCCTCCGGGGTCGGCTCGGCCACGTCGACGGCGACGTCAGCGGGCATAGTGCACCCTGCGCTCGAGGATGACGAACTGCACCGCGGTGACGGCCAGCGTGATGAAGAACAACCCCACGGCGTAGACGGCGCCGATGCCGATGGTGTCGGGCCGGACCAGCCGGTTGATCTTGAACACGAGCGTCTCCGTGCTACCAGCCGGTCCGCCGCCGGTGAGGATGTCGACCTGGGCAAAGGCCTGCAGGCCGAAGATCACCAGCACCACCAGCAGGAACATCAGCACCGGCGAGATGAGCGGAAGGGTGATCCGCAGCAGCCGTCGCACCGGGCCGTAGCCGTCGAGGGTCGCGGCCTCCATCACCTCGTCGGGCACGTTCTGCAGGCCGGCGAGGACGATGATGAACGACAGGCCCATGTTCTGCCAGATCGACGACAGCGACACGGCGAACATGGCCGTGTCGGGATTGGTCAGCCAGTCGACCCGGAACACGCCCACGACCGGGTGGAGCAGGTACAGGAAGATCACCGACGTGACCGCCGTCGAGCTGGCCAGTGTGGACGAGAAGATGGCCTGGAACACCTTGATCCCCTGCAGCCGGCGGTGGGCCGCCACCGCCAGCAGGATCCCGAGGATCAGGCCCGCCGGCACCGTGAAGAGGACGAACTGCACGCTGTGCCACAGGCCCTCGCGGAAGTCGCTGCTGGTGAGCTCCTCGCGGTACTGGCTCAGCCCCACCTTCTCGAAGAAAGCGCCATTGGCCCGGCTTTCGAAGGTCCCCCAATACAGCAGGTTGAGGAACGGCCGGTAGAAGAAGGCCACGAACACGGCGATCGACGGCGCCAGCAGTGCCACCGCGATCGCGGCCTCCTTGGCCGAGTAGCGCGGGCGGTCCCGCCGGCGGAGCAGCCTGCCGGCCGTGCTCACGCCAGCCGTTCCGTGGTTTCGGGATCGAAGAGGTGGACGTTGGCAGGGTCGACCGTGAGCCGGATGGTGCCGCCCGCCGCCAGCGGCGCCATCCCTGCCTCGCGGACCACCACCGGCGACCCCTCGACCGATCCGAACACCAGGCACTCGTGGCCGAGCCACTCCACCGCCCGCACGTCGTGGGCGATCGTGCCGGCGTCGGATACGCCGAGGTGCTCGGGCCGGGCACCGACGATGACCGCCTGGCCCTCCTCGAGGCGGGTCTTGAGGTCCGCGGGCACCGGGAAGCGGCTCCCGCCCACGGCGATCCCCGGCCCACCCTCCGTGCGGAATGTGCCGTTCAGGGTGTTCATCGGGGGGGTGCCGATGAACTGTGCGACGAACAGGTTCGCAGGAGCCTCGTAGACCTCCTGGGGAGAACCCACCTGTTGAAGGCGGCCGGCCGACAGGACGGCGATGCGATGCGCCATGGTCATGGCTTCGACCTGGTCGTGGGTGACGTAGACCACCGTGGTCTCGACGCGGCGGTGAAGGTCCACGAGCTCGAGGCGGGTCTGGGCCCGGAGCTTGGCGTCGAGGTTCGACAGCGGCTCGTCCATGAGGAACGCCTTCGGACGGCCGACGAACGCCCGGGCGAGGGCGACCCGCTGGCGCTGGCCACCGGACAGGGCCGCCGGCTTGCGCTTCAGGAGGCCGTCGAGGCCGAGCACCCGCGCCGCCTCGTCCACACGCTCCACGCGTTCCGTCCGGGTGAGCTTGCGGGCCGGCTTGTCGGGGCCATCGGCGTGGTAGCGGCGGACGAGAAGCGGCGACTCGATGTTCCGCTGCACCGTCATGTGGGGGTAGAGCGCGTAGCTCTGGAACACCATCGACACGTCGCGCCGGGCGGGGTCGACGTCGTTGACCACCTGATCGCCGATGAGGAGCTTGCCGTCGGTGATGCCTTCCAGCCCCGCGATCATCCGTAGGGCGGTGGTCTTGCCGCAGCCCGACGGGCCCAGCAGGACCATGAACTCACCGTCGTCGACCGCCAGGTCGAGGGCGTCGACGGCGATGACGTCGTCGAAGCGCTTGGTCACGTTTTCGAAGGTGACGCTGGCCAAGTGCTACCTCCAAGGGAGCCGGCTGCTGCCGCACCGGTGCGGCAGCCCGTGCGCCCGGTGCCGGCAATCCGCGACGCTAGGCACGCGCGGTGGCGTCAAGGTAGCCGGGCGGTGGCGAACCGGTGTCCATCGGGCGGGCGGTCGGTGGGCCGGGCCGGGCCGGCGACCGTGCCACCGTGCGTCGACCGGCACCGTACGCTGAGCGCCGAGTGAGCGAGCATCAGCGAGCGAGCCATCGACACAGTGGACCAACCGCCTCGAAGCCGCGATCGCTCATTGGCGAGCCGAAGGCGAGCTGATGAGCGACTTCGGGTGGCCCGAGGAGCGGCCCGGTCTGGAGCGGGCCTCGTCGCGTTGGTGGCTGTTCCTGTTGCTCGGCGGCGCCGCCGCCGTGTTGGGGTTGCTCCTGATCTTCGACCTGTTCACGGCCGTGCGCACGCTGGCATTGCTGGTCGCGTTGGGACTGATCGTCACCGGAGTGGGCGAGTTCGTCTCGGCCGGTCGCTACCGCAGCACCCTGGGGATCGTGGCGGCCGTCGTGCTGATCCTGGCCGGGATCCTGGCCGCCCTGTGGCCGGGCGTCACGCTGTGGGTCCTGGCGGTGGTGACCGGGATCGGCCTGATCATCTCCGGCGCCGTCCGCATCGTGGGCGGGCTGGAGCTGCGCGTCGAGGGCTGGGGCTGGCTGGTCGTCGGTGGCGCGCTGAGCGTCGTCATCGGCTTCGCCGCCATCGCCTGGCCCGACGTGACCATCCTGGCGCTGGGCCTGCTGCTCGGCATCCGCATGCTGCTCTTCGGGGTCTCCGAGATGGCCTTCGGCTTCGCGCTCCACGACCTCCGAGGCTCGCTGCCGCAGTAGCCCGTTGGTGGCTGCGGCGCCGTCCACTGCTTGCCGCCGGCCGGAGCGCCAGGAACGATGGCAGGCACCGCCGGCCCCCGCCTGCCCGGGCGGTCCGCCTCAGAAGTTGCTGACGACGGCGGTGAAGACCTTGTCGATGCTGGTGGGATCCGACGAGTCGTACACGGCGGCGGAGGTGGCCTCGGCGATCTGGCGCAGGGTGGGCAGGTCGGCGTCGTCGCCGTAGGCGATGGGGAAGACCCGCACAGGCCTGCTGGCCTGGCCCTCGCCGCCCGCCTCGAGCGTGTCGATGAGCTCGGTGAGCTGGTCGCGGTCGTCGGCGGAGTCGTCGTCCTGGTTGCGGCCATCGGACAGGAGCACCACGGCATTGATCCGGGCCGGGTCGAAGGCGGCGAGCGCCTCCTCGTACGTTCGCTGCGTCACCGCATACAGCGGCGTGTTGTTCGTGGGCACCAGGTCGCGGATCCGGTTGGCGAGCTGCTCCCGCACGTCGCCGACCCGCGAGGTCGGGACCAGCTCGAGCACCTCCTGGTCGCCCTGGTCGCCGAGCTCGGTCGAGAAGATCGACAGGCCGACCTGGTCGTCATCCTTGAACTCCTCGAGGGCGGCGATGGCGGCCTCCTTGGCCAGGTCGAGCTTGGTGGCGCCGGTCTCCGGATCTCCCGGGTCGCCCATCGAACCCGACACGTCGACGACGATCTGCACCCGCGCCGAGCGGCGTTGGGTCGCCCAGTCGTCGAGCAGGCCGGCCAACACCTCGGGCCTGGGCACGTCGAGCAGCGTCTGTGGGGTTGCGGGGTTGACGCCGTTGGCCTCGCTGATCGGCGCCGCCACCGGCACGTCGTCGATGCCGGGACGGAACCCGTACTCGAGCACCCGCTCCTGGTTCTCCGGCGTCTGCACGTAGTCGACGAACGCGGCTGCCGCCTCCCGCTGCTGGGCGTCCACCCACTCGGCGTCGAGCACCATCAGCGGGTTGTCGCTGTAGACGGTGCCCTCCTCCGGATAGATGGCGACGAGCGGGACCCGGGGCTCCCGCGGCTCTTCGCCCTGGTCGAGGATGCCGTCGGGATTGCCGGAGTTGTAGTCGATGACCGACTTCTCTTCGACGGCGACGGCCGAGACGTACTGGTAGGGGTTGCCGCGCTGGTCCGCGCGGTACCAGTTGTTGAGGAACGTCAGCGTGGTGTCGCCGTAGTGCACGACGGCCGACTCGACACCGCTGGCGAAGCTGGCGACCGCAGGGTTGGCGAGGTCCTCCAGCGACAGCCCGGTCGTCTTGCCGGTGGCGGCGTAGGCCTGGGCGATGAGCGCCGACAGGCCGCTGGTCGAGAAGTTGGGATTGGTCTTGCCCAGCTTGAACGCGCCCCACTCGGGGTGGCCCCGCGAGCCCCAGCCGGCGCCGTCGCGGGCCAGCGCCAGCACGTCGGTCCAGCCGAGTGGCGTGTCGGGCCAGCCGAGCGCCTCGGCCATGGGCCGGGGCATGGCGATGACCAGAGGCGTGAGCATGAAGCTGGCGGCGTCGGTCGGCGCCATCGCCGGCTGCCCCTCCTCGGACAGGTGCTGGTTGAGCACCTGTCCCCACGTCGAGGCCGCGGGCGACCAGATGACCGGCCGGGGGCCCTCGACTGAGTCGTCCCAGCCGTTGGCCAGCAGCTGTTCGGCGGCACCCGAGGACTTGTTCTGCACCCTCACGAATGCGCAGTCGTCGTTGGCCAGCCTGGCGGCATCGGAGTCGTTGAAGCTGTCGGCCAAGTCGCCGAGCAACTCGAGCTTCTCGGGAGAGCTGGCGACGTCCACGGTCACGCAGTCGCCGGGATCGGCGAGCGCGGCCTCGCCGTCTCCGTCCCCGTCGTCGCCGCCCGAGCAGGCGGCGGCGATCAGGCCAGCCAGCAGCGCCGCCACCCACCTCGGCCAGGCCCGACGCATCCCTTGCCTCATCCGGTCACCTCGTTCCACCGGGCAAGGAGGGCACCCAGCACGCCACCCTCCGGGAGGGAGTCATCGGTCGGCAGGTCGAGCCCGCCGTCGACACCCGCCGCCAGGGGCTCGCCGTCGACCCGCCAGCCACTCTCGCTCAGGGCTTGGCGAAGGTCGTCGTTGCCCGCGATGTCGCCCGCAGCTCCCTCTGCGCCGCCGATGGGGATGGCCACCAGGTCGGCCGTCGCCACGGGCGCAGGGTAGATCACGCGCACGTCGTCCCGGTCGGCGGCATCCAGTGCCTCGGCCTCCAGCGCACCCACAGCGCTGAACCGGCCGGGCCCACGGGTGAGCATCTCGTTCACCACGTCGGTGGTGGCCGAGTCGGCCTGGGCGCCGAGGGCACCGAGCCACCCCGAGAACTCGCCGTCGAGGTCGTTGGCGGCGTAGTCGGCGTTGCCGAAGTATCCCGATGCGGCTCCGCCGAGCACGACGAGGCCCGTGGCCGCGTCGGGGTCGGTCAGGCCGACGTTCACGCGACCCCAGGCGCTCTCACCGCCGACCGTGTCCCAGGGGCGGTCGGCGGCGTCACCGAGGCAACGCCACTCGACCGGCCCGCCGCACACGCCCGCCTCGAGGGCCGCGGCGCGGTCGTTCCATACCACCAACACGACCGGCGACCGCCCGATCAACGCCGACGGTTCGCCCACCAGGTCGGGGGCGCCGGCCCGCTCCCGCGCGTCAACGACCAGGTCCGCCCATGGCGCCGGGGCCAACCACACGTCGACGGCCGCCTCGTCGGCATCTGCTGCCGTCGTCAGCCGCTCGGCGGTGACGGACGCCGCCTCCACTCGCACGTTGACGTCGTCCTCCAGCTCGGCGCAGGCATCGGCCAGCTCCGCCGCGCACACCAGGGCCGTGCGGCTCCCGGCCGAGGTCCCTCCGGCGCTGTCGCCGTCGTCGTCGAGGGCGTCGCGGGTGAGGATCGCCGCCACGATCAGCCCGACCGCGACGGCGAGGGCCGCGACGGCCCTCACGCCGTCCCCCTCGGCCGGGTCCCCGTGGTAGCCGTGGACGCACGCTCCACCGCGGGGATGTCGTCGGCGGTGAGGGTGGTGAGCTCCTCGTCGCTGGGCTGGTCCCTGGCCACGAGTCGTGTCGCCTGGTTGGCCACCGCCGCCTCGAACAGGTTCCGCGCCAGCCGGCCGTTGCCGAACCCGGCATCTCGAGGCTGGGCGGCGAACCAGTCCAGCACCGCCCGGCGGCCGGCGTCGTCGAGCTGGTAGCGGCCCTCGCCACCGATCGCCTCGAAGATCGCGAGCAGCTCCTCGTCGCTGTAGTCGGGGAAGTGGATCGTCCGTGGAAACCGTGAGCGCATACCGGGGTTGGCGTCCACCAGCGCCGCCATCTCCTCCGGGTAGCCGGCCAGGATGACCACGAGCCGCTCGCGGCGATCCTCCACCAGCTTGACGATCATGTCGATCGCCTCGCGGCCGAAGTCCTCGGCGCCGCCCCGGGTCAGGCTGTAGGCCTCGTCGATGAGCAGGACGCCTTCGTCCGCGCGGTCGAACGCGGCCACCACGCGGCCGGCGGTCTGGCCCACGAACCCGGCCACCAGGCCTGACCGGTCGGTCTCCACCAGGTGGCCGCGCCCCACCACGCCCAGGGTGCGGTAGATCTGCGCCAGCAGCCGCGCCACTGTGGTCTTTCCCGTTCCGGGGTTGCCCGTGAAGATCAGGTGGCGGCTGGCCTCGAGCACCGGGAGGTCTCGCTCGCGGCGAATCTGCTGCACGCGCAGCAGGTTGGCCACCAGGTGGACCTCGTGCTTGACCTCACGCAGGCCGATGAGCGCGTCGAGCTCGGCGAGCAGTTCCTCGAGTGGCCGGGCCGCGGGCAATGCCGCGTCGATGTCTGGCGACAAGCCCTCCGCCCGGCCTGCGACTGTGGCCGGCGCCGCCCGCGGCCCGGCCTGACCGGCGCCGGCCCGGGCGGCCTCGAGCGCGCGCTGCACCATGGCGCGGAAGCGCTCGATCGCGTCGAGCTCGGTGCGCGACGGCAGCAGATCCAGGGAGGCGACGGCATGGCCGATCTGGGCCGCCCGACGGGCGTAGATGGCGGTCCGGCTGCCCTCGTCGCGGGCGTCCGAGTGCACCAAGATGTCGAGGAGGGTCGACGGTCGCTCGAGGTACGAGCGACTGCCGGCGAGCAGTCCGGCGTCGCGCAGCTCGCCTGGCGTGGCCCGGGCGAGGCCGGTCCTCATCCGGGGGCCGAACGCCGCGATCAGCGCCCACAGCTCGTCGTCGGTGTGGAGCCCGTCGGCGTCGATGAACCCGCAGGAGAGGTTGTACGCATCGACCACCACGTAGGAACGCAGGCGCGAGCCGTCGATCCCGGAGACGCTGTCGGCCAGCGCCTCGACCTCGGGGACCACGTCGGCGACGAACGCCGCCACGGCGTCGTCCAGGGCGGCCGAGGGTGGCTGGCTCACGTGGGGTCGCGCCACATGGGCCAGACCGGGGGGCCGGACGGCAGGTCGATCTGTCCGGTCACGCTGAAGCCGAAGCGCTCGTAGTACGGCACGTTCGCCGGCTTGGACGACTCGAGGTAGGCGCCGAGCCCCTCGCGGTCGCAGCGCACGAGGACAGGGCTGACGAGTGCCGTGCCGACGCCCTTCCCCCGGTGCATCGGATCGGTGCCGAGCACGGCCAGGTACCAGTGGTGTTCGCGGGGATGGGCGCGCTCTATGAGGTCGAGGGCCCTGATCGCCCGGAAGATCCGGGGGCCGACGCCTTGCAGCATCACCGGGGCGGAGCGCACCAGCTGCGGCCACGTGGCCCGCCACGAGCCCGGGGGATCCCAGAACGCCACCCCGGCGAGGTCGCCGCTCGTCAGCACCTGACCGTTGTGGCCGTGGCGGCGGGCCTCGGAGGCGAAGTAGCGCCTGAGGCGGCGGAAGCGGGGACCGGGCCGGTCGCCGAACAGCCACGTCATGACCGGGTCATCGTGGAAGGCACGGGCCAGGGTGCTCGCCAGCGAACGGACGTCGCCATCGGTGGCCTGCCGCGCCTCCATACGACGCTGAGCCTGCCACGCAGCCCACGTGGGCGGCGACGTGGCGTCCAGTTCTGTGTCAACCGACGATGCCCGACAAGCGTCTATAGGCGATGATGACGGTGATGAGCGTCCCGCCTGGCGGGGTCGGACGGCGCAGCTTCCTGCGGAGTGGCAGGGAGACACGGTCCGCAGCCGACCTCCGGCATGCGGCCGTCGAGATCGACGGCCTGGCCCCCGGCGTCAGCCGGCGGGCCGATCGCCACGCCGACCCGCTGGCGGACCTGCACCGAGAGCATTACGCGTCGCTCGTGCGGCTGGCGTCATTGGTGCTCGGGGACGTCGGGCTGTCGGAACAAGTGGTGCAGGACGCGTTCGTGAAGCTGCACCTCCGCTGGGGCGGCCTCCGCCACCTCGATCGGGCCCCTGCATACCTCCGCAGCTGCGTCCTGAACGGAGCCCGTTCGCAGCTTCGTCGCCAGAAGGTGCGCGACCGTTACGACGCCCGGCGCACCGTCGCCCCGGCCGCCGGCACGCCGGAGGCGTCGGCCGTCGCCGCCGACGAGCAGGATCGGATGGTGGCCGCCCTCCGCCGCCTGCCCGAGCGGCAGCGCGAGGCGCTCGCCCTGCGCTACTTCCTCGACCTACCCGAGGCCGAGATCGCCGCCGCCATGGGGGTGTCGGCCGGTTCGGTGAAGACGCATGTGCACCGAGGCCTGGCCGCGCTCGCCCAGCTTCTCGGGGAGAAGGACCAGTGAGCGAGCACACCGAGCTCGAGGACCGGCTTCGCACCGCCGTCCACGCCCACGCCGCCGGTGTCGAGGCAGACGATCGCAGCCTGGACACGATCCGCACCCGCGTCCGTACGGCCAAGCACCGCCGCCGGGCGATCGTGGCGGGCGCAGGCATCGCCGCCGCCGTGGCGGTGGCGGTCGCCGTGCCTCGCATCGGCGACGAGAGTCGGATTCGGACAATCGACCGTCCGACGACCACTGTCGAGCCCCCCACCACAACCGCACCGCCGCCGGGAACCGCATCGACGACCGTGCCCCCGCCTTCGTCGAGCGTCGACGCCGACCAGGTGCTTTGGCCGGACCCGGCCGGCGAGCTGACCACCGACCCGCTCGACGCGGTTCGAGGGTTCCTCGGCGAGCAACTCGACATCGCCGACCCTCCGCTCTCGCAGTTCCGCGAAACGGAGCCCGACGTCGGGGAGGTCGACGTCCACGCCCGTGGCGAGGCGGGACAGACGCTCGATCGGATCGCGAGCACCGTGGCGTTGCGACGCCTGGACGGCGTTCATTGGTTCGTCACCGCTGCCGCTTCCGGCGACCTCGAGATCGACACGCCCGAGCCGCTGGCCACGGTGTCCTCCCCGGTCACCGTCTCCGGCCGCGCCCGCGGCTTCGAGGGGACCGTCAACGCCCGGGTGCTCGACCGGTTCGACGGCGACGGGGTCGAGTCGGACTCCGCCGTCGGTACGGGAGGCAGCGGCAGCCTCGAGCCCTTCTCCGCCGAGGTGTCCTTCGTGGCGTCCGAGACGGAACGGGGCGTGCTGTACGCGCAGACCGACAGCGGGGTGTCGAACGGCATAGCCAGCTTCACGGCGTTCCCCGTGCAGCTCTCCGACGGCGCACCGGACGACACCGACGCCGGCGCCGGTGCCGAGTTCGGGTACCCGCCGCTCTGGCCCTTCAGCTCCCAGGCCGAGGCCGACGCCTGGCGGCAACAGCACGCGGCCACCGGCACCCAGCCCTGGCACCTCGACGCCGGCGACACCGCCCTGGCGTTCACGACCGGCCACCTCGGGTTCGGGGAGATCGACCAGGTCGTCGGCAGCGACGTGCGAGACCGCGAGGCCTGGATCAGCGTGGGCTATGACGCGGGATCGGGTCCGTCGACCGCGGCGGTCGTCCATCTCGTTCGATTCGGCCCTGGTGACGACGCCCCCTGGGAGGTCGTCGGCACCCGCGACACCGACCTGACCCTGGAGACCCCCAGCTACGGGTCGCAGGTGTCGTCGACCGTCACGGTCGGCGGCCGGATCACGGGCGTCGACGAGAACCTGCGTGTCCAGGTGCGCCAGGCGTCCTCGGAGGCTCCCATCGGCGAGGCGTGCTGCCTGCCCGCCGGCGGCGAAAACACCGCGTGGCAGACGACGGTCTCGTTCTCGGGTGCGACCGACCCGGCGCTCACGATCGTGGTGTCGACCGGCGGGCACGTCCAAGGCGTCGAGCGGTTCGCCATCACGGCCGTCCGGCCTTAGCCGCCCACGGTCGGCCGGGTGGGCGGGCGTCGGGAACCCGCACTTAGCATGTGGGCGTGTTAGCGATCCCCGATTTGGGCCGCCGGGCACGCGCCGCCAGCCGGCTGTTGGCCACCGCCCCCACCGCCGCCAAGGACGCCACCCTGCTCGCCGCCGCCGACCTGCTCGTCGAGCGGGCGGACGACCTGGTCGCCGCCAACGCCGCCGACGTCGAGCGCGAGCTGGCCGCCGGCGTTGGTGCGACGGTGGTCGACCGCCTGCGGCTGACCCCGGCGCGGATCGACGGCATGGCCGGCGGGCTGCGGCAGGTGGCGGCGCTGCCCGACCCGGTGGGCGAGATCACGCATGGCTGGGTCCGGCCCAACGGGCTCCGGATCCACAAGGTCCGCGTGCCCCTGGGGGTCGTGGCGATCATCTACGAGAACCGACCCAACGTCACCAGCGATGCCTTCGGGCTGTGCCTCAAGTCCGGCAACGCCGCCTTCCTGCGGGGCTCGTCGGGGGCGATCCGATCGAACGTCGCCATCGCCGGGGTGGTGCGCGAAGCGCTGGCCAAGTCCGGGCTCCCGGAGGACGCCCTGGTCGTGGTCGAGGACACGTCCCGCGACGCGGCCGTCGAGTTCATGCGGCAGCGCGACACGGTGGACTGCCTGATCCCCCGGGGCGGGCCGTCGCTGATCCGCTCGGTCCTGGACAACGCCACCGTGCCCTGCGTGATCGACGGCGACGGCAACTGCCACGTGTATGTCGA
>Ga0081455_10008139_pt1 | contig 10939 bp, 6 predicted proteins | sample TabmetS3T2R1_FD_70207 | JGI IMG/M metagenome (GOLD analysis project Ga0081455, IMG submission 70207) | Tabebuia heterophylla rhizosphere microbial communities from the University of Puerto Rico - S3T2R1 | ecosystem: Host-associated > Plants > Roots > Rhizosphere ... | reverse complement strand
CGGAATAGAGCCTCAGGTGATCATGACCACGCCGCTGCTCGAAGGTCTGGACGGCGTGGAGAAGATGTCGAAGAGCAAAAACAATTACATCGGCGTCACCGAACCGCCCGACGAGATCTATGGCAAGGCGATGTCGATCTCGGACGACCTGATGTGGCGCTATTACGAATTGCTGACCGATCTGACGCCGGACGAAATCGCGCGTTTGAAATCAGACGTCGAATCGGGCGCGCGCCATCCGCGCGACGTCAAATCCGATCTGGCGAAAAAACTCGTCGCCGATTTCCATTCGCGCGCCGAAGCCGACCGCGCCGAGGCCGAATTCATCCGCCGCTTCCGCGAACGTCAGACCCCGACCGAGGTCGAAACGCGCGTGATTAAATCCGCCGCGCGGAATATCAAACTGGTCGACCTGATGACGCAGATCGAACTCGCCCCGTCGAAAGCCGAGGCGCGCCGTCTGATCTCGCAAGGCGGCGTGAAATTGAACGGCGAACGAATCGGCGAAGCGGCTTTTGAAATCGACACAGCCACGACAAAAGAAGCTCAGTTGCAAGTCGGCAAGCTGAAATTCTTGAAGGTTATTTTCGAATAACGCCGGCGGCTCGCCGGTAAGGCGCCGCGCGCGAGCGGCCGCTCGGTCGCGCATGAAATCAACCGCTTGCTTACGCGCGCGGCGCCTTACCAACCTTCCATCTCAATCACGGCCTACGCCTTGCCTCGCTTAAACATTCACCCCGATTTCGCAGCCCGCGGCGGACTGCGGATTGTTGGCGGACACGAGTGAACGCCCGGGGTAATACAACTCTGGTTATTAGCGCATCGGGGCGAGTTTTTATGAATAGAGACAAAAGTTCATTGCTGGGTCTGACGTTGACCGGGGCGGGATTGTACTTGGCGGCGCGCGCGATCAGGCAGTACGCGCGGTGGTACGACCTGCGCGGCAAAACCGCGCTGATCACGGGCGGGTCGCGGGGATTGGGACTGGCGTTGGGCCGCGAGTTCGTCGCGCGCGGGGCGTGTGTGGCGATTTGCGCGCGCGACGCCGAAGAACTGGAGCGGGCCGGCGCCGATCTGGTTCGTCCGGGCAGACCGGTGTTGGCGCTGCCCTGTGACGTAGCCAATATGGAAGAGGTCGGACGTATGGCGCAGGCCGTCCGCGAGACCTTCGGAGCGATTGACGTGCTGGTCAACAACGCCGGTGTGATCGAAGTCGGCCCGGTCGAAACGATGACGCTGGCCGATTACGAAGAGGCGCTGGACATAAACCTGCGCGGCCCGCTACACACCATGCTGGCCGTCATTCCGGAGATGCGCCGGCGGGGCGAAGGGCGCATCGTCAACATCGCCTCGATCGGCGGGAAAATCGCCATGCCTCATCTGACGCCCTACACCATGAGCAAATTCGCCCTCGTCGGGTTGTCCAAAGCCATGCGCGCCGAGTTGGCCAAAGACGGCGTCGTCGTCACCACGATCTGTCCCGGACTGATGCGCACCGGCAGCCCGCGCAACGCCATATTCAAAGGGCGACACCGGGCCGAATACGCCTGGTTCAGCATCGGCGACTCATTGCCTCTGCTCACTGTCAGCGCCGAAAAAGCCGCGCGGCGCATAATCTCCGCCTGCCAGCGCGGCGAAGCGGAAGTGATCTTCCCGATCCAGGCGAAGATGGCCGCGATGGCCGACGCAATAGCGCCGGAACTCGTCGCCGATCTGCTCGGCCTGATCAACCGCTTGATGCCCGCGCCCGGCGGCGTCGGCTCCGCGCGAATGAAGGGGAGCGAAAGTCAATCATCGCTGTCGCCGTCGTGGTTGACCATGCTCGGCGACCGCGCCGCGCGGAGCTACAATGAAGTGGTTACGAATGGCCGGGACGACACGTTCACGGCCCAAGGCAAAGTTTGAAGTTTCCGTTGTGGAAAGGCTTGGACGGACGCCACGGGCTTGTCCTGTGGGGACTCACGCTACTAAGGCTTTGGTAGCGGAAAACGTGGGCCTCCACGGGACAAGCCCGTGGCGTCCTCAAGCGCAATCTCCATCGTAGCAACGAACGTGACACTCCACGGCGCGAGGCCCTGGCGTCTGGCGCGCCGATTTTGTCAGGGTTGAAGGCTCCCAACCTCCGCAAGCTAAATCTTTCCACACTGAGGCTTGTAGCGTCGCTGCTTGACCGTCCCGGAACCGGCTCATATAATCACGCCCGCTTGTAATATCAATCCGGCCGATCTTTCGATCGTTGAATATGCGGGGACGTGGCGGAACTGGTAGACGCGCAGGTCTCAAAAACCTGTGTCCGCAAGGACGTGTGGGTTCGATTCCCACCATCCCCACTATCGCCTTTTGGCCGACATCTTAAACCCCATCTTTAATCCTTTACTCGCTTTAGCTGCAAGTTCAAGTCTCTTTCCTAAACCGGTATTTAAAAGAGTATCTTCATTCCCTTTTACAAAATCATTGGACGGCAAATAATAATATGCTTTGCCTTCACCCTGAATTATCGCAGTCGGGAGCATCAGCCTGGTCAAGGCTGTCGGGCGGGAACTCGTCGGGTTCCCGAACGTCGTCTTCGTCGCGAGGCTCATCGCGCGGCCTGTTCATCAGATAGTAGAGGCTCGGCAGCGCCAGCAGCGTGAGGAACAGCGTCGACAGCAGCCCGCCGACCACGACGGTGGCGAGCGGCCGCTGCACGTCGGAGCCGATGCCGGTCGCCCTGGCCGCCGGGATCATGCCGAGCATCGCCACGGCGATCATCATCAACACCGGGCGCATCTGTTTGAGCGCCCCTTGAATGACCGCCTCTCTGACTCCGAGGCCGCTCGCCTCGCGTCGGCGGTTGATCTCCGCGACCACCAGCACGCCGCTCATCACCGCCACCCCGAAGAGCGAGATGAACCCGACCGCCGCCGATACGCTCAGGTTGACGCCGCGAACCCAGAGAGCGACAACGCCGCCGACGAGCGAGAACGGCACGCTCATCAGTACTAATCCCGCATGGCTCGATTTGCCGAAGGCCGAGAATAGCAGCCCGAAGATCAGCGCGATCGTGACCGGCAGGATCAGGTAAAGCCGCCGTCGCGCGCGCTCCAGGTTCTCGAACATGCCTCCCCACGCCACCTGGTAGCCTTCGGGAAGTTTGACCTCTCGTTCGAAGCTCTTTTGCGCTTCCTCTACAAAACTTCCCTGATCGCGCCCGCGGATGTTGGCGCGAATGGTAATCTGCCGCTGGTTCTCGCGCCGCGCGATGATCGTGGCGCCGTTGGTCACTGTGATTTCCGCCAGCTGCGCGAGCGGCACGCGCCCGCCGTCACGCGTGGGGATCAGGATGCGCCCGATGGCTTCGGCGTCGGCCCTGGCTTCGGGCGCGTAGCGCAGGGCGAGTTCGAATTTCCTTTCGCCTTCAAAGACGCCGCACACAGCCCGCCCGCCGATGGCCAGCTCGATCACGTCCTGCACGTCGCTGACGTTGATGCCGTAGCGCGCCACCTCGTCGCGTTTGACGCGGATGCGGAGCTGAGCCTGTTCGTCCTCCTGCTCGATTGACGTGTCCGCCGCGCCCTGCGTCCGCCGCAAAATCGCCAGCGTCTGCCTGGCCAGCTCGCGCAGCTTCTTCAAGTCGGGTCCGTTGATGATCACCGCCAGGTCGGCGGACGACCCCGTCGCCATTTCGGTCGAGGTGTCAATGATCGGCTGCGTGAAACTGAGCGTCGCGCCGGGGATCTCGGCGCGCAGCCTCTGTCCGAGTTCCTCGACCAGGTCGCGCTTGATCCTGCCCGACGGCCACGTGTCGTAAGATTGCAGGCCGATGAGCAGTTCGTTGCGGTTCGGGCCGAACGGGTCCGTGCCGGAGTCGTTGCGCCCGCTCTGTGACATCACGTTCCTGACTTCGGGCGATTGTTTGATGATGGCGCGCATCTGGCGCGCGACCTCGCATGATTTTTGCAGCGAGATGCCGGGCGGCAGGTTGGCGCGAATCCAGATCACGCCCTCGTCGAGTTGTGGCAGGAACTCCGTGCCGAGCGAGCGGGCGAGCAGGAACGAGGCGGCCACCAGGGCCAGCGCGACGGAGACGGTCAACACCGCGCGACGCAGCGTGACTCGCAGCAATTGTTCATAGCGCCCGGCGAGCCAGCGCAGCGGCGGGTTCTCCCAGCTCTTCGCCCCGCGCCGGAAAAGCCATGTCGCCAACACCGGGATCAGCGTCAACGACAGTATCAGCGAGCCGAGCAGCGCGCTCGCAACCGTGAACGCCATCGGCCCGAACAGCCGCCGCTCGACTCGCTGCATCGTGAAGAGCGGGATGTAGGCGGCGACGATGATGGCCAGCGAGAAGAAGATCGGCTGCGCCATCTCCAGCGCGGCGGCTTGAACGGCCCGCGTCGCGTCCCCGAGTCCGCCTTCGCGTTCGCGCTCCTCCAGGCGGTGGACGATGTGTTCCACCATCACCAGCGCGCCGTCAACTACGATCCCGAAATCGATCGCGCCGAGCGAGAGCAGGTTGGCCGGAATCCCCGCCATGTACATGCAGATGAAGGCGAAGAGCAGGGAGAGTGGTATGGTCAGCGCCGTCAGCAACGCCGCGCGCGCGCTGCCGAGGAAAAGCAACAGCACCCCGATCACGATCACCAACCCCTCGACGAGCGTGCGCGAGACCGTCCTGAGCGTGTTGCTGACCAGGTCGGCGCGGTCATACAAGGGGATGATCCTTACGCCGGCGGGCAGGCGCCCGTTGTTTAAATTGTCCAACGCCGCCTTGACCTTCTTCAGCACTTCACTGGGGTTCTCCCATCGGCGCATCAACACAATGCCCTCGACCCCGTCCTGACATTCGCCCGACTGGTCGTTGACGCCGAAGACGCCGGTCTGCGGCGCGGCGCCGAGGGTCACCCGCCCGATGTCGCGCACGAAGACCGGCACGCCGTTCGACGCCTCGAGCACGATGTTTTCCACGTCGCTGACGGATTGGATCAGGCCGACGCCGCGAACCACCAGGCTCTGCTGTCGGTTGTCGAGCTGCGCGCCGCCGGCGTTCTGATTGTTGGCGCTGATGGCTTCGGCGATCCGTTTGACCGAGAGGTCGTATTTTTCCAGCTCGAGCGGATCGACCTCGATCTGGAACTGTTTGACGAGTCCGCCGAACGGCGTGACGTCCGCGACGCCGGGGACCTGCAACAGGCGCGGGATCACGACCCAGTCCTGAAGCTCGCGCAGCTTCATCGTGTCCTCGGCGCCCTTGTGGTCTGCGCCTTCGAGACGGTAGCGGTACATCTCGCCGATGCCCGAAGTGAGCGGGCCGAGAGACGGCGTCACCCCGTCAGGCAAAACGGCGTCGCGCAGTTTTTCCATGACGAGCTGCCGCGCGAAATAGTCGTCAGTCGGGTCGTCGAAGGTCAATTCGACTACCGAAAGACCGAAGATCGTGCGCGAGCGGCGAGAGATCACCCGCGGCACGTTGTTGAGCGCGCGTTCAATCGGCACGGTCACCTGCTGCTCGACCTCTTCGGCCGCATGGCCGGGGTAAAGCGAAATCACCACGGCCTGAGTGTCGGAGATGTCGGGGTAGGCCTCGACCCTGAGGTTCATGAAGACGTACGCCCCGACCCCGACGAGCGCGAGGCCGAGCGCGACGACGAGCAGCCTTTGTCGCAGCGCGAACCGCAGCAAATACTCGACCATGACCGCTAACCCCTGAGCAACATCACGCCGTCCACTACGACGCGCTCACCCGGCCGCGCTCCGCTGACGATCGGCGCCAGACCGCCGGAGCGGCGCCCGGTGACCACTTCGCGCGCCTCGAACCTTCCCTTGCCCTGCTCGACGTATATGATGTTCTTCCCGCCGTCTTGAACGATCGCGCCGACAGGCAGCGCCGGCGTTTCCTGCACGCCTTCCAGGTGGCGAATGCGACCGAACATCTCCGGCTTGAGCCGCCCGCCCGCGTTGTTGAGTTCGATCATCACCTTGATCGTGCGCGTCTTCGGATCGAGCGTGTCGGCGATGCGCGCCACGCGCCCGCTGAAAGTTTGATCGGGATAGGCGTCGAGCGTGATGTCTACGGACTCGCCGACCGAGATCAGGCGAATCGAATTCTCGGGCACGTCGGAAGTCATCCACACCGCGCGCAGGTCGGTGATGGTCAGCACCGGCGCCGTCGTATCGTTGCGGTATTCGCCTGCGACGATACCGATCTCCAACACCTTGCCGGAGAGCGGAGCGCGCACGACGACCTGCGGCCTCACGTCGTCGGGCTTGATTCCGAGCAGCCCGACCACCTTCAACGCCTGCGCCCTGGCGGCCTCGGCCTGTTCGATTCCGGCCCTAGCCAGATCGACGGCGGCCTTCGATTGTTTGAGAGCGCTGTCGGCGTTGATGACTTCTTTCTTGGCGATGGAGTCGTGCGCGAAGAGGTCAGTCGTGCGGTCGTAATCGGCCTGCGCCTTGACGAGCGCGGCGTTGGCCTGCGACAGCGCGGCGTTGGCCTGCGTGACAGCCAACTCGGATTGCCGGCAGGCCGTAGTCGCTGCGTTAGCCTCGGGGCTTTCGAGCGTGAGCAACGGCTGGCCCGCGGCCACGCTGTCGCCGAGTTTGACCAGCACCCGCATGACGCGCCCGGCGACGGGCAGCGGCACGCGCGAGACGCGGTTCGGGTTGGCTTCGACTTTGCCCGGCGCGGTCACTTCGCCCGCAGGCATCGCTTCGACTTTTATCGACTCAACGCGAATCTGCGCGAGCTTCGGCGAATCGGGCGGGATGATGACCACTCCCGGCGGAGCCGGCGACGTCATTGAAGGCGCGAGCCGATCGCCGTTCTGTTCGGCCCTTCCTCCGCAACCGGCGCACGCGAGCGCGCAGGCGAACACGAATAAAAGGTTGATCGGCGTTGTCCGCATGATGATTGCAATTTCCCGGATCAGTACCGCGAGCAGTAGTGAGCGGTACTGATTCGGCGCGCCACCGAAATCCGGGATGTAAATTTTTTACGCGCCCTAAATCCGGCCCGTTACCACGCATCCTTGCCGGTGACCGAATCGATCAGGTAAAGGCCGCGCGCGTACTCCGCGCGCGCCTCGTTATAGCTCTGCGTCGTGTCGTTGAAGGCCCGCTGCGCGTCTAGAAGTTCGATCAGACTCGCCTCGCCCACCCGGTACGAATATTCCATCGAGGCCAGTACGCGCCGCGCCTTATCGAGCATTTCGCCTTCAATGCGGGTCAGCAACGAGCGTGCCGTGTCGTACGATTGCCAGGCCGCGTCGAGTTCACCGCGCATCTCGGCTTCGAGCGCGCGGGTACGGGCCTCGATCTGCTGTCGCTCCCGCCCCGCGCGCGCGATCTCGCCCTGATTGCGATTAAAGAGGGGAAGTGGCGCGCTGAAAAAAAATCCCAACGAGTTGCCAGTTCCGGCTATACCCTGTTGCCGGCGGTATTCCGCGCCGATCACGTAATCGACTTTCCCCTGAGCGATCTGCAAACGCAGTTCGGCGACCGAGCGCGCCTGATCGCGCAACGCCGCCTGGTAGTCGGGACGGCGCGAGAGAGCCTGCCGCCACAACTCTTCGAGCGTGAACGGCAGAGGCTCGCGGCGCATCTCGCCGATCACGTCGAACAAGTCAGACGGCGCCCCGCGCCCCATCAGCAATTGCAGCCGCTGTTTCGCGATCCGCAAGCGCGATTGCGACTGAATCACGGCGTTGTTGAATTGGAGCTCGGCCAGTTGTGTCCTCACGAGTTCGACCTGCGCCAGATCGCCGACGCGAACGCGCTCCGTACTGACCTCCACTATCCTGTGGAACGAGTCCTGATTGCGTACGGCGAGCGCCAGCGTCTCCTTAGCCAGCAACACTTCGACGAAAGCGTTCTGCACCTCGAGCGCGAGCGCGCGCGTGGCGTTGAGCAATTGCCATCGCGCGACGGCCTTCTCCTGCTCGGCGGCTTCGATGCGATGGCGCCGCTTCTGCCCCCGCTCCCAGACGAAATCGGCGCGAATCCCGTATTCGGGCGGGCCTGTCTGGTTCAGCTCTGTGGCGCCATTGCCCAGCAAAGGCTGGAGATCGGTGTAGAGGCTCAACACCGGGTTCGGTCTCAGCCGAGCGGTGATGATGCCGGCGTCGGCGATGCTCAAATTGTAGCGTTCGGCCAGCAGGCTGAGGTTCCTCTCGACCGCCTCCCGGACGCACTGGTTAATCGTGACTGGCGTCGCTTGCTGAGATTGCGCGGCGGCGGGATTAATTATAATGACTGCTAAAAGAAGGGCGAGAACAAAACCTGGCGCCGCGAAGCGTTTGCGCTCTTCAATTAGTTCCCTGACGTACCGATTCGATTGAGTCTCATCACAGCAAAGTCGGCCCGACGCGGGCGGAATAAGATTCATCCTCTTTCTCCCGAATCGGTGAATTAGCGGTGAGTGTCGCCCTCATCACCATGCGCCGTGATAAAGATCTCCGGGGCTTCACGATGACTGGCCGCCGCCCGGCGCCGAAGCTCTAGCCCATTCATCCCCGGCATGCGCATATCAAGGATTATGCGTCGCGTGTTGGGGATTCGCGCAAAAATGCGCGTTTGATCGCGCTTGAACATTGCTAAAACCGGACGATTGCGGAGAACCAGTCGCAACCTGTCCCGGCGCTGCGCCAATGTTTAAGTAGCGCGCAATAGGAAGAATATGATATAAGGCGCCGCGTCGCCACCGCTCCCCCATGCCATGCAACACTCTCAAAGAGGTTCTATGCTCGAGCCCTCAGCGTCAGAAGTCACTCAACTACTCCTTGCCTGTGGCGCCGGAGATCAGTCCGCCCAGGAAAAACTGGCTCCGCCCGGGCGCCAGGAACTGCATCGCCTGGCCAAGGCCCATATGAGCCGCGAACGTCCAGGCCATACTCTGCAAACCACGGCGCCGGTCAACAAAGCCTATCTGCGCGAACTCAGTGGAGGACACAAAAATGAATCGAGCCGATGAGGAGGCCGCCAGAATGCTTGAGGAGGAGCAATCCGTGCGAAAAACGCTGGCGCTGGAAAGAGTCGAGACCGACGAGCGGTCGCACGGCGCCACTACTCTGATCGACGGCGGACAAAACTTCGTGCTCGCGCCGGGCGCGATTCTGGACGGGCGCTACCTGATCGAGCGCGAACTTGGGCAGGGCGGCATCGGCCAGGTCTTCCTGGCGCAAAATCTCAAACTGCCGGGCGGCCCGCGGGTGGTGATCAAAGTCCTGCGGGAACAAACATTGGAACGTGAAGATCGCGACTGGTTCGAGAAAAAGTTTCGCGCCGAGATCGAGGCGCTGTCACGAATAAACCATCCCGGAGTGGTCAGCGCGATCGACGCCGGCCAATCACCCGACGGCCGGGCCTATTTCGTGATGCAGTACGTTCCCGGCGTGACGCTGCGGTCGGTGATGACGCCTGGCGGGATGGATCCGAAGCGTGCCGCCGATCTGGCGCGTAAAATCGCGCAGCCGCTGGACGCCGCGCACGAACAAGGCGTCATCCATCGCGACCTGAAGCCGGCGAACATCATGCTTCAACTCGCAGGCCCTGAAGAGTACGTCAAGATCATCGACTTCGGCATCGCCACAGTGCTCGGAACGGCGACCGCGACGCCGAAACAGACCAGAGCCATCGGCACGCTCCCTTACACGGCGCCGGAACAGTTGCAGGGACGCCCGATCGCCGCCAGCGACATCTTCTCGCTGGGGGTGATCGCATTCGAGATGGTCACGGGGGAGCTGCCCTTCAACGCCGATTCGAGCGCTCAGCAGATCGAATTGCAACGCGCCGGAGCCCTGGAGAAGCTGCGCGAAATGCGCGCGGGGCTGCCCGAAGCGGCGCGCGCTGCGATTCTGAAAGCGATGGCGTTCGAGCCCTCAAACCGCTACCGCGCCGCGCGTGAATTCAGCGAAGCCTTCGATCGGGCGCTGGCCGAACCCGGCCAAAGCAACCCTGTCCGAACACCCCCACGCGACCCCGAGCCCCATCCTGCCCAAAGAGGACCAGCCCAAAGAAGAAATGTCGGCCCGCCCCATAACGAGCAGGCGCCTCCGCCTGCGCTCCCCGGCGCGCCACGTCCGGCCCAAAAAAGAAATGACGGCTCGCCGACTCCTGCTTACCGAACACCTCAGGTCGCGCCCGCGATTCGTCAGCCCGCGGCGCGCTCGCCGCTATGGCTGCCGCTGATCGTAGTGTTGATTGCGCTGTTGGCCGCGGCCGCAGTGGGCGCGATCGCCTGGCTACGAATGGGAGCGATCGACTGGTCGCGTCTGTCGCCGTGGAGCGACAGAACATCTCCCACACCTGACGCAAAACCGCCCGCGGCCCCCGAACGCAGCTTGAGTTACTCGCTGCTGGCGCTGAGGAACCCCAAAGCCAATCCCGGCAGCCGGCCGTTCGCTTCGCACGGCGCCATCATCTTTAAAGAGGGCGATCAAGTTCGGTTGAACGTGAACAGTCCGCAAGCCGGCTATCTATACATCATCAACGAAGGGCCGGAAATAACCGGGAGCCCGCCCGACTTCGTCGTGATGTTTCCGAACGCCGCCGACTCCGCTCAAGTCGAGGCCGATCAGACGATCCAGATTCCCGCGCCGAGCGGGAATCCTGAAAGAGATTGGTTTCTGTTCAATGAGGAAGTGGGAGTGGAAAAAATCTGGCTGATCTGGTCGGAGCGTAGCGTGGCGGAGATGGAGGCGGTAAAACGCTGGGCGAATCCGAAAGACAAGGGCCTGATCGGCGATCCGAACCAGGCTAGCGCCGTGGCGCAGTATCTGAAAGCGTTCGCGGCGACCGAAGTCGAAGTCGAAAAGGACGAAGCCAGCCAACGGACGAAGCTAAAGGGCAAGGGCGAGGTCTTAGCAGGGGTGGTGAGGCTGGAGCATCGTTGAGTGGTCTTTGACGCAGTGATTATCAGGGAGGGGAATAATGTCGATTAAATTTTGGACCCATAAGTTGT
>Ga0081455_10008138_pt1 | contig 10939 bp, 12 predicted proteins | sample TabmetS3T2R1_FD_70207 | JGI IMG/M metagenome (GOLD analysis project Ga0081455, IMG submission 70207) | Tabebuia heterophylla rhizosphere microbial communities from the University of Puerto Rico - S3T2R1 | ecosystem: Host-associated > Plants > Roots > Rhizosphere ... | reverse complement strand
GGTGGAGGGCCAGCGGGTTATGGTCGTCGGCGCCACCGGAGGGGTGGGTCGGTTCGCCACGCAGCTCGCCCGGTGGCGCGGGGCCACGGTCGTCGCGGTCGTGTCCGCGGCGAAGGTGGATCTGGCGCGCGAGCTGGGCGCCGACGAGATCGTCGACCGCGCCGGCGCGGACCCTCGATCGATCGAGCCGGTCGATCTCGTGTTCGACACGGCCGGCGGCGACGCCGTGACGATCGCGGCGTCGTGCGTGCGCCCCGGTGGTTCGCTGGTGTCGATCGCGGAGGACCCGCCGTCCGAGGTCCGGGATCGTGTGCCGTCCACCTACTTCATCGTGGAACCCGATCGCGATCAGCTCGTGGAGATCGGGGGCCTGGTGGACCGTGACCTCGTTCGTCCGGCGATCGACGCCGTGTTCTCGCTGGACGACGCGCCCGCGGCGTTCGAGCGCAGCCTGCGGCCCGACACGATCGGCAAGATCGTGATACGAGTCGTCGATGCGTGATCGGCTCGCGAAGGCCGAGGCGTTCCGGGCCCTCCACGCCGGCCCCGCGTTCGTGATCCCGAACCCATGGGACGCGGGGTCGGCGCGGATGCTGGCCGCGCTCGGGTTCCGAGCGCTCGCGACGACGAGCTCCGGATTCGCGTTCACCCTGGGCCGGCTCGACGGACAGGTGACCCTGGACGAGGTCGTCGCCCACGCCGAGGCGATCGATCGGGCGACCGATCTGCCCGTCTCCGTGGATCTGGAGAACGGCTACGGGCCCGAGCCCGAGGCGGCGGCGCGGGCGGTGACCCGGGTCGCGGAGGCGGGCGCCGCAGGTGCTTCGATCGAGGACTTCGATCGAGACGGATACCTCTATGAGCCTGCTCTGGCGGCCGAGCGCATCCGGGCCGCCGCGGAGGCCGCCCGCGCATCGACGGTGCCGTTCACCCTGACGGCCCGGGCCGAGAACCACATCCGCGGGAACGACGACATCGGCGACACGATCGCGCGGCTCGCGGCGTACGAGGCGGCCGGGGCGGACGTGCTGTACGCGCCGGGTCTGCGAACGGCCGCCGACATCCGGTCGCTCTGCGCGGCCGTCGCCCGGCCCGTCAACGTCTTGGCCCTCCCCGGCATGAGCGTTGCCGAGGTCATCGAGGCCGGGGCGCAGCGCGTCAGCGTCGGCGGCGGCCTGACCTGGGTCGCGATCGGCGCGGCCGAGCGGGCTGCGCGCGAGCTGCTCGAAAGGGGAGATCTGTCGTCGTTCGGCGGTTCACCGCCGCCGCGGGAGTGGTTCGATCGGAGCGGGTGAGGGGAATCGAACCCCCGTTTCAAGCTTGGGAAGCTTGCGTTCTGCCATTGAACCACACCCGCACGACGCCCCGGACGCGAGCCTTCCGCACTGCCGAGCGCTCGCCCGCGGGAACGATCGGCCACAGTGTAGCGACCTGCTAGCGTTGCCCGCCATGAGCGTCACCGTCGGCGATCCCGACCCGGATTTCTGGCCCCACACGCTCATCCGGTTGGCAGCCCGCCAGGCGCTCGACGCCGATCAGGCTGCCGAAGCGATGCGCCGCATCATGGCCGGCGAGGCGACCCCGGGACAGATCGGCGGGTTCCTGATGGCCCTGCGCACGAAGGGCGAGACCGCGGACGAGGTCGAGGGGCTCGCCCGAACGATGCTGGAGTTCGCCACCCCGGTGCACGCCCCCGGCGACGTGGCCGACGTCGTGGGGACCGGAGGCGACCGGAGCGGAACGTTCAACATCTCCACCGTGGCCGCGATCGTGGTCGCGGCCGCCGGTGTGCCCGTGGCCAAGCACGGGAACCGAGCGGCCAGCAGCCATTGTGGATCGGCCGACGTCTTGGAGGCGCTCGGCGTCACGATCGATCTCGACGCGGCCGGCGTCGAACGGTGCCTCGCGGAAGCGGGCATCGCGTTCCTGTTCGCTCCGGTGTTCCACCCGTCGATGGCGCATGCCGGCCCCGTCCGCCGGGAGCTTCGGGTGCCGACCGTGTTCAATTTCCTGGGGCCGCTCACGAATCCGGCCCGCCCCGCGGCGCACGCGGTCGGATGCTCAGATCCGCGCATGTTGCCGCTCATGGCCGAGGTGCTCGCTCGTCGCGGCACCAAGGCACGGCTCTTCCGGGGCGAGGATGGGCTGGACGAGCTCACGACCACGGGGATCTCGACGGTCTACGACGTCGGTGGCGGCGAGGTGCGCGAGACGCATCTGGACCCGGCCGAGCTCGGACTGGCGCGTGCGTCGCTCGCCGATCTCCAGGGTGGTGATGCCGCCGCGGCGGCCGAGATCGTGCGCTCCATCCTGTCCGGCGAACCGGGCGCTCGCCGGGACGTGGTCGTGCTCAATGCCGCCGCCACCCTCGAGGTGGCCGGTGCCGCGGGTTCCATGGCCGAGGCCATGACCCTCGCCCAGGAGACGATCGACGCGGGCTCGGCGGCGGCACTGCTCGACCGCTGGGTGGCGGTCAGCGCGAACCGATAGCATCGGCCCGCCATGATCCTGTCCGATCGCACGATCCGCGAGGAGATCGAGGCGGGCCGCATCGTGATCGATCCCTTCGACCCCCGGTGCGTGCAGCCCTCATCCGTCGACCTGCACGTCGATTCCCAGTTCCGCGTGTTCGCGAATTCGCGGTACCCGTTCATCGACGTGCGGGAAGAACAACCCGACCTGACCGAGCTCGTCGAGGTGAAGCCGGACGAGCCGTTCATCCTGCATCCGGGCGAGTTCGTGCTCGGGTCGACGTTCGAGCGGGTCGCGGTTCCCGACGATCTGGTGGCACGGCTCGAGGGGAAGTCGTCGCTCGGACGGCTCGGCCTGCTGATCCATTCGACGGCCGGCTACGTCGATCCCGGCTGGGACGGCTTCCTCACCCTGGAGCTGTCGAACGTCGCGAACCTGCCGATCACCCTGTACCCGGGCATGAAGATCGGGCAGATCAGCTTCTTCCGGCTGACGACGGCCGCCGACGCCCCCTACGGGTCGGCGGGCAACAAGTACCAGGGCCAGCGGGGACCCACGCCCAGCCGCTTCTTCCGCGACTTCGCAGACGACTGAGGGAAGCCGGCGGAGTCGCCGGGTTCACTCGCCGCTGACGAGCTGGCCGGGGATCGGCCCCACGCCCATCTGCACCGCCATCATGGCCGCCTGGGTGCGGTTCGTGACGTTCAGTTTGCGGAAGATCGCCGCGAGGTGGGCCTTGACGGTCTTCTCCGACAGGAACAGCGCCTGCGCGATCTCACGGTTCGACCGGCCCTCTGCGAGCAGCGCCAGGATGTCGTGCTCGCGTTGGGTCAGGCTGTACTCGTTGCGGCGCCCGTTGTTGCTGCCGTCGGCCGCATGCTGCTGGTCCTCGAACAGGTTCTGGATCACACGCGGGCTCAGGACGTTCCCGCTGCCGGACATCGCGACGTTGATCGCCTGGGACAGGTCGTCGGGCGTCGCGTCCTTCAGGAGGTAGCCGGCGGCCCCGTCGGCCAGCGCGCGCTTGACGTAGGGCGCGTTCTCGTAGGTGGAGAGCATGATGACGGGAACGTCGGCCCACTCACCCTTGATCGCGCGAAGGAGCTCGAGGCCGTCGAGATCGGGCATCCGCACGTCGACGAGCGCGAGGTCGATCTTCGTCCCTTTCCGGAAGACCTCCAGCGCGGCGGCGGAGCTCTCCGCCTCGATGACCTCCGCCTCCGGGAACCCTTCCTTGACGACGTAGTGCATGCCACGGCGCACGAGCGCGTGGTCGTCCACGACCATGATCCTCATCGTTCGTCTCCTTGCCCTCCGACGGGGAGCGCGGCGACCACGCGGACGCCGCGCCCAGGGGTTGACGCGATCTCGATCGACCCACCGATCGCTTCGGCCCGTGCACGCATCAGCCTGAGCCCGAAGTGTGGATCGTCATCGGTGACCGCGGCGATGCCGCGCCCGCGGTCCTCGACCTCGACCAGCAAGGTGGCTCGCGTCGCACGCACCCGCACGGTCACGTCCTTCGTCCCCGAATGCTTGGCCGCATTCGTCAGAGCCTCGGCCACGATGTGGTGCGCCGTGTCGAGCACGGCGGGTGCCACCGCATCGACGTCGCCCTCGATCGAAACGCGAGCCGGCAATCTCCACCGATCGACCAGCTCCTCGACGAACGCCGCGAACGGTTCATCCCTTACCCGTCCTTCGTGGAGTTCGAACAACGCCTCTCGGATGTCGCTGAGATCGTGGCGGATCGCCGCCTCGACCTCCGCGAGGGTTGCGATCGCGCCCTCCGGGTCCTGCTCGATCCGGTGCCGCAGGACCTGGATCTCCAGGACCGCGCTCGTGACCGATTGGGTCAGCCCGTCGTGGATGCGCAGCGCCCAGCGCGTTCGCTCTTGGAGCATCAGCGACTCCACCGTCTCGGCGACGGATGGTCGCGCCTCCAGGGCGGGGCGTTGCTCGCTCGGCACACTCACTGTCCGGTCGTCCCTTCGGTCGGGGCCGATGGTTCTAGTGCGTTTTCGGCAGGATCCGGGCCTGCCTTGAACGATGCGCCGGCCGTGGCGTCCCGGATCGGCACAGGCTCGGTCGTCCCCGGCTCACCCTCCCGCTCCCATCGGGATCGCCACCGATCCATCCCGACCGATGCCGTGAGAACGGCTGTTGGGGAGCGGATGTCATGAGAGTTTTGTCGTCGTCATCAGAGAAGTTGTCAATGGAATACTCAAGTTCTACCCTCGGTTGTACGTTGCGTGTTCATCGGAGCCCGTGGCCTTCGACGCGAGGGGCTCCCCGATCGAGAAGGAGAAGCCACGCATGGCACGAGCAGTAGGGATCGACCTGGGCACCACGAACTCGGTGGTGGCCGTGTTGGAAGCGGGCGAGCCCGTGGTCGTTCCGAACGCGGAAGGGAGCCGCACGACGCCCTCCGTGGTCGGGTTCTCGAAGAACAACGAGATCCTGGTCGGTGAGGTGGCCAAGCGGCAGGCCATCACGAACCCCGATCGCACGGTCCGGTCCGTCAAGCGGCACATGGGCGACAAGTCCTGGTCCGTCGACGTCGACGGGAAGGCGTGGACGGCGCAGGAGGTCAGCGCCCAGATCCTGCTCAAGCTCAAGCGCGACGCTGAGGCGTACCTGGGCGACACGGCCTCCCAGGCCGTGATCACCGTGCCCGCGTACTTCGACGACGCCCAGCGGCAGGCCACCAAGGAGGCCGGCCAGATCGCCGGGCTCGAGGTGCTCCGCATCATCAACGAGCCCACGGCGGCCGCGCTCGCCTACGGACTGGACAAGCAGGACACCGAGCAGACCGTCCTGGTGTTCGACCTGGGCGGCGGCACGTTCGACGTCTCGCTGATGGAGATCGGCGACGGCGTCTTCGAGGTGAAGGCCACCCACGGGGACACGCAGCTCGGTGGCGACGACTGGGACCAGCGCGTCATCGACTGGATGGTCAAGGAGTTCAAGAACGCCCACGGCGTGGATCTCTCGAACGACCGGATGGCCCTGCAGCGCCTGAAGGAGGCGGCAGAGAAGGCCAAGATCGAGCTGAGCCAGGTGGCCGAGACCACGATCAACCTTCCGTTCATCACGGCGACGGCCGACGGCCCGCTGCACCTTGAGCAGAAGCTCACGCGCAGTGAGTTCGAGCGGATGACGGAGGACCTCGTCGACCGGTGTCGGTCGCCCTTCGAGCAGGCGATCGCCGACTGGGGCAAGCCCGCCGATCAGATCGATCACGTGATCCTGGTCGGGGGCTCGACCCGCATGCCCATGATCCAGGAGCTCGTCACGAAGCTCACGGGTGGCAAGGAGCCCCACAAGGGCGTCAACCCCGACGAGGTCGTGGCGGTCGGCGCCTCGATCCAGGCCGGGGTCCTCAAGGGCGACGTGAAGGACATCCTGCTCCTCGACGTGACCCCGTTGACGCTCGGGGTCGAGACGAAGGGCGGCATCTTCACGAAACTGATCGAGCGCAACACGACGATCCCGACGCGGAAGTCGGAGATCTTCACCACCGCCGACGACAACCAGACCACGGTCGAGATCCACGTCCTGCAGGGCGAGGCCGAGACCGTGATGTCGCCCGCCGTGAAGTCGCTGGGCCGGTTCCACCTGATGGGGATCCCGCCGGCGCCGCGCGGTTTGCCGCAGATCGAGGTCGCGTTCGACATCGATGCGAACGGCATCGTGAACGTCAGCGCGAAGGACCTCGCCACGGGCAAGGAGCAGGCGATGACGATCACCGGCGGCACGAGCCTGTCGAAGGACGAGATCGATCGCATGGTGGCCGACGCCGAGAAGTTCGCGGCCGAGGATCACTCCCGCCGCGAGGCCGCCGAGGCCCGCAACACCGCGGATCAGCTCCACTACCAGGTGGCGAAGTTCGTCGAGGAGAACTCGGACAAGATCCCCGAGGCCGACCGGACGGAGCTCACCGCGAAGAACGAGGAGCTGAAGACCACGCTCGACGACGCATCCGCGTCGGCGGAGGCGCTCACGTCGGCGACGGACGCCGTGATGAACGTGTGGCAGCGCGTGGGTCAGGCGATGACCCAGGCCCAACAGGCGTCCGCGTCGGAGGCCGGTGAGGCCGCCCCCGGCAGCGGCACGCAGGAAGAGCCCGAGGGCGACGAGGACGTCGTCGAGGGCGAGATCGTCGATGAAGGAGGTGCATCGTGATGTTGACCAGGTGGGATCCGTTCCGCGACCTGCGGAGCACCGAAGCCGATCTCGACCGGCTGATCGGCCAGGCGTTCTCGAAGAACGCATGGGTGCCGGCGCTGGACATCCGGGAGACCGAGGACAGCTTCGAAGTGACGGCCGACCTGCCGGGCATGACGTCCGACCAGGTGGAGGTCACGTTCGAGGACGGCATCCTCATGATCCGCGGGAACCGCGAGTTCGAACGCGACCAGCAGGAGGGCCAGTACCACCGTATCGAGCGGAGCTACGGCTCGTTCGCGCGCTCGGTCCGGCTCCCCCACACGGCCGACGCCGAGAAGATCGAGGCCTCGTTCGACAGGGGCGTGCTCTCGGTTCAGGTGCCAAAGCGCGAGGAGGCGAAGCCTCGCACGATCGAGGTCAAGGCGACGTGACCGACGATCGCGAACACGAGGAGCCGCGGATCCGGATCACCGACAAGCGGCGGTTCGCCAACATGGAAGGGACGGGGCCGGCCGCGGAGGCCGGCTCCTCCCCTGGCAGCTCCGGGGGGCCCCAGCCGGGTGGCCCCCTGAGCGATCCCAGGACGAGGCCGACCTCGATGCTGCCCGGGCCGAGGCCGCGCAGTACCTGGACCACCTGCGGCGCCTCCAGGCGGAGTTCGACAACTACCGCAAACGGGTCGTCAAGGAGCAGACCGACCTGGCGGAGCTGGGCGCCCTCCCGGTGGCGCGGCGCCTGTTGGAGGTCCTCGACGACTTCGAGTTGGCCTTGATGTCCGCCGACGAGACGCACGACTTCGCGCGGTTCGTGAAGGGGGTCGAGCTCGTCTACGCGAAGCTCGTCGATGCGTTGAAGGCCGAGGGGCTCGAGCGGATCGAAGCAGAGGGCGCTCCCTTCGACCCCGCGATGCACGAAGCACTGATGCAAACGGGGGAGGGAGATGGCGAGCCCGTCGTCTCCGACGTGCTCCGGCCCGGGTACACGCTGAAGGGGCGGGTCCTGCGCCCCGCGGGCGTCCGCGTGGAGCGTCGCTGACGGTTCCGCGGCGGGGCGCCGCGGCGAGAACGGAGTGGTGAAGGTCATGGCTGAGGAAGTGCGCCGGGAGTGGTTCGACAAGGACTACTACCAGGTGCTCGGCGTGGCCAAGAACGCGTCGGCGGCCGAGATCAAGAAGGCCTACCGCAAGCTCGCCCAGCGGTTCCATCCCGACGCGAAGCCGGGGGACGCCGACGCCGAGGCGCGCTTCAAGGAGATCTCGGCGGCCTACGACGTCCTCGGCGACGAGGAGAAGCGCGCGAGCTACGACCGCGTCCGGGAGATGGGGACCGCCGGGTTCGGAGGGTTCGGTCCCGGTGGTGGGGCGGGGAGTGGTTGGCCGGGAGGGTTCACCACGACCGGCCCCGACGGCACGCGGTACGTGAACGTCGAGGATCTCGGCGATCTCGGCGATCTGTTCGGCGGCCTGTTCGGCGGATCTCGCCAGCGCGGACGTGCGCCGCGCACGCAGCGCGGGACCGATCTCGAGACGACGGTCGAGGTCTCGTTCGACGACGCGATGGTGGGCACGACGGCCCCGGTCAAGCTCACCGGTCATTGGGTGTGCCGGACGTGTCACGGGTCCGGTGCGGCGCCGGGCACGAGCCCGGTCACGTGCCCGGAGTGTGGAGGCAGCGGCGAGGTCGTCGTGGATCAGGGCGTGTTCTCGATGGCTCAGCCGTGCCCGCGGTGTGGGGCGACCGGACGACTGATCGAGACACCCTGTCCGACCTGCCACGGTCGCGGATCGGAGCGGCGGACGCGGACGCTGCAGGTGAAGATCCCCCCCGGTGTGAAAGACGGTGCGCGCATCAAGCTCGCGGGCAAGGGCGAGCCCGGTCCCGCCGGGGGGCGGCCCGGCGATCTGTTCGTCCGGGTGCATGTGGAGGCGCACCAGGTGTTCGGTCGCAAGGGCGACAACCTCACCGTCCAGCTGCCGATCTCCTACCCGGAGGCGGCGCTCGGGGCGAACGTCCAGGTGCCGACGCTGAACGGACCGGTGACGCTCAAGGTGCCGGCGGGGACCCCGTCGGGCAAGACCTTCCGCGTGAAGGGACGGGGCGCGCCGAAGAAGGGTGGGCACGGCGACCTGTTGGTCACGGTCGAAGTGGAGGTCCCTGGCAAGCTCTCGAAGGACGAGAAGCAGCTGCTTCGGCAGCTACAGGAGGCGCGGCCGGACTCACCCCGCCAGCGCCTGGGCGTGGCCTGAGGTGATGACGATGGCGTCCGACGAACGACAGCAGACGCCCGACCGGGCGGTGTACATCATCAGCGTCGCGGCCGAGCTCGCGGGCGTGCATCCGCAGACCCTGCGGATCTACGAGCGGAAGGGGTTGCTCACCCCCCAGCGGACCCGCGGAAACACGCGGCGCTACTCCGATGCCGACATCGCGCGGTTGCGTGCGATCCAGACGCTCACCGACCAGGGGGTGAACCTGGCCGGCGTCAAGATGATCATGGAGCTGCGGACCGAGATCCAGCAGTTGCGCGCCGAGCTCGAGCGGCTCGGTGAATCGCTGGAACGACGGCGAGCGATCGCGATGCCGGGCCGCCGTGGAGACGCCATGGTCCCGCTGACCAGCGTCCTGCCGTACCCGTGGGAGGGCCGGTGACCCGGCTCAGGGGATCGATCGTAACCCTGCGCGCCTTCCGGCCGCAGGAGCTCGACCGGCTGGTCGCGTTCGCGGACTCGGTGCCCCGCGACGACGGCATCCATTGGGGTCCGACGGAGCGCGAACACCTGGCGCGGAAGATCGAGGTCTCGGGCACGTGGGACCAGGGCAAGATCGACTTCGCGATCGAGCATGAGGGTGCCCTCGTCGGTGAGGTGCAAGCCCGGAGCCCGCTGCACGCGCTGCCGCGGGGTGTGTTCGAGCTCGGGATCGAGATCTACGACGATCGTGACAAGCGGCGTGGCCTCGGTGCCGCCGCCGTGCAGGAGGTCACCCGGTACCTGTTCCGTGACGAGGAGGCGATCCGGGTCCAGCTCTCGACCGACGTCGACAACGTCGGGATGCGCCGGGTCGCGGAACGGCTGGACTTCGGCTTCGAGGGCGTGCTGCGCGGGTTCATGCCCACCGCGCGCGGCCCCCGCGACTACGCGATGTACGGCATGACCCGCGACGACTACGAGGCGAGCCGATGGACCTGAACAAGCTCACGATGAAGTCGCAGGCGGCACTGGCCGAAGCGCAACAGCAGGCGGTCGCCCGCAACCACCAGACGATCGAACCCGAACACGTTCTGTTCGCGCTGCTCGGCGATCCGGAGGGGATCGTGTTCCCGCTCTTGCATCACGTCGGCGCGAACCCGGGACAGCTCCGCTCGCGGGTGGCGGAGGCCCTCGACGCGATCCCCAAGGTGTTCACGCAAGGTCCGGTCGAAGCCCGGATCTCGCCCACGACCGCGCGGCTGCTCGAGGCGGCCGGGAACGAGGCCGAGGCGCTGACCGACGAGTACATCTCGACGGAGCATCTGCTGCTGGCGATGCTCGCATCCGGCGAGTCCGCCGCGGCGAGGGTCCTGCTCGATGCCGGCCTCACGCGCGACGGGGTGCTCGCGGCCCTCGCCGAGGTGCGGGGGCGACAACGGGTCACGAACCAGAACCCCGAGGAGACGTTCCAGTCGCTCGAGAAGTACGGACGGGACCTCACGGAGGCCGCGCGGGCGGGCAAGCTCGACCCGGTGATCGGGCGCGACGAGGAGGTTCGTCGGACGATCCAGGTGCTCTCCCGTCGCACGAAGAACAACCCGGTCCTGATCGGCGAGCCCGGCGTCGGTAAGACCGCGATCGTGGAGGGGCTGGCCCAGCGCATCGTCGCCGGCGACGTCCCGGAGAGCCTCAAGAACAAGCGCCTGATCGCCCTCGATCTGGGCGCCATGGTCGCCGGGGCGAAGTACCGGGGCGAGTTCGAGGAGCGGCTGAAGGCGGTCCTCAAGGAGATCGCCGACAGCGAGGGCGAGATCGTCACGTTCATCGACGAGCTCCATACGATCGTCGGGGCCGGCGCCGCCGAAGGCGCGATGGACGCGGGCAACATGCTGAAGCCGATGCTCGCCCGCGGGGAGCTGCGCGCGATCGGGGCGACCACCCTCGACGAGTACCGCCAGCACATCGAGAAGGACCCCGCGCTCGAGCGACGGTTCCAGCCGGTGCTCGTCGACGAGCCGAGCGTGGAGGACACGATCGGCATCCTCCGCGGCCTCAAGGAGCGCTACGAGGTCCACCACGGCGTGCGGATCCAGGACCCGGCGCTCGTCG
>Ga0081455_10008137_pt1 | contig 10940 bp, 13 predicted proteins | sample TabmetS3T2R1_FD_70207 | JGI IMG/M metagenome (GOLD analysis project Ga0081455, IMG submission 70207) | Tabebuia heterophylla rhizosphere microbial communities from the University of Puerto Rico - S3T2R1 | ecosystem: Host-associated > Plants > Roots > Rhizosphere ... | reverse complement strand
GCGAATCCTGCCCACCCCGACCATCGGCCCCGTGTCTACACCCCGCTCCTTAACGGAATCTGAATCCCTCCGACCTTTGAGGCGATGCCGTCGCGGACGCGTACCGATCGGCAGATCTGCGCTATCTCGTGACCTCGTCGAGTGGCTGGACCGTCGTCGAATATTCGCGTTCTTCGTGGACGACGTGGCCGTGGTTCCCACGGAGCCTCGCTACGACCTCATCGTGTCTTCCGCGCAGCCACGCGGGCACGTTCCGATCCCACGTCACCGAATCGGGAACGAGCGTCACGACCGGGTCAACGCCCCAGCCGCCCGGAAAGACAACGCCGCGCGAGCCCTCCCAGTAGATCACCGATTCCTTCCACCGGAACTCGATCTCGTAGTCGCCACGGCTCACAAGTGGACGCATGATGACCAATTGCTCAACGTTGCGTCGAGCCCGATCGGCAGATCTGTGTCCCTCCTCTGCCGGCGGACCGGGTCGTGGGGAGCCAGCCGACGGTCCGGCAGGCTGGCCAGCCTGGGGAGCTTTCGGTTCGGGTGGTTTCGCACAACCCGGTGACGGTCACCGACGGGGTACGCAGCTATCGCGATCACTGTCATCAACACGCATGACGCCTTCCCCGATCGGTACATCAAGGTGACTACCAGCATCTGCCCCGGCGACTCGGGCGGACCGATGTTCCACGACGGCACCATCGTCGGCATCAACATCTGGGGGTACAGCCTCCGGTGCGCCGGACCCAACCTCGAGTACCGGACTGACTCGGCGATCGCGCAGGCGTTCCTCGACGCCAACCTCTGAACGCGCCCAGGGGAGGGGGAACCGGCCTCATCCTGGGTGGCGCCCCGGCGTCGTGCTAACGCCGAACTGCTGAACTCGCGCGTCGCGGCGTACTGCGTTGGTGGTCCGATGGAAGGTGGCCGCCTGCAGCGGGCGGTAAGTCAGCGGTGCCTCGGGCCGCGGCACCGCGGGAGGCGCGTATTGCCGCGGTGGGCGGCGGCTCCCCGCCGGATCCTCGGTACAGAACGCCGGGGCGCGAGAGCGGCAGATCTGGTGTGGCCGGCACGACGTACGTGAAGCCTTCGGGTTACCTTGGGGCGCGTGGTTTCCGGGGCCGAGGGCGCTCAACACGAGCAGGCCATGGAGATGTTCCGGGGCGACTATCGCCCGCAGCGGTGGACGCGCTCGGCCTGGGCACGACTCGTGCTCGCATTGAGCCCGCTCGTGGTCGCGGCCGTGCTTGCGTTCGTGCTGACACGCTGAGCCGGGCGCGTGCCGATCGGCAGTTATGCATGGCTCCGTCGAGCGTTCGCTCGCCCACCCGCTCGGCGCTTGCATGAGGTGGTGGCACGATCGCGAAGGCGGACCCGGTATCGGCGGCAGGACACCAGTAGTCGGTGCGATCACCTGCTCGCTGCCGATTCATCGCCCGCTACGGCGGGTTCGCCACCACAGCTCGAGCGCTCCCAGCTCGTCCCGGGTGGCTGGCGGTACGACGAACTTGGGAACATTGAACAGGACGACCGAGACGGCGAGCAGCGTGCATGCTGCGAAAGCGATGAACGCCCACAGTGCGAACCTCCCGGCCCCGTCGGACAGCGTCCCGCTGGTCGCCTCCTGGACCACCACCGCGGCCATCGACAGGACCAGCGCAGTGAGCGCGAGGATGCTCAGCGGAAAGCTCCGTCCGTACGCCTCCTGCCGGGCGTCGCGGAACGACCGGCGTCGACGCGGGCTCGGCGTCGGACGGTCCGCCCTGGCGGTCCACATCCCCGGCAACAAGGTGAGTCCGAACACGGCGCAGGGAGCCAAGATGATCACCGGGACCAGCAGTTCCAGGTTCATCGCGCTTTCTCCCCCGTCCACGGTCGGCCGAAACGGCACCGGCCGCCAGCGGAGCGGGTCACCCAAAGCTCGCGGTTCCCCTTGAAGTGGTTGCTGATCGCCTGACCGATCGCGTCGTAACCCTCAACGCCCAGCCGATGCCAGTTGAGGTACCCCTCGAACGCTTGACACAGACTCATGCCGATTGGTCACCCACGCAGAATGCCGCTGCGGGCGGCGGCTGCTCATCAGATCCTCAACACACAGCTTCGCCTTGCCGCTGCCCGAGGGTGGACCACCGCAGAATGAGCAACGCCCCTCGGGGTCGTCGCCGACGGAGTCTGGCATGCGACCAGCATGGCCCAGAGCACGCGTAGCGGCAGCTACGTGCGCCAAGTCCGCTCGGTAGGAGGCAGCTTCAAGTGTGATCGCGAGCGATCGACTGCAGCCCGTGCCACGGCCTCCAGGTCGCCGCTGAAGAGCGCGTCACTGTATCGGGCGGCTTGGGCTTGGAACGCTGGGTGGATGCGGCCCTCCAGACGTGCCGCCGCACCAGGAACGTCACCGAGCAGGCCCAACGCCACACCCGCGTTGAAGTCGTCACCGGTGGCCGCAACGAATCGGAGCGCGTCGTGGCCGGCGCCATGCGCCTGTCGCCGGGCCACAACCGCGGTAACCGCTCCCTCGGCCAGGACTGTCATCGCGGCCTCGAACGTTGCCTCGTCGCTGGTGAACTCGATGAACGCCGCCCCGCTGGCCGGCCGCTCGTGCCGCTCGAAGATGAAGTAGTCCCGCTCGCACCAGAGATGTTGCTCGCCGACGTTCAGATACGAGCCCTTGCGCCACGACGATGGCTGGAACTCCACGTTGACGAGCCACCAGCCGTGATCGTCGATCCACAAGCGCGATCGGCCCTTCTGCCGCAAGCCAAGCGGTCGCAGCGCTGTACGCGCCGCCGACGTGACGATGCGAGCATGGGCCCCAGCAGCCACGGCGACATCATGCCTGGATCCACAGCGCCCGAGCGGCAGATCAGGCGTCCCTGTCGCCAGAGGCGCGTCAGACTTCCTCCCAGTCGACAACGGTTGGCCGAGTTCCGCTTCGACAGAATTCGGCCGTTGCTTCGATCGCCTTCGCTTTGGCGATGAGATTGCGGGGAGGGATCTCCGTGTAGCTGCCACCGAAGAACCAATGCTCGCTCGCCCTGCGGGTTGGATCGCCGAGCGATGCGTAATACGGCGGGTCGCTACTTGCGGAGAAGCTGAGAACGGACAGGTTTCGCCCCACCGCGGTTACGAGGGACGCGCCATCGTCGCTTTCGTAACTGATCACGATGGGCTCGCCGGTCTGATCGATCTCGTGGAACAGGTTGATGCCAACGGCTGGATCGCCGACGACGCGTTCGAAGCCAACTGCCGCCTGGTCTGTCCAACGAGCCACGATCCGGCGACGGCGCACGGTGCACAGATTGCCTGCTGCGGGCGACCGGTGCCCGCCCGAGCAACGGTACAGAGCAGCGGGGCGCGATATCGGCAGTTCTGTGTGCAACCTATTGCATGGCAATCGTCAGTGCGCCGGCGCGAACAGGCACGCTCCCAGCTGCTGAGTCCGATCCGGCGTTGGAACACATGACACACGTCAGTCCGGCTCGGCATCGCGACACACGGAAGGAAATAGCTGACGAAGGTGATGGATCCAGGTCTCACTGGCACCGATCGCCCGCCGGTTCGTTCGCGCACCTCATCGGCAGTCGCTTCGCCCCGCGTGACGACCGCCCAGCGATTCCCGACTATGACCCGCAGCGGCTCGCGGTGGCAGGCGGGCTGGTGAGCCCCTGGTCCGCCATTCGCTCGCCGACACGCAAACCAGAGGCGTCGTTCTGTCACTTCGACAGCTCATCCGAGCCACTAGCGTGCCCGTCGAGCCGGTCCTACGTCGCTGCCGAACCGCTCTCCAAGGGGGCCAGAGCGCCGCCGATCGATTCCCACCCAACAGCGTGGCGGCGATCCAGGATGAGCACACGAGCAGCGGCGCCCATCGAGTCCGCGAGAAACCATTCCCCGACTGGGTTCCGGATGACGTGTTGCAGGCCGCAGAGGATCTCTCGGCCGATGACGCACTCGCCGAGCTCCCCGACTGCCTTCGCCACTCCTGGCAGGGGACACAGCTCGAACCGGTCGTCACAGGCAGCGGTCCTACGCCGGGGGGATGTTGTGGTTGAGCCGGAACAGGTTGCCGGGGTCCCAGCGGCGCTTGACCTGGACCAGGCGGTCCCAGGTGGGGCCGGGGTAGGCCTGGCGGACCCGCTCGGATCCCTCGTCGCCCAGGAAGTTGACGTAGGCGCCGTCGTCGCCCTGGCGGAGGGCGGCGGCCAGGCCGTCGACCCAGGCCTGGCGCCGGTCGCGGTCGGCGGGGCCGTCGTAGAACGCGGTCACGTTGGCCATGATCCGGCGGTGCCGGTGGGCGAACGCGGTCGCTTCCACCGGGACCCGGGCCATGGCCCCGCCCAGCACCCGCAGCTCGACCGCCCGCATCGGTCCGTCCGACGCCTGCAGGTGTTCCAGGATCGTGTCGGCTGCCGTGCGGTCCACGGTGTCGACGAACATGGTGTGGGCGACAGCGGTCGGGTGGAGTTCCTCGGCCTCGGTCGGGAACATTGCCGAGTACGGCATGGGCCGGAGTAGGTCGGCGATCGGCTCGGCCAGGCTCCGGAAGGGGGCCACCGCCCGCTCGCCGGCCTCGGCCGCTCCGGCGTAGCACAGCCTGGCCATGACCACTGGTTGGCCGTGCCGGTCGGCAGGGATGAAGGGCAGCGGCGGGGCCTGCATGACATTCGCGATCGTCGAGAGCTCCTCGGGCGCGGCCTCGGCCGCGGCCACGAAGTCGGCGATCACCTGGGCGGTGGCCGGCAGAAGCAGCATTCCCCCGACGATCGAGGGCAGCTCGTGTAGCCGGAACCGGAGGCGGGTCGCGACCCCGAAGTTGCCGCCGCCGCCACGGACGGCCCAGAGCAGGTCGGGATGGGTCTCGGCGTCGACCTGGCGGACCCGGCCGTCGGCGGTGACCAGCTCGGCCGCGAGCAGGTTGTCGATGCTCAAGCCGTGTTTGCGCACGAGGTAACCGACCCCGCCGCCCAGGGTGATCCCGCCGATGCCGACCGAGGCGGTGTCACCGAACCCGGTGGCCAGTCCGTGGGCGCCCACGGCGGCGGTGTAGGCCCCGGCGGTCAGGCCGGTCTGGGCCCAGGCCGTGCGGCCCCGGGGGTCGACGTCGATGCCGGTCAGCTCGGACAGGTCGAGCACGATCCCGCCGTCGGACAGGCTGTGCCCGGCGATGCTGTGGCCGCCGCCGCGCACGGCCAGCTCCAGCCCGCCGTCGCGGGCCAGCTCGACGACCCGGGCCACCTGGGCGGCATCGGCGGGACGGACGATCGCGGCCGGGCGCCGGTCGAACCCGCCCCAGAAGATCGTCCGGGCCCGAGCGTAGCTGGCGTCGCCGGGCGTGATGACCTGGCCGTGGACGCCCTCGTGCAGCCGGGGGAGCTCGATGGTGCTGCTCGATGTCATGTCATCCATGACCCGCAGTGTCACGAGCGCAGCGCCAGGCGTCTTGGAGGAATGTTCCCGCTCGTGCCTAACGCCACCGGTGCCGTGGCGGTGGCGCTGTCCGCTAGGTCACGCCCCGGGTCCGTAGTCGGGGGCGGCCCAGGCGACGTCGTCGACCGCCAGCCACGGTGCGGCCGCGACGGCACCGGGTGTCAGCCCAGCAAAGGCCATGGCGTCTCGATTCAGGTGGGACTGGTCGACGTAGCCGCTCTCGGCGGCCACCAGCGCGGCGCTGTCACCGGCGGCGAGGCGATGGGCGGCGTGGTCGAAACGGACCAGCTGCGCGGCGCGCTTGGGAGTGAGGCCGATCTGGGATCGGAACCGCCACCACAGGCGCTTGCGGCTCCATCCGGCCTGGGCCGCCAGCTCGTCGACCCGAACCCGGCCCCGGCTGCGCACCATCTGTCCCCAGACGCCGGCGACCTCGGGGTCGACCCTCCAGCCCGCTTCGAGCCGGCGGGCGAGCGCGGTCTCGGCGATCGTGAACCGGTCGTCCCATGACGCGGCCGCGCGCAACCGCTCCTGGATTCGGGTGGCGTCGTGGCCCCAGAGGTCGTCGAGGGTGACCACCGTTCCGCCCAGCTCCGGGGAGGCGCCCAGCACGGCGTGCGCCACGACAGGCGACAGCCGCATCTGCAGGCACTCGATGTCGCGGCCATGCGTTCGGACGCTGCCGGGCGTCAGGCCGATGACGACGCAGCCGCGTTGCTGCCGGCCGGTGGCGTCGTCGACGACGAGCGGCTGATCGCCGAGGTCGACGGCCACCGTGACGGCCGGGTACGGGACCATCTGGAGGTCGAGGGGTTCCGTGGCTCGATCGTGGAATCCGGCCATGCTGAGCCCCGGCAGGCGGCTCGGCCGCGACGGGATCGCGATGTCCCACCTCGCCGCTGCCTCACGAGCCGGCTCGGCCGATCGCACGTCTCCAGGCTACGAGCCGCTCCCGCGGTCGCGCGTCGACGCGACATTCCTCCAAGACGCAGCCCCGGAAAGACCACGACGCTGACAGCCGAGCCCCGGAACACGAAGGAGAGCCTCGTGATGCGCTACCCGATCGACCCGTTCACGCCGGCCGTCGAGCTCGCCGCGGCCCCAGCGATCGAGGCGTGCGGCCTGGTCAAGGTCTATGGCGAGACCCGGGCGCTGGACGGGGTCGACCTCACGGTCCGGCGCGGCCAAGTGTTCGGTTTCCTCGGTCCCAACGGGGCGGGCAAGACCACCACCATCCGCATCCTGGCTACCTTGACCCGGCCGGACGGCGGCACCGCTCGTGTCCTCGGGTCCGACGTGATGAGCGAGGCGAATGCGATCCGGGCCCGGGTGGCCGTGACCGGCCAGTTCGCCTCCCTCGATGACGACCTGACCGGGTACGAGAACCTGGTCGTCATCGGCCGCCTGCGCGGCCTGTCCCGCGCCGCCAGCAGGGAGCGAGCCGACGAGCTGCTCGCCGCCTTCGATCTGGCAGGCTCGGCGGGCCGTCCGGTGAGTGGCTATTCGGGCGGGATGCGCCGCCGGCTGGACATCGGGGCCAGCCTGATCGTGACCCCCGATCTGCTGTTCCTCGATGAGCCCACCACGGGCATGGACCCCCGCAGCCAGGTCCAGGTGTGGGAGCTCGTCCGCCAGACCGCCGCGGCTGGTACCACGGTGCTGCTCACAACCCAGTACCTAGAGGAAGCCGACCAGCTCGCCGACCAGATCGCGGTCATCGAACACGGCCGGATCGTGGGCGCGGGGACCAGCGCCCAGCTCAAGGCCCGGGTCGGCTCGGGGACCCTGCACGTCCGGCTCCTCGATGGCGAGCAGCGATCCCAGGGTCAGGCGGTCCTGGCCGGCACCCTGGAGAGCCCGGTTCAATTCGGCCCCGACCCCCTCACCCTGTCCGTGCCGCTTACCGCCCCGGCCGACCCGGCCGACACGGGCCGTCTGGTCGGGCACGCCATGACCCGGCTCGCCGAAGCCCGGGTGGCGGTCGCCGAAGTCACTCTTGGCCAGCCCAGCCTGCACGAGGCGTTCCTCGCCCTCACCGGCCACCCAGCCAGCCCAGCCGCCGCCGACCACCAGGCCACGAACCCATGAGCACCCCGACCGCCACCACCAGCCCCGCCAGGCCGGAGGCCCACCGCCTCAACGGCCTGCTCGCCCCCAGCGGGCCGCCTCGCCACGCCGGAGCGCTCGCCGCCTCGGCGACCTTCGGGTGGCGGGCCCTGCTCAAGATCAAGCACGAACCCAAGCAGCTCACAGACGTGATCGCCATCCCGGTCGTGTTCACCGTCCTGTTCACCTACATCTTCGGCGGCGCCATCGGCGGCACGCCTGGCCACTACCTCACCACCCTCCTGCCCGGCACGCTGGTCATGGGCATCACCGCCTGCACCATGTACGGGGGGGCCCGCCTCGCCCAGGACGTGACCACCGGGGTGTTCGACCGCTTCCGCTCCCTGCCCGTCTGGCGCGGCGCCCTCGTGCTCGGTGGCCTGCTCAGCGACGCCGGCCGCTACCTGCTCGCCGCCGCCATCGTGGTCACCCTCGGCGTCATCATCGGCTACCGGCCCGACGGCGGCGCCCCAGGCGTGATCGCCGCCGTGGCCCTCGTCGTCGCATTCGGGCTCGCCCTGTCCTGGGTGTTCGCCGCGATCGCCCTGCTCGTCCGCGACCCGGCCACCGTCATGAGCCTCGGCCTCGTCGTGACGATCCCGCCCACGTTCGCCAGCAACATCTTCGTCCAGCCCCGCACCATGCCCGGCTGGCTCCAGGCCTTCGTCAAGGTCAACCCCATCAGCCACCTTGCCGAGGCAGCCCGGGACCTGATGAACAACACCAGCGGCGCCGGCGGCCCCGCCGCCTGGTCCCTCATCGCCACCGCCGCCATCACCCTCGTATTCGCGCCAATCACCCTCCACCTCTACAGCAAGCAATGGTGACGAGCACAGGAGCCCGCTGAGACGACTCTCGGCCTTCGAAGCAACAAGCCGGGGGTCTGCCCGGCACGATGACAGGAGACAGCGCAATGACACAGCACATGCCCGGCGATCTGGGCGCTGACGACCGGTTCGTTCGTCTGGACGATGGTGACATGCACGTCGTGGAGGACGGCAGGCCGGGCACGCCCGCCGTGCTGTTGATCCACGGCTCCGCAGGTTCGACGGCCTGGTGGGAGCCGGTGGTCCCGGCCCTGGCAGGCGCCTGCCGCGTCATCCGGGTCGACCTGCTCGGCCACGGGCGATCGTCCAGCCCGCCCGGCGACTACGGCATCCCTGCTCATGCCCGCCGGGTCGGTGCCGCGCTGGACCGGCTCGGCGCGGGCCGGGTGACGGTGATCGGGCATTCCATGGGGTGCATGGTGGCCACGGCCCTCGCCGAACAGCGTCCCGACAAGGTCGCGGCACTGGCGCTGATCGACATGGCCCCGAGCCTGGACGCTGCGGCGCCCGAAAGCCTGCTCGTGCGGCTCCTGCTGACCCGGCTCCCCGGGCGGCTGCTGTGGCGCCTGCGGAGTGAGTCAACCATCCGCAAGGCCATGCGCTCCGCCTTCAGCCGCCCCGTGGAAATCCCCGACGCCCTCATCGAGGCCACGCTGGGGATGACCCACCGCGCCCTCGCGGGGACGGCCCGCGGATCACTGGCATACATGGGGCAGCACAGCCTCCCCGACCGGCTAGCGGCGCTCGGCGTCCCGGTGCTGGTGATCTTCGGCACCGAGGACGCGCGGTATCTCTCATCGTCGGCTGTCGACTACCAAATCGTGCCCGACGCCCGCGTCGAGCTGCTGCCCGGCGTAGGACACACCCCGATGATGGAAGACCCTCAAGCCACCGGCACATTGCTGCTGGATTTCGCCGCAGCCGCTGGGCATCCCATCTGACAGCGCGCGTCCCGGGCCGGCCGGGCGGGCCGGGCGGTGCGAAAGTGTGCGACGGCCGTGCCGTCGCCGACGGCCGGGAGCAAGCATGGGCAAGGCCCACACGATTGCGCGTTGACCGTGCACGGTGATTGCGCCGGACCGGACGGCTTCGCTCCAGGGGAGGACGCCGCGGTGCCAGTCGGCGAAGGCCCGGGAGCGGGCGACGACTTCTGCGGCTGCCTCGTCGTCAGGATCGGTCAGGCAGACCTCGGCGTCGCCGCCTTCGACGAGGAGCCAGAACCGCCGTTTTCCGGGCCGCTCGTCGGGGAAACGGAAGGCGATCACCACGCGCTCGCGGGGTAGGGCATCGCGGTTGACTAGCCGCAGACCGCGAGGCTGGGCTGCCGGGGCTTCGTGCCGGCAGCGGCGATCTGTGTACGGAGGGGGCGACCCGCACGGTGCTCCAGAACGCGCGCCCGCGGTGTGTGCTGCGAGCCGCTGCCAGCCGCCGGTCGCGTGGTGACCGATGCAAACCGTCGGCGTGGGTAGGTAGGAACTCCCAACGACGACCGGTCCCCGAACTTCGCGCTCACCCTTCGGCGAGCCGCGCAGTCTCACGGGCGCAACCGGCGCGCCCTTCCACGGCACGTCGGTTGCATGTCTCACGTCGATATGTCCGCACGTTCGGGGACGCCTGCGCTCGTGGGTGCGCGCCCGAGCCGTCGATCGGTCGCGCGGCTCCATGCCGTGGGCAGCACGCCGTGACAGACGTGGGCGCGCCTCTCGCGTCGCGATGACTTCTGTGATGGCTGAGCGTCTGATTCACGACACGTGGTTGCACGGCGTTGCATGACGAAAGGGACGCACAGTGGACATCATCAACTTGGGGGCGGCGGACGGCCTCCCGCCGGTTGACTGGACCGAAGTCGTCGAGAAGCTCGATGCGGGCTCGGCGCCTGCTCCGGACGCGCATAACGCTCGCACGACATGGCTCGTGACAGTCAACGAGGACGGAAGCCCGCATGTGACTGCGGTCGGTGCTCTGTGGGTGGACGGCGCGTTCTGGTTCCAGACTGGCGCGGGCACACGGAAGAGCCGCAACGTCGCACGGGATCCGCGTTGCTCGATCGCGGTGTCGATCCGCGACGCGGACGTGGTCATCGAGGGTGACGCAACGCGGGTGACCGATGCGGGCACCGTGGCGCGCATAGCGAAGGCGTGGGCGGACACCGGTTGGCCAGCGGAGCCCGACGAGAGCGGCTCCGGCATCACCGCCCCGTTCAACGCTCCGTCGCAAGGACCCCCGCCTTGGGACGTGTACCGCATCGCGCCACGATCCGCGACGGTGGTGCTGGGCACAGAGCCGGGCGGCCTGAGCCGCTTCAGGTTCTGACGTCGACGCCGGTGCCAGGGACGGCGCCTCGCCGATTGCGGGCGTGGCTTCGGTCTGCGTGTCCTACGAGTGCTCGCGCCGACGACATCGTCGATGTGGGAGGAGTCCAGCATCATGGCCAGACCGTTCCGATTCGGGGTCGTTGCCCCGGTCACAACCGACCTGCCGACGTGGCGAGACCGGGTGCGCCGCATTGCCGACAGCGGCTACTCGACGCTGCTGATGCCCGACGTCCCGCAATGGCAGCCGGCGCCTGGCCCCACGCTGGCC
>Ga0081455_10008135_pt1 | contig 10940 bp, 9 predicted proteins | sample TabmetS3T2R1_FD_70207 | JGI IMG/M metagenome (GOLD analysis project Ga0081455, IMG submission 70207) | Tabebuia heterophylla rhizosphere microbial communities from the University of Puerto Rico - S3T2R1 | ecosystem: Host-associated > Plants > Roots > Rhizosphere ... | reverse complement strand
GACCGCGGCCCCGGGGGCGTGGCGGCGTGCGTTCGTGAGCGCCTCCTGCGCGATGCGGTACGCGGTGAGGTCGACGCCGGGCGACAAGGACTCAGGGCGCCCGATCAGGGTGAGACGCACGTGGGTGCCTGCCTCCCGTGCTGTATCGACGAGCGTTTCGAGGTCGGCGAGCCCCGGTTGCGGCGCGCGCTCCGCCTCGCCGGGGGCATCCTCGCGCAGCACCCCGAGCAGACGGCGCAGCTCGCTGAGCGAGTCTCGGGCGGTGTCTCCGATCGCCTCGAAGCGCTGCTTCTCCTCCTCGGACAGGTCGGGCGTGGTCAGACGGGCGGTCTCGGCCTGAACGGCGATCATCGACACGTGGTGGGCGACGATGTCATGCAGCTCACGGGCGATGCGGGCGCGCTCCTCCATTAGAGCCTGGTCGCGCTGCGCCTCGTCCCGCTCGGCAACCGCCTCGCCTCGCTGCCGGCGCGCGTCGCCGAGCGCCAACGCGGCAACGACGACCACGAGCAGGAGCAAACCCGAAAGCCGCGCATTGTTTCCCGAGAAGGGCGTGGCGACGTTGACGAGGAACGGCAGCACCAGCAGCACCGACCAGCGGCGCCCGTAGCGGGCTGCGAAGAGGTAGGCGACAGCGGTGAGAGCCACGGCGGCTGCGGCCGTGAGGAGGGCGGTGCCACCCGAGAGGGCTATGACGACGCCGAGCACGATGGCTCCCGCCGCCCAAGGCAGGCGCTGCCGCGCCAAGGCGATCGGCAGGGTGGCGAGGAGGTTCGCGATCATCGCGGACCCGACGTCTGCGGCGCGGAAGGTGACCTCGACGATTGCGGCGAGCCCGAGGAGGAGCGCCACGGCGAGGGGGGCGTCCGGCCTCGAAAAAAGCCTCTGCGCCGCGGCGCCGACGCGCGAGAGCGCGGCCCAGGCGCGTTCGACGATTTCGGGGGCTTCCCCACTCATGAGGACAATTGTCGCCGCGGACCGGTCGATCCGCCTCACTCCCGGGAACCCACTCCGGCGTCCCCCTGGAGTGTGAGGCCGCCGGCCGGCGTCGCTCGGGAGACGCTCCGAAAAGACCGCCCCACGGCGCGATGACAGCGGACGACCGCGGCCGTACCGTCATCGGCATGGCCGAAGCAATCGAAGCAGTCCAGCTCACGAAACGGTTCGGCGGCGCCACGGCCGTAGACGACCTCAGCTTCACCGTGCCGGCCGGCTACGTGACGGCATTCGTCGGCCCGAACGGAGCCGGGAAGACGACGACGATGCGCATGATCCTCGGGCTTGCGCGACCTGACGGCGGCCGCGCGCTCGTGACCGGTCGGCGGTACACCGAGCTTCGGTATCCGCTGCGCCAGGTCGGCGCGCTGCTCGACGCCGCCGCGGTGCATCCCGGAAGGCGCGCGTCCCACCACCTTCTCTGGATTGCGCGCTCGAACGGGGTTTCGCCACGCCGCGTCGCGGAGGTCCTCGAGCTGGTCGGCCTCGCCGACGTGGCTCGCAAGCGCGTGCGGGGCTTCTCGCTCGGCATGCGGCAGCGGCTTGGGATCGCCGGCGCACTGCTCGGCGACCCACCCGTGTTGATCTTCGACGAGCCGGCCAACGGGCTCGATCCCGACGGCATCATCTGGCTCCGCGGCTTCATGCGGTCGCTCGCTGCCGAGGGCCGCGCGGTGCTCGTCTCCAGCCATCTGATGAGCGAGCTCGAGGACACGGCCGACCGCCTCGTTGTGATCGGCCGCGGCCGGTTGATCGCCGTGACCGGCGTCGCCGAGCTGCTCGCCTCAGCGTCGGGAGGCGGCGTGAGGCTCCGAACCCCGCAAGTCTCCGAGGTGATGCGACTGCTCGCCGCCGCCGGGGCGACCGTCACGACCGACGGCCCGAACGTGCTGACCGTGACCGGCCTCGACGCAGCCCGCATCGCCGAGCTGACGTCCGCGCGCGGCTTGCCGCTGCATGAGCTCACGCCGCAGCGGGCGACGCTCGAGCAGGCGTTCCTGCAGCTCACACGGGACGCGGTCGAGTTCGGAGACCGGAGGACGTCATGATGAGAGTGCTGCGCGCCGAATGGACGAAGCTCCGCACCGTCCGGAGCACGCGCTGGACGCTGCTGGCGATCATTGGCCTGACCGTTGGGTTCTCTGTGTTCCTCGCCGCCGGGTCTAGCAGCACGGGCGGCCCAGGCGGCGGCGGTGACAACGACATCATGCGCGACAGCCTGGTGGGGGTCTACCTCGCCCAGTTCGCGGTCGTTGCCTTCGGCGTCATCGCGATCACGTCCGAGTACGCCACCCGGATGCTCCACACGACCTTTAGCGCCATGCCGGGTCGCGGGCGCGTCCTTTTCGCCAAGGTGCTCCTTGTCGGAGGCACGGTGCTGGTCGTCGGCCTGGCCGCCTCGATGACGTCGTTTCTCGTCGGACAACCCATCCTCCGAGACAACGGCTACGGGCCTCCCGGTTACCGAGAATGGACGCTCCATGACGGGCCCGCCCAACGGGCCGTCGTCGGCAGCGCCCTGCTGCTGACGGCGATCGCCCTGCTCAGCCTCGGCGTCGGCGCGATCCTCCGACACAGCGCCGCCGCGATCAGCGCTCTGCTCGCGCTCCTGTTCGTCCCGCTCATCTTCGCGCCCACGCTCCCCGAGCACATGCGCGAGCTCGTCCAGAAAGCCACGCCGGGCGCCGGGTTCGCCGTGCAGCAGACGGTGCCGCGCGGAGACGCTATCCCGATCGGACACTGGACGGGGCTCGGCGTCACATTCGCCTGGGCGGCTGGGGCGCTGCTCCTCGCGCTCTTCCTAGTCCGGAGACGCGACGCCTGACGTTCGTGCTACCCCAACGCGGCGCAGCATCATTCGCAGCGATCGGCGTGCACTAAGGAACGCCACACGCGGCGTGGCTCCAACTCCGCGCCGCCCGGCGATCACGGTCGGCAGCGACGAGCGCGTCTCTGAGTGGGCCTCCGGTGGTCTCGGCGATGTCGGTCAGCGGCCCCGAACGGGCGCGGCGGGACCGCCGCATCGCATGCACCCCACAGCACCTGCCTACCGCCGTCAACGTCCGCACGGAACGCCTCGACGAGCGTCGTCTTGTCGATTCCAGCCTCGCCGGCGATGAGCACGAGGCGCCCTGGCCTGCTCCTGCTGGTCGCGAGCTCGTGCCTCAGATCCGCGAGCAGCGGCTCGCGCTCGTACACCTTCACTCGCTGATGGTACGACCGAGCAGGGCAAAGCTGGGAGCGCTAGGTTCCCGGCTCACGGTCGAAGAGCCAGGAGGTTTCCCATGTTGCGGGTTCGGTCGACGCTTCTTTCTCTCGCACTCGTTCTGATCGCACTTCTTGGTGCGAGCGCCGGTGGATCCACCGCGAGCGCTGCACCCGCGGCGAATCCTTTTGGGCCGAACGTCCTGATCTTCGACCCGAGCATGCCGGTCGGCCAGATCCAGGCGGCCGTCGACGCGATCTACGCCCAGCAGGTCAGCGCGGAGATGGGCACGAACCGCTACGCGCTGCTCTTTCTGCCGGGTGTCTACGGCAGCACCACCCAGCCGCTGCAGTTGAAGGTCGGTTACTACACGGAGATTGCCGGCCTCGGCGCCTCGCCGATGGACGTGACAATCAACGGCAAGATCGAGGTGTACAACCGCTGCTTTGGTCCCGGGGGCACGAGCGACTGCCATGCGCTCGTGAACTTCTGGCGAACGCTTTCAAACCTTTCGCTCAACATCAACGCACTCGGGCAGGACGGCTGTCGCGCCTCGGCGAACTTCTGGGCCGTCTCCCAGGCGTCGTCGATGCGCCGCCTGAACATCACTGGGAACAACGTCTCGCTGATGGACTACTGCACGGCCGGGCCGCAGTTCGCGAGCGGTGGCTTCATCGCCGACTCGAGCCTGCCGTTCGTCATCAACGGCTCCCAGCAGCAGTGGCTGATCCGCAACAGCCGGATCGGCGGCTGGTCGAACGCAGTGTGGAACCAGGTCTTCACCGGCGTCGAGGGCGCGCCGTCGGACGCGGCGTTCCCGAGCCCGCCGTATACGACGCTCCCGACGACGCCCGTCAGCCGCGAGAAGCCGTACTTGTTCGTCGATGCGCAGGGCGACTACGCCGTCCGAGTGCCCTCGGCCGAGACCAACACGAGCGGCATCACCTGGGCTAACGGCATGACCCCCGGACGCACGATCCCGCTCGATGACTTCTTCGTCGCGACGCCGTCAGACTCGGTGCAGACGATCAACAACCAGCTGGCCCGCGGCCAGAATCTGTTGCTCACCCCGGGTGTCTACGACGTCGGCAAGAGCATCTCGGTCAAGCGTGCGGACACGGTCGTCCTCGGGCTCGGGCACGCGACACTCACCGCTGTGGACGGCGCGATCCCACTCGCAGTCGCCGACGTCCCCGGCGTCATCGTCGCCGGGGTCACGATCGACGCCGGCCCTGTCGAGTCGCCGGTGCTTCTGCAGGTCGGCAAGAAGAACGGCAACTCGAGCCCAGAGAAGAACGACCCGTCCGACCCGACGACCCTGTCGGACGTGTACTTCCGGGTCGGTGGGCCGCACATCGGCAAGGCCGACATCGCGCTGGAGGTGAACCGCGACAACGTCCTGATCGACCACACGTGGGTCTGGCGGGCAGACCACGGAGTCGAGGGCTTGTCCGACACCGAGCGCTGGAACACGAACACCGGCCGCAACGGCCTCGTGGTGAACGGCGACAACGTGACCGCGACGGGGCTCTTCGTCGAGCACTTCCAGGAGTACAACACCGTCTGGAACGGCCAGAACGGGAGGGTGATCCTCTACCAGAACGAGTTGCCGTACGACCCGCCGACCCAGGCGGACTGGATGCACGACGGCATCGAGGGCTGGGCCGGTTACAAGGTCGGAGACGGAGTGACGACCCACCGGCTCGACGGCGGCGGCGTCTACGTCTTCAACCGCAACAACCCCGCGATCCACACCGAGAACGGGTTCGAGGTCCCACAGACCTCGGGCGTGCACCTGCACCACGTCATGACCGTCAACCTCAGCGCAGGCACGATCGACCACGTCGTGAACGGAGTGGGCGGCCCGGCGGACGTGACCAGGATCGGCCAACCTGTGTTCGTCGTCGATTACCCGTGATGGCCACTTGCGAGGAAGTGTCGGCCATCGTGCGCTGACCGAAGCGAAAGGTCACGTGCGGCGTGTGTCCGCGAGTGCTGCCCGTACTCGCTCGCCGAGAAGCGCCAAGCGCTCCACGGGCTCGTTGCTGAAGACGAAACGGACGTGACGATCGGCGATCTCGCCGCCCCAGCCACGCATTGGGGTGGCGGCAACCTTCTGCTCGAGCAGGCGATCGGAGACCTCGACGCAGTCGTATCCCAGCGCGGCCACGTCGAGGAGGAGCGACCAGCCTCCGGCCGGTCGCACCGCGGGAAGCCCGTCGAGCTGACGCAGCGTCTCGTCGCGCCGGCGCTGATACTCGGCGTTCGCGGTAGCCAGGTGATCGTCGGGCAGCTCGAGCGCAACGCGCGTCCCGATTTGCGCGAAGCCGCTCGCCACGAGGCCGTTGTAGATCTGGACGCGCGAGACGTCGTTCGCGAGCTCACCCGGGGCGACCACCCAGCCGACGCGCCAGGCGATCATCCGCTGCTCCAAGGTTGGGGCACCGATGGTGACCGTTCGATCGCGCATTCCGGGGAGCGCGGCGGGGTGCCGGATCGGCCGGCCGTCGAAGAGGACGCCCTCGTACCCGGCCCAGTAGAGGAGCCGCAGCTCGCGCTCGCGGCAGATCCGGGCAATCGCCTCCAACTCCTCGTCGCTCGCCACCCAGCCTGACGGAAAAGAGGCGTTGTTGATGAAGACGACGTGTGTACGCTCGGTGACGGCCGCGGCCAGCGCGTCGAGGTCCAGCCGCCACTCACCCTCGGCGATGTGGAGCGGGACGAGCCGCGGCGTCGCCCCGACAAGGCGCACCCGGTTGAGCATGCCGGCGTAGGTGGGGTCGGTGAGGATGACCTCGTCGCCGGGATCAGTCAGACAGAAGAGCGCGTCGAGCATCGCATCGCCCTCACCGCACGTGATCACGATCTCGCGGCGCCCGTCGTAGCGCGGGCCGCCGCGGCGCTCGATGTACGCGGCCACGGCCTCCTTGAGGTCGTCGCGGCCGGTGAAAGGCAGCCAGCTGTTGGCCTCGTCCTCGCCGATCGCAGCGCGGGTCGCCTCCATCGCCTCTTCCGGCGGCGGGATGTCGGTGTCGAGGTTCTCCAGGCGCAGAACGTCAGGGTCGTCGCCGGCCGCCGCGGCGACCCGGTCGATGTTGAAACCCGGAATGTGTTCGAGGCGTGCAACGCTCATCAGTTCCTCCTCTACCTCACGTCTCGCAACGGCCGGAAGAATTCGCGGATGTCGTGGGCGAGGAGATCGGGCTCCTCGAGGGCGGCGAAGTGCCCGCCGCGTGGCATCACGGTCCAGCGGGCGATGTCGAAGAAGTGCTCGGCCAGCTCGCGCGGCGTGCGCACCGAACCGGGGCGGTAGCTGTCGGCGAAGACGGCGAACCCGGCTGGAACCTCGACCCGGCTGCCCGGCGGCGGCGGGGTCTCGAACTGTTCGAAGTCGTAGTAGCCCTGCATCGCCGGGCCGACGGCGCCGGTCGCCCAGTAGATCGTCAGGTTGGTGAGCAGCTGCTCGCGGGTGAATCGCGACTCGAGGTCGCCGCCGCAGTCGCTGAAGGCGCGGAAACCGTCGACGACCCAGGCGGCAAGGCCGGCCGGCGAGTCGGTGAGCCCGTATGCGACCGTCCGCGGCCGCGTGGACTGCATCCGCGAGTAGGCGCCATCCTCGGCGCTCCTCCGGCGGGCCCACTCCATGAACTCCTGCACCGCCGGCGGCCACGGCTCGGGCGGCGGAGAGAGATAGAAGGCGCTCAGGTGGATGCCGATCAGGTGCTCCGGATGCCTGAGGCCGAGCTGGATCGTGACCCCCGAGCCGACGTCGCTTCCGTGGGCGCCGAACCGGGCGTAGCCGAGCCCGTCCCTCATCAGCCGGCACCACACGTCGGCGACCGCCGTTTCCAGCATCGGGCCGGGCAGAGGGTCGGAAAACCCGTATCCGGGCAGACTTGCGACGACGACGTCGAACGCGTCCTCGGCCCGGCCGCCGTGCGCGGCGGGATCGGTCAGCAGCGGCAGCAGCTTCAGATGCTCCACGAACGAGCTGGGAAAGCCGTGCGTGAGGATGATCGGAAGCGGCGTGGGGCCGTTGCCGCGCTCGTGCACGAAGTGGATCTTCGCCCCGTCGACGTCGGCGCGGAAGTGAGCGAGACTGTTGAGCTGCCGTTCCTGCTCGCGCCAGTCGAACTCCTCGGCCCACGTCGTCAGAAGGGAGCGCACGTAGTCGAGATCGGCGCCGGAGTCCCAGCCCGCTCCGTCGACGCGGTCTGGCCAGCGAGTTTGCATGATCCGCTCCCGGAGCTCCGAGAGCACGGCCTCGTCGACGGCGATCATGAACGGCTCGACGGCGACCTGATCTGCCACGGAAGTCAAGCGATCAATCTTCCCTTGTCAGAAGGAGGAATCCCATGGCTGAAGCCCTCATTAGACAGCGCGTAGAGAACTACGCGAAGGCCATCAGCGCGAAAGACATCGACAGCGTCATGTCGTTCTTTGCACCCGACCTCGTTTCGTTCGACATCGCGATCGAGACTCTGCGATACGTCGGGGCTGACAACAAACGTCGAGAGTGGCAGAAAGTCTTCGCTGCATACAGCTCTATTGCCTACGAGGTACGGGACTTGAACATCACGACGGACGGCGAATCGGCCTTCGTTCATGCGGTCAACCACGTGAGCGGCACGCTGGCCAGCGGTCACGACAATGATTTGTGGGTGCGTTGGACAGCGTGCTTCCGGCGAATCGACGGCGTCTGGCTCGTTGTGCACGACCACGTGTCAGTCCCAACCGACCTCGAGCACGGCCAGGCCCTTGTGAACCTCACACCTTGAACTGCTGAACGAGACCGAGGAGAGAATCGTGCCAGAGGATCTTTTTCGATCCGCGCTGGAGGGAGCACACCACTACGCCTACGTCGTCGAGACCATCGAGGCGACAGTTGAGCGCTTGGCGCAGCAGCTCGGAGCCGGGCCGTTCTTCCTCGTCGAGAACGTGCCGCTCGAAAACGTCACCTCGAGGGGTGAGCCGGCGGAGTTCGTCCATCACTCGGCCTTCGGCTACTGCGGCGGCGACCCGACTGAGCTGATCGAGGTCGTCCGCCTCGTTCCGGCGCGGGTCGAGGGCCACTTCTCGGGCGACCGACCGGGGGTTCATCACGTCGCCTGGGCGGTACCGCCGGCATCGGTCGGCGACCTTCGGCGCGAACTCGAGGACCGCGGGCTGCCGGAGTACCTGAGCGCCCGGCTCGGCGAGCTCGACATCACCTTCCACGATGCATCCGCCTCGTTGGGCCACGACATCGAGGTCCACGTCGACAGCCAGGCACTGCGCGACTTCTTCCAGATGGTTCGCGAGGGCGCCGAGGGCTGGGACGGGTCGGAACCGCTTCGTCTCGCAGCCACCTGACCCGGAGAGTGAAGAGGGAGTTCTTGCTACCCCTACGCTTGCTCGTGCCGGAGCACGACTTCCCTCCCCGTCGCCGGGACCGGCGCCGAGGCGATCGCCGGAGCCCTGTCGATCGGAGTGCTGTCACGCTCGTATGCTGTTGCGCGAGCGAGAGGGGGGCATTGGCAGAAGTACTGCTTTTCCACCACGCGCAAGGTCAGACCGAAGGCTTCGAGGCCTTCGCAGACGAGCTGCGACGCGGCGGCCAAACCGTACACACGCCCGATCTTTTCGACGGTCGCACCTTCGCAAGCATCGAGGAAGGAATGGCCTACGCCTCGCAGATCGGCTTCCCCGAAGAGATCATCGAGCGCGGCGTGCAGGCAGCGAACGGGCTCGCCAAGGAGCTGGTCTACGCCGGCTTTTCGCTCGGTGTTCTCCCGGCGCAGAAACTCGCGCAAACCCGCGACGGTGCACGAGGGGCACTGCTGTTCTACTCCTGTGTGCCGACATCCTTGTTCGGGGCCTGGCCCGGAGGCGTGCCCGTGCAGATTCACGGGATGGATGCCGATCCGATCTTCGTCGGCGAGGGCGACATCGACGCCGCCCGCGAGCTGGTCGCGTCATCGGAACACGCCGAGCTCTATCTCTACCCCGGCGACCAGCACTACTTCGCCGACTCCAGCCTGCCGTCGTACGACCCCGATGCCGCGGCGCTGCTGACCGAGCGCGTGCTCGAGTTCCTGCGGACCCGCTAGGCGCGAGCGTAGGCTTGATCGGAAAGTCTGAAGCGCCCAGTATGCGGAGAGATGGCTTTTGCGGCGGCCACCGGGAATCGTCTCCTCGAGCGCGAATCGGTGCTCTGCCGGCTGGGCGATTCGTTGGACCGTGCGCGTGCGGGACGCGGCGGGCTCGTGCTTGTGGCCGGCGAGGCCGGCGTAGGCAAGTCCGCCGCGGTCGCTGAATTCTGCGAAGAGGCACGCTCGTCGGAGCAAGTGCTGTCGGGCGGCTGCGACGCACGGTTCACGCCCCGGCCACTCGGACCATTCCTCGACGTTGCGGAGGAGGCGGGCGGCGAGCTCCCAGCGGCGGTCGAGAGCGGCCCGCCAGAGGTGGTCGACGCCCTCTCGCGCAGGTTGGTCCTCGCACGACGACGATCCTCGTGGTGGAGGACGTCCATTGGGCTGACGAGGCCAGCCTCGACGCCGAATGAGGCTCAGCCGTGAAGCTGCCGACCGTCGACCCGTCGAACGAGCCGCTGCTCGCGTGGGATCTGGCAGGCTCAACTAACTGATCGCGACCCCGGAGGTGCCGCGTGGCCATTCCCGTGACCGTCGAGAACTTCGTTCGCGCCGAGACCGACCGGATGTTCGCCGCGCTCCAGGCCGATGCCGATGGCGTGAATAAGTTGAGCCACAACCGTGCTCCGACTCCGATCGATCATCAGACGGTGATCCGGATGAACCGGGACACGCTCTACAGCCTCGCGATCGTTGATATCTCAGAGGGCGCCACTGTCACGATCCCGGAGAGCGGTGATCGCTACGTCTCCGTGATGGTCGTGAACGAGGATCACTACATCAACCGGGTCTTGCATGAACCGGGGGAGCACACGTTGACCGTGGACGAGTTCGACACGCCGTGGGTCGGCGTCGGGGTGCGGGTGCTCGTCGATCCGGCCGACGCCGACGACGTCGCTGCCGTGAACGCCCTCCAGGATCAGTTCACGCTTGATGCGACGTCGTCCAGACCGTTCGTGATTCCCGACTACGACACGGAGATGTTCGATGGAACTCGCAAGGCGGTGCTCGAACTGGCCAAGCACACAACCGGGTTCGAGCAGGCGTTCGGCACCAAGGATGAGGTTGACCCCGTCCGCCACCTGGCCGCTACCGCTGCCGGATGGGGCGGCCTGCCCGACCGAGAGGCCCGGTACATCAACTTCAACGGCGGCCCCGTGGGCGAGTTCAAGGTCACGGTGCGGGACGTCCCCGTCGACGGCTTCTGGTCGATCTCGGTCTACAACGCCGACGGCTTCTTCGAGCCGAACGAGCGCAACGCCTACAGCGTCAACAACGTCACCGCAGCCCGGAACCACGATGGCTCGGTCACGGTCCACTTCGGGGGCGACGACGAGCGGCCCAATCTTCTGCCGATCACGGACGGCTGGAACTACATCGTTCGCCTTTACCGGCCACGATCCGAAGTGCTCGACGGCTCGTGGACGTTTCCGTCGTTCGAACCGGTCTAAGGTGGCACAACCGTGCGGCTGGCAGGAACGGGAGCGACGGGACTCGAACCCGCGACCTCCGGCGTGACAGGCCGGCGTTCTAACCAACTGAACTACGCCCCCTGGCGCAGAAAAAGCAGTGTAGCCGAGCGTTCTTGGCGTTCTTGGACGCGCTGG
>Ga0081455_10008134_pt1 | contig 10941 bp, 11 predicted proteins | sample TabmetS3T2R1_FD_70207 | JGI IMG/M metagenome (GOLD analysis project Ga0081455, IMG submission 70207) | Tabebuia heterophylla rhizosphere microbial communities from the University of Puerto Rico - S3T2R1 | ecosystem: Host-associated > Plants > Roots > Rhizosphere ... | reverse complement strand
ATCGTCCCGGCCGGAACGCCGCACTGGTTTCGCGCCGTCCCGGCCGCGTTCACCTACTACGTCGTGAAGGTGCGCTGACCATGCGCCCGAAAACGGCCGCGTTGCTCGGTGTCGCCCTGCTCGGCGCCATGTCGCTCCCGGCGGCGGCGCCGCAGGACGCCCCGGACGGTCCGCCGGAGGCCTCGATCGACCTGACGACGTTCGAGGGCGCCGCGGCGGTGCAGGGCCAGTGGCGCTACGGCGACACGCGCATCGTCGAAGTCGACTTTCCCGGGCCGGGACCGGACAACCAGCCGACCGGCGCGGTTGGCCGCACCTGGGACTACGCGCCGCACGCCGGAGGCGCGGCCTTCGACGACTCGCGATGGGAGGTCCTCGCCCCGACCGCGCTGTCCGCGCGTCGCGGCCGCGGGCGCCTCGGCTTCAACTGGTATCGCATCGCCGTCACGATCCCGGAGACGGTCGCCGGGCACTCCACGGCGGGCAGGAACGTGGTTCTGGAGACGGTCCTCGACGATGCGGCCGAGGTGTGGGTCGACGGCGAGCTGACGCGCTACCTCGGCCAGAGGGGCGGTTCGGTCGCCGCCGGCTGGAACGCGCCCAACCGGCTGGTGATCGGGCGCCGCGTGAAGCCCGGGCAGAAGATCCAGATCGCGATCTTCGGCATCAACGGCCCGCTCTCGAGCCCTCCGACCAACTTCATCTACGTCCGCACCGCGCGGCTCGAGTTCTACCCGGGCGATGCGGGTCCGATCGCGATCACGCCCGCGGAGGTCAACGTCGAGGTGGTGCGGAGGGATCCGGGCCTCGACGCCATCGTCGGTCCGAACCCCAAGGCGTGGAAGGTCGCGGAAGGCTTTCAGTTCACGGAGGGTCCCGTCTGGTGGGCGGCGCAGAAGGCGCTGCTCTTCTCGGACCCCAACAGCAACGTCATCTGGAAGTACACGCCGGAGCCGGCGCGGCTCGATCTCTTCCGGCAGCCCAGCGGTTACGCGGGCGCCGACGTCGGCGAATACGGGCAGCCGGGATCCAACGGTCTGACGTTCGATCCCCGGGGCCGGCTGACCATCGACCAGCACGGCAATCACCGCGTCGTCCGGCTGGACGAGGACGGCGGGGAAGTCGTTCTCGCCGACCGCTTCGAGGGCAAGCGCCTGAACAGTCCGAACGATCTGGTCTACCGCTCGGACGGAACCCTGTACTTCACCGATCCGCCGTTCGGCTTGCCGAAGTTCTTCGACGATCCGCGCAAGGAGCTGGCCTTCTCGGGCGTGTACGCCCTTACGCCGGCCGGGCGGCTGCGCCTGCTGACCGCCGAGCTCTCGGGCCCGAACGGCATCGCCCTCTCGCCGGACGAGAGGTTTCTGTACGTCGGCGACTGGAACGAGAAGAAGAAGGCCGTGCGGCGCTACCCGGTGCGCGCGGACGGAACGCTCGGAAAGGGGGAGCTCTTCTTCGACATGACCGCCGCGCCGGGCGAGGATGCGATCGACGGCATCAAGGTCGACGTTCGGGGCAACGTCTACGTCTCGGGCCCCGGCGGCCTGTGGATCCTGTCGGCCGACGGACGCCACCTCGGAACGATCGTCCTTCCTCGGCACCCGCACAACTTCGCCTGGGGCGACGAAGACGGAAAGACGCTCTACGTGTGCGCGCGCTCCGGGCTCTACAAGCTGCGGCTCGGGATTCCCGGAGTCCGCCCTCCCGTGCCTCTGGGCAAGGTCGTCCGCAAGGACCCGCGCCTGGACTCGCTTCTGCCTTCGGGCGGGAGCCTCGAGCGCGTCTCCGACGGCGCCGAGTGGGCCGAGGGGCCGGTCTGGGACAAGTCGCAGGGCTCGCTGCTCTTTTCGGACGTTCCGTCGAACGCGATCCTGCGCTGGAAGCGCGGCGGCGGAACGACGATCTTCCTCTCGCCGAGCGGATACACGGGCTCCGAAAAGTTCCCGGGACGCGAGCCCGGCTCGAATGGGCTGGCCTTCGATTCGGAAGGCCGGCTGACGTTCTGCCAGCACGGGGATCGGCGCATCGTTCGTCGCGAGAAGGACGGCTCGCTCACCGTCCTGGCCGACCGTTTCGAGGGCAAGCGCCTGAACAGCCCCAACGACCTGACCTTCCGCTCCAACGGCGACATCTACTTCACCGATCCTCCGTTCGGCCTCCCCGGCGGATACGACGACCCCGGTAAGGAGCTGCCGTTCCAGGGCGTCTACCGGCTTTCGCGTGACGGCACGCTCACGCTTCTGACCACGGAGGTCGGCGCTCCCAACGGGATCGGCTTCTCTCCCGACGAGAAGACGCTCTACGTCGCCAACGCGGATGCGACGAAACCCGTCTGGTACGCGTTCGACGTGCGGCCGGATGGCACGCTCGGGACATCGCGCATCTTTCACGACGCGAGCTCCTGGAAGGTCGCGGCGCCCGGAGTCCCCGACAGCCTCAAGGTGGACGTCCACGGAAATGTGTGGGCGGCCGCGGCCGGCGGCGTGTACGTCTTCGCGCCCGATGGGGCCCTCCTCGGCGGTATCGAGACCGGCGTCGCCACGGGCAACTGCGCATTCGGCGAAGACGGCTCGACGCTGTTCGTCGCCGCGAGCCACGCGATCGGGCGCATCCGGACGAAGACGAGGGGCCTCGGCTTCTGACCGCCGGCCGTCGAAACGCGACCTCCGGCGCGGCATCGAAGGCGCAGGAGACGACGATGAAAACGACGGCGGCGATGCTTCTGGCGACGGCGCTCTCGACCTCGATCGTGCGGCCGGATCAAATCGCCGAGAAGAAGGCCCTGACGCTCGAGGGCGCGAAGGCCGTCGCCTCGGCGGCCGAAGCGGACGCGCGGCGCCGGAATCTCCCGGTGGTCATCGTCGTCGTCGACGACTCCGGGAACCTGCTGCTGCTCGAGCGGCTCGACACGACGCAGGTCGGGTCGATCCAGGTCGGTATCGGCAAGGCGCGGACCGCCGCGCACTTCAAAAGGCCGACGCGGTTCTTCGAGGAGCAGGTCAAGAGCGGCCGCATCGTCACGCTCGCTCTCGACGACTTCACGCCCCTCCAGGGCGGCGTGCCGATCTTCGCCGGCGGACAGTTCGTCGGCGCGATCGGCGTCTCGGGCGACTCGCCGCAGGTCGACGAAGAGATCGCGCTCGCCGGCGCCTCGGCGGTCAAGTGAAGAAGAATCGACGCGTTCGGGCGGCCGCTCTCGCCGGCTGCGGTATCGGACTGCGCAAGGAGCACTTCGACGCGATCCTCTCGGATCGTCCGGCCGTGCCGTTCTTCGAGGCGATCTCGGAAAACTTCATGGTCGACGGCGGCCGACCCCTGCAGGTTCTGGATCGCGTTCGCCGCGACTATCCGGTCGCGCTCCATGGCGTCTCGATGTCACTCGGCTCCGCCGAGCCGGTGAATCCCGGATATCTGCGCCGGCTCAAGGCTCTCTGCGACCGGGTGGCGCCGGCGATCGTGTCCGACCATCTCTGCTGGACCGGCCTCGGCGGCCACAACAGTCACGACCTGCTTCCGATCCCGTTCACGGAAGAGGCGGTGGGCGTCGCCGCGGCCAAAATCCGCCGCGTCCAGGACTTCCTGGGCCGCCGGATCCTGGTCGAGAACATCTCGAGCTACGTCGAGCACACGGCGTCGCGCCTCTCGGAGGTCGATTTCCTCTGCGCCGTCGCGGCGGAGGCGGACTGCGGAATCCTGCTCGACGTCAACAACCTCTACGTCAACGCGCGCAATCACGGCCTGGACCCGCTCCGCTATCTCGCGCGGATTCCGGCGGGACGCGTCGGCCAGATGCACCTCGCCGGTCACGAGGACCTCGGGGACTTCGTGATCGATACGCACGACCGGCCGGTGGCCGACCTCGTGTGGGAGCTCTACGGCGAGGCCGTCGCTCGCCTCGGCCCGGTCCCGACCCTCGTCGAATGGGACGCGCGGATTCCGGCGCTCGAATCCGTCCTCGAAGAGGCCCGCCGCGCCGAGACCATCCAGGCGATCCGGGGAGGAGACATCCATGCGTCGACCGCGGCCTGAAGAACCGCTCCTGTGCGAGGCGCAGGCGGAGTTTCTCGACGACTTGAACGGCCGCCGCCCGCGGTCGGCTGGCAGAAGGATGGCGGCCTTCCGTCCTCCTCCTCGCGGATCGGTCGAGGATCGGTGGCACGTCTACACCCATGGCTACCTCGCTCGCATCGCCGAGGTCCTGGGACTGGAGTACGCCGCGATTCGCCGGATCCTCGGCGAGGCCGCTTTCGAGGCGATGGCCGGGCGCTATCTCGAGGTCTTCCCTCCGCGTTCCTTCGATCTGTCCCGGGCCGGAGACCGGCTGCCGGCGTTTCTCGAGTTCGACCGGCTTTCGATCGACCTCCCGTTTCTGCCCGATCTCGCGAAGCTGGAGCACACGATCTCGGTCGCGTTCGTGGCCGCGGACGGCGCCTCGGTCCGCTGGGAAGAGCTCCGCCGCCGGCCCCCGGGGCAGCTCCTGGGGCTGCGCTTCGGGCTGCTGCCGGGAGTCGCCATGGTTCGTTCGGACTGGCCGCTCGACGAGCTCTGGGCCTGTCGCTTCGAAGGCGACGACGGCGCCGTGTCCGTCGCGCTGGAAGGCCGGCCTGCGAACGTTCTCGTGTACCGGCGGGATGGGCGGGTGCGCGTCGAGCGGGTGGACGAGGTCGCGGCGCTTCTCGTCGAAGCCGCCACCTGCGGCGACGCGACGTTGCCCGAGCTTCAGGAGTTGACCGGCGCGGGCGCCGACTCCGCCGGCCTCGAACGTTTCGTCGAAGCGTTCCGCACGCTTGCCGACCGCGACGTCTTCGTAATCCAACGGAGCACCGGATGGACCGGGGCTCTCGAACTCCTCAAGGAGGAATTCTCATGAACCCTCGGTCGAAGTCTCTTCTCGCGGCCGCGCTGGCCGGAGCGCTCTCGCTTCCGGCGGCCCTGCAGGCCCAGGATTCGAAGCCGTCCGGCGACGATTCCAGCCTGAAGCCCTGCTGGGGAATCAACACCTGCAAGGGCGCCGGCGATTGCGGCGCCGACGGTTGCCGCCAGTCCGGTTGCCACGGATCCAACGCCTGCAAGGGCCGGGGCTTCCTTCGTCTCCAGCCCGAGACGTGCCTCAAGATCCAGGGCGGACGGCTGACGAAGGCGGCGGCGTCGTCCAAAAAGGGCCAGGCACAGAAGAAGTCGAGCTAGGCGCGGACGTCCCGAGGAGCAATGCGACGAGGGATCCCCGGCTCAACGAGTTCGGGATCCCTCGCTGCGCTCGGGATGACACAGGGGGCGTCATACTATCCGCCGCATGAAGATCGATCGGCGGGCCTTCCTTTCCCTGTCGGCCGTGTCTCTGGCGAGCGCGCGCTTCTCCCCGGCGCAGTTCGCGACGCCTTCCGGAAAGCCTGTGGACGTCAAGACCGCCGGGATCCGCATGATCCCGGTCGATGGCAAGTACAAGGTCTGGACGAAGAAGCTGGGCTCCGGACCCATCAAGATGCTCACGCTTCATGGCGGCCCGGGTTTCAACCACGAGTACTTCGAGTGCTTCGAGGACTTCCTGCCGCAGGCCGGCGTCGAGTTCTACTACTACGATCAGCTCGGCTCGTCCTACTCGGATCAGCCGGACGACAAGTCGCTCTGGACGGTGGAGCGTTTCCGCGAAGAGGTCGAGCAGGTTCGCGCGGCGCTGGGTCTGGAGAACTTCTACCTCTACGGGCAGTCCTGGGGCTCGATGCTCGGGATCGAGTACGCGCTCAAGTACCAGAAGCACATCAAGGGCCTCGTGCTCTCGAGCATGACCGCTTCGATTCCGAGCTATATGAAGTACATCGCGAAGCTCCGCGCCGAGCTGCCGAAAGAGATGCTCGCGACGCTCGAGAAGTACGAAGCCCTCGGCCAGTACGACGCGCCCGAGTACCAGGAGGCGATGTACAAGGGCGTCTACGTGCGTCATCTCTGCCGCCTGGACCCGTGGCCCGACCCCGTCGAGCGGGCGTTCAAGCACGTCAACACGCAGGTCTACGGGACGATGCAGGGCCCCAACGAGTTCGTCGTCACGGGGACCTTCAAGGACTGGGACCGCTGGAACGACCTGTCGAAGATCACGGTCCCGACCCTCCTCATCGGCGCGAAGTACGACGAGATGGATCCCGAGGACATCCAGAAGATGGGCCGGCGGATTCCCAACTCCCGCGTGGCGATCTGCGAGAACGGCAGCCACCTGGCGATGTGGGACGACCAGGAGGCTTACTTCCGTCACCTGCTGGCTTTCCTGCGCGACGTCCAGGCGGGCCGGGGGCCCGGCCAGAAGGCCGCGGCGGCTTCTTAAGAGGTTTTTAGGCCGGCCGGCTCCGCTTGGAAACCCCGGAGGGGTCGCGCGCATCCAATCCGCCGTGAGATCCGGCCGGGCGGGGTTGCCGTACTAGCCGGTGGACAGGAATAGAATCCGCGGTCATTCGGACCGACGACGGATTCGGGCAGCCCGAGAGAAGCAAGGATCGCCCGCGGTCATTTCGGCTGCGGCGTTGTTGGGCGGAACCCCGGGAACGGGGATGGAAAGGAGAGGCGGGAATGAAGAAGGGTGATCTCAAAGTCCAGGCGATCGGCCTCGCGGTGGCCGGCGTCCTCGCGGGCTCGCGCCTGCTGTCGGCGCTCCCCAAGGATGAGGCCAAGGGCGAGGGCAAGAAGGGTTCCGCGGGCGACGAGAAGAAGGACAAGGCGAAGGCCGGGTCCGAGTCGCACGCCTGCAAGGGCATGAACTCCTGCAAGGGCAAGGGCGGCTGTAAGGGCGGCGACGCCGGATGCGCGGGCAAGAACTCGTGCAAGGGCAAGGGCGGCTGCGCCTCGGCCGACGCGAAGCACTCCTGCAAGGGAATGAACGCGTGCAAGGGCCAGGGCGGCTGCAAGAGCGGCGAGAACGGCTGCGCGGGCAAGAACTCCTGCAAGGGCAAGGGCGGCTGCGCGGTTCCCGTCAAGCCGGCGGCGTAAGCGCTTAAAGGAAAGACCGATCGACCATGGACCGGGGGGACCGCGCGGCGATGAACCGCCCGGCCCCCCGTCATTTTCCGGAACCGTCGCAAGAGCCTTGAACCCCGACGCGCGCAATCGCTGGAACTTTCCCGATCTGGGCGTGGGCATCGGCCTGCGCACCGTCCACTACGCCCACATCCTCGAGAAGAAGCCCGAAGTCGACTTCTTCGAGATCCTTTCCGAGAACTATCTCGATACCGGCGGCCGGCCGCTCTGGGTCCTGGACCAGGTCGCCGAGCGGTATCCCGTCGTTCTGCACGGCGTCTCGTTGTCGATCGGCAGCACCGACCCGCTCGACTTCGAATACCTCCGAAAGCTGAAAAACCTCGCCGACCGCACCCGGGCCCGCTGGGTTTCGGATCACCTGTGCTGGACCGGCGTTTCCGGCAGGAACACGCACGATCTCCTGCCGATGCCCCTGACGGAAGAAGCCCTCGCGCACGTCGCCGAGCGCGTGCGCACGGTCTCGGACTTTCTCGAGCGCCCGCTCATGCTCGAGAACGCCTCGACCTACGCCGAGTTCGCCGCGTCGAGCATGCCCGAGTGGGAGTTCTTCGGCCGGCTGATGGAGCAGGCCGACTGCGGGATGCTGCTCGACGTCAACAACGTGTACGTCAGCGCTTTCAACCACGGTTTCGATCCGAAGCGCTACCTCGACTCGATCGATCCGGCGCGCGTGACCCAGTACCACCTGGCCGGGCACACCCACAAGGGCACGCACATCGTCGACACGCACAACGACCACGCGATCCCGGAGGTCTGGGAGCTCTATCGCCACTCGGTCGCGCGCACGGGAAACGTCTCGACGCTCTTCGAGTGGGACGGCGACATCCCCGCGTTCGACGTCGTTCACGCGGAGGCGCTGCGCGCGCGGGCGTTCCGCGGAGAGAGAGAGGAGGGCCGCCTTGCCGCCGCCGCCTCTTGAGCTCCCGCTTCCGCGCCTGCAGCGCTGGATGCAGGCGGTCATCGAGCAGCCGGGCGAGGCGGGGGAGGCCGTGGAATCGGCGGCCGCGCGCGCCGAGCTCGACCCCGCGGAGATCGGCCGAGTGATCCTTCCGTCGAAGACCCTGACGTCCGTCGAGCGCGTCGGGGTCTACCAGGGCATGTACCTGATGCGGATGGTCGAAGCGCTCGAGAACGATTTCCCGGCACTCGCCCATTTTCTGGGCGGCGAGCGCTTCGCCGAGCTCGTCACGGCCTACGTCGCCGCCCACCCGTCGCGGAGCTACACGCTAAACCGCCTCGGAGGCCACTTTCCCGAGTTTGTGCGGAGCTTTCCCGGCATCCGCCGCAGGGCCTTCGCGGCCGACCTCGCGCGGTTCGAGGACCTGGTCACCGAGGTCTTCGATGCGCCGCAGTCGCCGGCCTGGCCGGCCGAAGAGATCGCGCGGATCCCCGAAGACGCCTGGGAGCGCGCCGTGCTGCGCCCCGTCGAGGCGCTGCGGCTCGGATCCTTCGGCTATCCCGTGAATGCGTATCTCCAGTCGGTCAAGGACGAGAACCACGATCACCCGCCCACCGGGCGGAAGGCGACCCGGGTCGTGATCTATCGGAAAAGCTATGAGATCTGGCGGCTCGAGCTGGGAAGGCCGGCGTACGCGTTCCTGAGCGCGCTCGTCCGTGGGCGCCCGTTCGGCAAGGCCGTGGCGCAGGCGACGCAGGGCATCCAGGGCCCGGCCGGCGAGCAGGTCTTCCGCTGGCTCCGCGACTGGGTGGCCGAGGGGATGTTCACGCGCGTGGAAGTTTCCGTCTCCTGATTCTTGTGGCTACTACCGGACCTCGTCGTTATAATTCGCGGCCGTGACCGCGCTCATTCGGCGCTGGCTTCGAGCGAATGCGGGGCAGGGGCTCGCCGCGGCCTTCGGCGAGCTCGAGGTGCGCGTGCTCGAATCGCTCTGGAAACGCGAGGAGGCGGCGAGCGTGAGGGATGTCTGCCGCGACTTTCCCGAGGCCGCCTACACGACGCTCATGACGACTCTGGACCGTCTCTATCGAAAGGGCGTCCTCGAGCGGGAGCGCCGGGGCCGGGCGTTCCTCTACCGGCCGCGTCACTCCCGTGCCGAGCTCGAGGCCCTGCTCGCGGCGAATGCGCTCGAGGCCTTCCTCGGGCACGAGCCGTCCGCGCTCCGGCCGGCCCTCTCTTTCCTGGTCGACGCCTTCGGTACACGCGATGAGGCGCTGCTCGACGAGCTCGAGGCGCTGGTCCGGGCCCGGCGCGGGCGGGAGGCGCGCAAGGCATGAGCTACACACTTCTCGGGGCCTTCGGGCTTCTCGCTGCGTTCGGCATCGTCAGCCTCGCCGCGTCCGCGCTCGTGTTCGCGGTTTGGCGGCTTCTCGGAAAGCGGATCTCCGAGATGGGGGCGGCTTCGCGCGCGCGCCTGCTGCTGGGGATGCGACTCTTTCCAACGATCGCGGGTCTGCTCGTGAGCCTCGGACTGGTGCTTCCCGCGTACTTCGTTCTCGAGCCCCGGCGGGGCGGAGAGGTCCCGGGCGCGTTGTTCTGGATGTTCGCGTTCGCGGGCCTCGCGATCGGCGGCCGCGGTATCTGGAGGCTCGTCTCGACCCTCCGCGCGACGGAGCGCGTCGTTCGCGTCTGGTCCCTCGGTGCCAAGCCCGTGAAGCTCGAGGGCATCGACTGTCCGGTCTTTCGCGTCGAGACGTCCGCCCCCATCGTCGCTCTCGCGGGGGCCCGCAATCCCAGGCTCTACATCGCGAGCTCCGTGCTCGACGGTTGCGAGCCGGATCTCGTCGCCGCGATGGCCGCCCACGAAGTGGGGCACTGGCGCTCCTCCGACAACGTGAAGCGCCTGATGCTCGAAGGCGCGGGGGATCCTCTTCCGCTGTTCTCTGACGGACGGCGCATGCTCGAGGAGTGGGAGTCGGCGACCGAGGAGTCGGCCGACGACGACGCCATCGCCCGCGGCGCCCGCCCCGAAGACCTCGCCGAGTCCCTCGTGCGCGTCGCGCGCCTCGCCTCCCGCGCGGCGATCCCCCAGGCCGCGGTCGCGGCCGCCTTCTATCGCGGCGAGGCGTTCGACAGACGCGTCCGCAGGCTCCTCGCGGCTCCGGCGCGCCTCGCTGGCCGCGCTTCGGGCCTCGGCCGCACCGGCGGGTTGTTCGTTCTGCTGGCCGCCGCCGCGCTGCTCGCCGCAACGCCGAGCGTCCTCGAGCCGCTCCACAAAGTCTTCGAGCTCATCGTCCACGCGCCGTAACGACGGCTCTACGACCTCTGGTAGTAGTTCGTAGTCGGGGCCTAGAGTCCCGACCATGAAGCTCCGTAAGTGGCGTCTCCTCACGGCTTTCGTGTCGAATCTGCTCGGGGCGGCCTCCGGCGAGGCGTTCGAGGCGAAGGTGACGTTCAAGTCCTCCGGGGACCCGGTTGCCGGGGCCGAAGTGACGGTTCTGACCAGCAACGTCACGCAGATCACGAGCAGCGCCGGAACGTTCGTCTGGGAACCGAACCCGGTCCCGCCCTTCGAAGTCCTCGTGGTGCTCCCGGGCGGCCGCTACATGCGGCCCGTGACCATCCTGGAGATCCCCGCGGGCGGTCCCGTCCTCATCGAGGTCGAGCCCATCGCCGAGGAGAGCGTCATCGTCACCGCGGGAGCGGCGCCCACGATCGAGGCGACGCCGGCCAACGGAACGACGATCGTCCCGAAAGCCGACATCGAGTCGCGACAGCCGTTCAACCTCACGCAGGCCGTCGAGAATGTCGCCGGCGTGTCCTCGGTCTCGGAGGGACAGGCAGCGGTGCCCGCGATCCGGGGCCTCGCCCGCGGTCGCAGCCTGATCCTCATCGACGGCGCCCGCGTCTCCTCCGAGCGGCGCGTAGGACCGAGCGCGACCTACATGGATCCCTTCGTCCTCGACGGCGTCGAGGTCGCGCGCGGACCCGGCTCGGTGGCATACGGCTCGGATGCCTTC
>Ga0081455_10008133_pt1 | contig 10941 bp, 8 predicted proteins | sample TabmetS3T2R1_FD_70207 | JGI IMG/M metagenome (GOLD analysis project Ga0081455, IMG submission 70207) | Tabebuia heterophylla rhizosphere microbial communities from the University of Puerto Rico - S3T2R1 | ecosystem: Host-associated > Plants > Roots > Rhizosphere ... | reverse complement strand
TAAGTGTCACCGTGCCAGACCTTCGCGAGGAGCGCCGTCCGGCTGAACACGATGCCGCGGCGCGAGGCGAGCAGATAGAGCAGATGGAATTCCTGCTTGGTGAGTTCGACGGGCGCGCCGCGCACGATCGCTTCGCGGCGGTCGGCATCGAGCGCCAGATCGTGCGAGTCGACGCCCTCGGTTGAAACCGCCGACGCGCCGTCCTGGCGCCCGGTGCGCCGGAGCAACGCGGCAGTCCGCGCGACGAGTTCGCGGACGCCAAACGGCTTCGCGAGGTAATCGTCGGCGCCGCTCTCGAGCCCGAGCACCGTATCCGATTCCGTGTCGCGCGCCGTGACCATCAGGATGGCCGTGTTCGTGTTGACGCCCTGATTCCGAACGGCGCGGCAGACCGTAATGCCGTCCAGGCCCGGGAGCATTACATCCAGCAGGATGAGATCGAACTTCTCGGTGCGCGCCTGTTCGAGCCCGAGAGTGCCGCTGCCGCACTCCACGACGTCGAAGCCGGCCAGCCCCAGGTGCAGCCTCATGAGCTCCCGGATCGGCGCCTCGTCTTCGACGATGAGAACGCGACGCCGCGGCGCCCTGGGGCCGGTGTCAGTCATCAGGACCTGTCGCCTCTCTGGGACACGTTGATGCTGGGACAGGACAGCGGTTGACACAGTCATGTTATGTGACTGCCACGATCCTGCAATGTTTTTCGAGTCCAATTCATCGTGGCCGTCAGCCGGAGTGCAAGCGTGACGCCATGAAAGGTTTATATGGGCACGAATAAACAGATCGTATGGGGCTCAGCGACGGCTCTCCTCGTTCTTCTGACGGTACAGATCGCCGCGGCGCAGGAGCGTTCAACCCAGGGGAGCGCGCTGCAACAGCTGAACGGGTCGGTCGCCTCAATGGTCGGCAGCGTGTCGAGGAGCGTCGTGCAGGTCGTGGTCACGAGCTACGGGCCGGTCAACCAGTCGTCGCGCACCGACACGGATCTCGTCATCGGCCGTCAACGGAGTTTGGGCTCCAGCGTCGTTATCGACGCAGGCGGCTACATCATGACGAACGCTCATGTGGTCAGCAATGCGAGGCGCGTGCAGGTGGTCCTGCCCGGGCTGCCAGGCGCCGAAGCGGGTATGCGGACGATCGCCAACGGGCGGGGACGCACGGTTGACGCAACGATCGTCGGCGTGGCGCGCGAGATCGATCTGGCGCTTCTGAAGGTCGACGAGGATGCGCTCCCCGCCTTGCCGCTCGCCGACTACGACGCCGTACGCCAGGGCGAACTCGTCTTCGCCTTCGGCAGTCCCGAGGGACTGAAAAATTCCGTGACGATGGGCGTCGTCAGCGCCGTCGCGCGGCAGGCGGATCCGGACAGCCCGCTCGTCTACGTGCAGACCGACGCGCCGATCAATCACGGGAACAGCGGTGGTCCGCTCGTCAACGTCAACGGCGAGCTGGTCGGGATCAACACGTTCATCGTGTCGGCGTCGGGCGGCAGCCAGGGACTCGGGTTCGCCATCCCGAGTGCGCTGGTTCAGATGGCATACTCGAAGCTACGGCGGTTCGGTCACCTGCATCGCGGCGAATTGGGCATCCTGCTGCAGACCATCACGCCGACGCTCGCAAGCGGTCTCGGCCTGTCGCAGGACTGGGGCGCGATGATCTCCGACGTGGCGCCCGACAGCCCCGCGGCGCAAGCAGGGCTCCGCATGCAGGACATCGTTGTCAGCCTCGACGGTCGGCCCATCGATGGCGTGCCGCGGCTGGCGTTTCAACTCTTCACGCGAAGCGCGGGCGATGTGGTGCGGCTCAAAGTGTTGCGCGGCAGCCAGTGGTACACCGCGGACGTGACGATGACGGAGCGGCCGCACGATCTCGATCGGCTCTCGGATCTCGTCGATCCGGACAAGAGCCTGGTCGAAAAGCTCGGGGTCCTGGCGATCGACGTCTCCAGCACGAACGAAAGCCTGGCGTCAGGGCTGCGCGTGCCGGCGGGCGTCATGGTGGCAGGCCATACCCGGAACGACATCGATTCGGCAGACGCGGGGCTGATGACGGCAGACACGATTCACGCCGTGAACGGCATCCCGGTGGCGTCGGTGGATCGTCTGCGGGCGGAGCTCGATGCGCTGAAACCGCACGCGGCGGTGGTCCTGCAGATCGAGCGGAATGGACAGTTCGTGTTTCTGTCGTTCGAGCTCGATTGAACGACCCGATTGCCGGACCCTGCCATGGGCACGCGATGGGACCGAGGATATGATCGTGCGCATGGCCCCGCGGACGTCGAGAATCGCCGCCGGCTCCGCTGGCACGTTCGAAACGCAGTTCCTGGATCTTCCCAGGCCGCTGGCGCTCGACTGCGGACGGACGCTGCATCCCATTCGAATCGCTTACGAAACGTACGGAACGCTGTCGCCGGCGCGTGACAACGTGATTCTCGTCTGCCATGCGCTGAGCGGCGACGCGCATGCGGCAGGCTTCGCGAAGACGCCACCTCCGGAAAGCACCAGGGATGGCTTCGGCGCTGAGGATCGCGATGGAACTGCCGGCCGTGGGCTCGGCTGGTGGGACGGCATGATCGGCCCCGGCAAGGCGTTCGACACCGACCGCTTCTTCGTCGTCAGCACCAACCTGCTCGGTGGTTGCCGCGGAACCACGGGCCCTTCATCCACGAATCCGGCGACCGGCAGGCCCTACGGATCGGATTTTCCGGTCATCACCGTCGCCGACATGGTCCGTGCCGAACGGGCGTTCCTGGACGAGATCGGCATCGCGCGGCTCGCCGGCGTCGCGGGCGGGTCGCTTGGCGGCATGCAGGCGCTCGAATGGGCGGTGTTGTACCCGGACCAAGTCGACGCCATTGTGGTCATCGCGAGCCCCCCTGCGCTTCGACCCCAGGGCATCGCCTGGAACGCCATCGCGCGCAACGCCATCATGGCGGATCCCGACTGGCAGGGCGGTCAGTACTACGGCACGGGACGCGCCCCGAACGCGGGAATGGGCGTGGCACGCATGGTCGGTCACATCACGTATCTCTCGGCGATGTCGCTCGGCGAAAAATTCGGTCGCCGGCTGCAGTTCGCGGACGATATCCGTTACACGCTGACCGAACCGGAGTTCGAGATCGAGAACTACCTGCGCCACCAGGCAGACACCTTTGTCAGGCGGTTCGACGCGAACACTTATCTCTACACATCGCGAGCCCTGACCTATTTCGACCTCGCCCGGCAGTATGGAGCCGGACGCCTGGTCGACGCGCTCAGGAACGTGTCTGCGAGAACGCTGCTCATCGCGTTCAGTTCCGACTGGCTGTATCCGCCATCGGGATCCGAGGAGCTCGCCGAGGCTCTTCGGGCGCTTCACAAGGATGTCGAGCTCCACGTAATCGAGGCTCCGTACGGACACGACTGCTTCCTGTTGGAAGAAGCGCGGCAGACGCCCCTCATCCAGCAGTTCCTTGCGGGTCAACCGGCCGAACTGGGATCCGGGGTAGAGTCCCGGTTGGAGTAAGTAGGCATGGAAGAATCGCGAAAGTTTGGATTTGAAACCCGCCAGGTGCACGCCGGCCAGCGTCCGGACCCGAACACCGGCGCGCGCGCCGTGCCGATCTATCAGACGACGAGCTATGTGTTCGAAGACCCGGAATCGGCCGCTGCGTACTTCAACCTGCAGGAATACGGGAATACCTACTCGCGCATCATGAACCCGACGGTGGCCGTTTTCGAGGAGCGCATGGCGAATCTCGAAGGGGGATGCGGCGCGGTCGCGTTCGCGAGCGGGATCGCGGCGCAGGCCGCCGCGCTCTTCACGCTGCTCCAGCCCGGCGATCACATCGTCTCCTCGTCTGCGCTCTACGGCGGGACCGTCAACCAGTTCAAGCACATGCTGCGGAAGATGAACGTGGGCCTGACCTGGGTTGATCCCGACGATGCGGATGCCTGGAAGGCAGCCGTCCGCGAGAACACGAAGGCCTTCTACGGCGAAACGATCGGCAACCCGGCGGGCAACGTCCTCGACATCGAGAGGGTCGCGGCGATTGCACACGACCACCAGCTCCCGCTGATCGTCGACAACACGTTCGCGTCACCGTTCCTCTGTCGCCCGATCGAGTGGGGCGCTGACATCGTGCTGCACTCGGCGACCAAGTTCATCGGCGGTCACGGGACGAGCATCGGGGGCGTGGTGGTGGATTCGGGTGAGTTCGACTGGTCCAACGGCCGCTTTCCCGTGATCGCCGATCCATCCCCGGCCTATCACGGTCTGCAGTTTCACGAAACCTTCGGCACCTATGGCTATCTGATGAAGCTGCGGGCAGAAACCCTGCGCGACCTTGGCGCGGCCATGAGTCCGTTCAACGCGTTCTTGTTCCTGCAGGGACTGGAAACGCTCTCCCTGCGGATGGCCCGCCACGTCGAGAACGCCCTTGGTGTGGCCAGTTTTCTCGCCTCGCATGAACTCGCCTCTCACGTGACGTACCCGGGGCTGCCGGCGAGCCGCTATCGTGCGCTGGTGGACAAGTACCTGCCGCGGGGTGCCGGTGCGGTGTTTTCGTTCGACTGTCGCGGCGGCCGCGCCGCGGGACAGGATTTCATCCGTGGTGTGACGTTGTGGTCGCACCTCGCAAACGTCGGTGATTCGAAGAGCCTCATCATTCACCCGGCCAGCACGACCCATCGTCAGCTGAACGATGAGGAACTGAGCGCCGCTGGTGTCGGTCCCGGAACCATTCGGCTCTCGGTCGGTACCGAGTCCGTGGACGATCTGATCTGGGATCTTGAACAGGGGTTTGCACGCGCTGCCGCGTCGGCGACGCGTGAGGTTGCATCTCGATGAGCCGAACGTTCGATGTGACCCGCTATCAGGATCCGCTGGGCATCCAGCGCGTCCTTCACAACGCGAAAACGATCGCCATTGTCGGGCTGTCGAAAAACGAGCTGCGCGCGAGCTATTTCGTCGGCTACTACCTCAAACGACACGGCTACCGCGTGATTCCCGTGAACCCGCGCGAGGCCGAAGTCCTAGGCGAAAAGAGCTGCGCCAGCCTACTCGATGTGCCGGTTCCCGTGGACATCGTCAACGTGTTTCGCGCGCCCGACGCGCTGCCGGCGATCGCCGCCGAGGCGGTCAAGATCGGCGCCGGAAACCTCTGGTGTCAGTTCTCGGTCATCAACGAGGAAGGCGGACGCATTGCCGAAGCCGGCGGCGTGTCCGTCGTCATGGATCGCTGCATCAAGGTGGAGCACGCGCGCTACATCGGACGCATGCACTGGCTTGGCTTCAACACTCAGCGCATCACGTCCGTGCGCGGCGGCCTTCAGTGAGGCGCGATGCCGGCCGATCCTTCCGAAGGTGCCCTTACCGGATGAGCGCGCCGAAGGCCCAGCAGATCAGCGCGTTCACTGTGGCCATTGTGAAGTCGTCGGTTCCCCTCGGAGAGAAGAGCTCGAGCGCCGTGCTCGAAATCGCGATCACGACGGCGAGAGCGATCCACGGCGTCGGCAGACCGTGACCCAGAACGATCCAGAGGCAGACGACGATCGCTGTGCCAAGGCCCGAGACCGTGCCGCCTATCGATTTGCGATTGACGTCGCCAATGCCCCACACGCGGAGCGTCTGCTTGCCGAACAGCGCACCGCCTATCTCCGAGCTTGCGTCGGTCACGATGTACGAGCCCCAGATGAGCGCGAAGACGACGGCGAATTCATCCGGACGGAACACGGCGGCGAGTTGCGCGCCGAGCGGCACCATCACGAACTTGAAGACCGTCCAGAGCGTCGTGATGAGCAGGCAGTTCGCGCGCGCGAGTACGCCGTCCATCACCCGCGACTGCGGTCCGTAGAACGCCGCCGCGAGAAAGCCATCGGAATAGTAGAAGGCCAGGAAGATCCAGCTCGTGACGACGGCGTCGAACAGGTTGTCCTGGAGGAACAGCGTCGCGAAGTTGGGAGAGGGATCGGCAGCGACGCGCGAGTACAGGTAGAAGAAGCCTGCCATCGCGAGAGTGATGAACCGGCCGCGCCGGCCGATCATGTCGATGATGCGGATGCGGCGTTCGGAGTGGCGGCGCACGAACGCGGCGACATCGAACGGCGCGCGCATGCGCGACGAGAACGATTGCCGGCGCTCTTCCTTCGAAAAACCGACCACGTACTTCAGCAGCAGCGTCTTGACGCCGTACCAAACGAAACCCCAGAGCACGTTGAAGAACAGGACGGCGAAGAACACCTGCGTCAGCCGTTCGCGGGTGATGTCGTAGGTGACGAAGAAGTACGCGTTCCCCCTCGTCACCAGCGTCACAGCCCAGAAGACGGTCAGTGCCGCGTTGAAGGCCAGCGCGCCGCGAAAGATGCGGTCGGCCGTTCGCCGGCGATCACTGAGTTCAGCAGGATCCTGGACTGAGACGGCGACGTCGCCTGGGCTGTTTGCGTCCGACGTCCCGATGGAATTGGCGAGAGTCATGTCGTCTCCAGGCGCACTCGTGGTTGACAGTCGCGAACGCGGCGACGATAAGCCAGGCGCCCTGTGGATGTCGAGTCTGAGATCCGTCCGGCGATACCAGACGCCGGCTCGAGGCACGAACGTCATGGTGATGCGCCTCACCGAGAACCGACGGCCATCGTGTGATCAATCGAGTCGCTGCGAGAAGTCCCGCGACTCTCAGTCTGTCGAGGGCTCGCGCTACGCCTTCGGCGGCATGTCCATGCCGGCCCACAGGTTCATCGTCCCCAGCTCCTCGCGGCCGCAGGACTTGAGGTACAGGAACAGCTGCGTACGGTACGCCGCATGGCCGTTGACGACCAGCGTGAGGACGAGCATCCCGCGCGACGACTTCCGGCCGAACATGTCCACTTCCCTTCGGAAGTCGGCGTCCGTCCATGCGCCGAGGCGCCGCGCGTACTCGTCCGACTGCACACCAATGGCGGCGACCGCCTGATCGAACGACAGCTTCGACGCCGCAGCTTCCGCCGGACTCCATGTGGCGCTGAGCGTCGGTCGATCGAGACGCCGTGCTCGATGACCGTGAGCTGCGTCGGCCCCATGATCGCCATGTATTGCAGGAGCTCGAGCGTACTGCGCTGCTTCGGCGTCGGCCGGTAGTCGAGCATCGAGGCGTCGACCTTACCCGCGAGGTGAACGAGGATGCGGACTTCCTGCTGAAGCGCGCCGATCAGTTCGGATCTCGTCAGGACCATGGATTGATGATCACTTGATCCGCGGCTGGGCAATCGCCGTCAGCAGGTCGTCGGTCCCGCCGATGCGCTCGAAGTGCGGATACTGCAGGCCACCGTGGTAGTCAATCTTCGTGACGCTGAAGTAACCGCCGTTGTCGACGATGAACTCCATGGGTGTCCGCGTGTTCTTCGACTCGGCGATCGCGCGACTGAGCAGGTCGATGGAGAAGCGACGGCTGTTGACGGCGACGATCTTCATGCCGTTCGAGATCCCGGCGCGGTACGCCGGCGCGCCCGGCGCCGTGTCGTCAACGGTCCCGTCGGCGGTGACGTGGATACCGAGCGAGGCGATCGCGTTCAGGCTGCCGGAGCCAGGCGGTTCGACAAACATGTTGGGCGCATCGGTGTAGACGAGACGGTATCCGCCGTTGGCGGCGCCGCCGAGCGGAAGCTCCGCGCTCTTCGACGTCAGGCGCTTCTCGAAGAACTCTTTCCAGGTGTAGGGCGCGACCTGCTCGAGGGCGGCATAGACATCGCTCGCCTCGTACGGCTTGACGTAGATTCGACCGTTGTCGTTCTCGCCGTGAAACAGCGCGCAGAAGTCGTCCAGCGACTTCCGGCCGCTCGTCAGCCGCCGAATCGTCACGTCGGCCTCGAGCCAGATCAGGCTGCCCTCTCTGTAGAAATCGGTCGAGCGGCGCCAGCCGGACCATCCGCCGCCGCTCAAGTACAGGAACGGAGCGGAGTCGGCGGTGTCCTGAAGCGGACGCCAGGTGCGGCCGGCTGGGCTCACGGACATCGCGTTGGCGGCGAGTTCGTCCAGCCACTCCTGCGGCGAAATCAGCCCGGCGCGCGCGCTGAGCAACTCACCGTAATAGTTGGTCAGTCCTTCGTACACCCACAGGAGATCGTCACGCATCGGCTGCTCGAACCCGCCGTTGATCAGCCCGGCGGGCCGCCGCGTTTTGCCGTTCCAGGAGTGAAAGAACTCGTGTGGCAGCAGCAGGCTCGAGAACTTGGCGGCGGCATCGTCCACGAACGTGTTTTCGGGAACGCGGTCGTCGGCGGTCTCGTGATGCTCGACGCCAAACGTGCCGAGGCTGTCGCTCAGCGTCAGCAGCCAGTGGTACATGCGATAGTGGCCGACGCCGCCGAACACGGCGCGCTCTTCGCGAACCAGCCGCTTGTAGGCGTCGATCCGGGCCTGTGGAAACTGCAGCGCCCACTCGCTGTCGGCGATGACGTCGATGACGTGTTCGCCGACCTCCGAGCCTGCCGGCCAGAGCACGAACGATTTCTGGTACTCGCCCAGCACGACCGGATGGTCGACGAGCATCGTCAGCGACTGCGGCGTGAAAAACACCGTATCGCCTTCGACCCGGGCGACGTCGAGCGCACCAGCCTCCTTCCAGCCGGCAGGCCGCTTCAGTGACGCGGTCACGCGAATCGTGTCGGGGTTCTCGCCCTCCGGCGAGAGCACGACGGTGTTCCAATTGATGACGGCGCATTTCGCGTTGGCCGATGCCGTTGCTCCGAACGCGCCGCCGCCGGTTGGCACGACATAGTCGTAGGTCGCGGTCAGCGTGCGCGCGCCCGCTGGCACGGTCAGGTGGAAGGCGTTCATGTTGAGGAGATCTCGCCGCCACGTCAGTTCGGTGCCGTCCGCGAAGATATGGAGGCCGGTCAGGTTCGAGATCGGTCCCGAGGGCATGTGCTCGCCGGGAATCCATTTCGGGTAGACGAGCGTGGCTGGTCCGGGCCTGGCGGTCATCGAAATCGACGCGTGCAGGATCTTCATCCGCGCCTGCGACGCGTCCACATTCAGGGTTATCGTTGACTGGGCGGACGCGCGAGTTGAACAGCAGATCGTGACAAACGCGGCGACGGCGATGGGGCGACAGGGTCCGATCATGCAGCACCGTAACAAGCGCGATCGTTGCCTGTCAACGATGGCGGTTCGACTGTGTCATCGCCAACATCATTGCCAAACACCCGTACCGCTGCGATGATTGTGACCACCTTTGGGTCTGCTCAACTCGCGGCGGACGTGAATCCATGATCGCGCGCCGACTCCTGCGGCGATTGCTGCCACAGAGGGTGGCGCTCCGGCTGCGTCGCGAATGGTTGGCCCGGCAGGTTGCGTCCGGCGAGGGACCGCATTTCGAAGATGACATCCCGCTGCTCAAGACGTTCGTGAAACCGACTGACGTCTGCTGGGACATCGGGGCAAACGCGGGAACCTATACGCTGCACCTGTCGCGACTTGCCGCGCAAGTCTTTGCTTTCGAGCCCGTGCCTCACAGCTTCGAGATCTTGCGCGATGTGACAAAGCACGCTCGGCTCACCAACGTGGTCGCCCGATCGCTCGCGCTCTCCGACAAGGTCGGCCGCGCGAAGATGGCCATTCCGGTGGAGGGCTTCTACGGCGGCTTTTACATGGCCAGCTTCGACACCGGAGGACTGCTCGACGTCGCAACATCGACAATCGACGCGCTCATCGCCGAGGGCGTGCCGGAACCTGATTTCATCAAGTGCGACGTCGAGGGAGCCGAGGATCTCGTGCTCGATGGAGCGCGGGACCTTCTCACGCGGCGCCGGCCGATTTGGTTGTTGGAAACGTTCCGGGACGACATCGTGCCGCGTATGCGGTCGCTGGGCTACAGTGCGCATTCCCGCGACAGCCGCAACCGCCTGGTCGAAGTGGCCGCTCGGGTGCGCGAACGAAACTATTGGTTCTTTCCCACATAATCAAGCGCAGACCCGGACCGCAGACGTTCTCTCCACCGAAGCACGCTTGATATAGTTAAGGCGCCCAAGGAGCGCAGACGCAGCGATGACTGTCCAGACCGCCCAGACACCAGCCGAAACCCTCAGTCCGCAGGAGCGCCAGCGGCTCGAGGACATCGGCTTCATGACGTGCATGACGCTGGTCATGTTCGGCAACTACAACCAGACCGGCCACTTCGGCGGACCGCTGGCGTACACGCCGTTCAACGTCGCCACGCACCTCGTCGGTCCGGACCAGGGCGGCCTGCGCTACGACTACCGGCGCCCCAAACATCCTTACGGCGACAAGTTCATGCTGGCCGCCGGTCACTGCGCGCCGACCTGCTACGCGCTCTGGATGATCATGGGCGAGGCGCTCTACCGGAAGCATCAATCGACCGGCGATCGGCGTTATCACGTCGCGCCCGAGATCGCGATGCTGTCGGTCGACGCGCTCGGCTTCCGCCGCGGCGCCGGCGCGTTGAAGACGCTGCTATCCGACCAGGGCCTCGACGATCACCCGTTGTTCGCACAGGCCAAAGGGCGCGGCATCCGTGCGCTCTCCGGACACATCGAGTCGACCGACCTGACCAACGATGTCAACGGCGGCCCGTCCGGCGTCGGCATCGCGACGGCGGCCGGCAAGGCGGCCTTCTGGGACGTCGTCGGTGCGCCGATCGGCGCGCCGAAAGTGTTCGCCTTCGAGGGCGAGTTCGCGATGTGCGCCGGTCACGCGCAGGAGCTGAAGACGCAGGCGCTCGCGCTACAGGTCGGCAAGCGGCTGCGGATCTTCTTCTCGTACAACAACGCCGGCATCGACGACCGGCTGATCGGCGGCGTCGTGAACAGCAAGTTCGACGGCTACCAGCTGCTCGAGCAGTGGACCTCGTACGGCTGGAACGTCTTCTCCATTCCTGACGGCCACGACTACGACCAGATTGCCGGCGTCCTCCGCGACATGGAGCGTTCGGACCCGGCGGATCGGCGCCCGATGATCGTGCTCGGCACGACG
>Ga0081455_10008132_pt1 | contig 10944 bp, 10 predicted proteins | sample TabmetS3T2R1_FD_70207 | JGI IMG/M metagenome (GOLD analysis project Ga0081455, IMG submission 70207) | Tabebuia heterophylla rhizosphere microbial communities from the University of Puerto Rico - S3T2R1 | ecosystem: Host-associated > Plants > Roots > Rhizosphere ... | reverse complement strand
CGTCATCATCGCCGCGGGACTCATCGTGGCAGCGCTGCTCTATGTGCTGGTGACGCATACCCGCATCGGCATGCTCGTGCGCGCCGGCGCCAGCAATGCCGCAATGGTGTCCGCCCTCGGCGTCAACATCCGGCGCCTGTTCATGATCGTGTTCGGCTTCGGCGCCATGCTCGCCGGCTTCGCCGGGATCATGATCGCGCCGATCCTGTCGGTCGATCCCGGCATGGGCGATACCATCCTGATCCTCGCCTTCGTCGTCATCGTCATCGGCGGCATCGGCTCGATCCGCGGCGCTTTCCTCGCGGCGCTGCTCATCGGACTCGTCGACACGCTCGGGCGGTCGTTCTCGGTCGACATCCTGCGGCTGGTGATGGGGCCGTCGCAGGCGCGGACCGTGGGGCCCGCCATCGCCTCGATGCTGATCTACCTGCTGATGGCGGTCGTGCTGTATGTGCGGCCGACCGGCCTGTTCCCGGCGAAGGGCCGTTGAGATGGCACTCGATCTTGCAATCGCTCCGGCGCCGGCGCGCGGCCGCTGGTCCGCAAATGCGTTGCCCATCGGCATTTTCCTGATCTTCGCCGTCCTCCCGCTCGTGGCGCCCGTCGCCGGCGGCGGCTACCTCGTCAGCCTCGGCGCGCGGATCATGATCTTCGCCGTAGCCGCGGTCGCGCTCGATCTCCTGATCGGCTACGGCGGCCTGATCTCGTTCGGCCACGCCGCCTTCATCGGCCTCGGCGCCTATTCGGTGGGCATACTTTCGGCACACGGCATTACCGATGCGCTCATTGCGCTGCCGACCGCGCTCGCAGTCTCCGCGCTCTATGCCTTCCTCACCGGCATCGTCTGCCTGCGCACGACGGGCGTCTATTTCATCATGATCACGCTCGCCTTCGGCCAGATGGCCTTCTTCACGGCGACCTCGCTCGCGCCCTATGGCGGCGACGACGGCCTCACCATCGCAGCGCGCAATACCGTCGCGGGCTTTGCGCTCATCAAGGACGAGCGCGTCTTCTATTACGCCGTCCTCGCGTGCCTCGTCGGCAGCTATTTTTTCTGCCGCGCGCTCGTTGCCTCGCGCTTCGGCCGCGTGCTGCGCGGCGCCAAGGAGAATTCCGTCCGGACGGCGACGATCGGTTTCAACGTCTACCGCTTTCAGCTCGCCGCCTATGTGATCGCGGGGGCGCTGGCGGGCCTATCCGGCTTTCTGCTCGCCAATGCCACCGAGTTCGTGAGCCCCGCCTACATGTCGTGGCAGCGCTCGGGTGAGCTCATCGTCATGGTGCTGCTCGGCGGCCTGGGCTCGCTCAACGGCGCGATCCTCGGCACCGCGGCCTATCTCCTGACGGAGGAGTGGCTCGCCGGCTTCACCGAGAACTGGAAGGTGATCTTCGGGCCGGTGCTGGTGGTCGTCGTCCTGTTCGCGCGCGGCGGGCTGATCGGGCTGTGGGCCGAGCTGATGCGGAGGCTCGGCCGTGGTTGAGCCGATCCTGCGCCTGGACAGGCTGCGAAAGAAGTTCGGCGCGCTGGTCGTCACCGACGACGTAACGCTCGACGTCGTGCAGGGCGAGCTGCACGCCGTCATCGGGCCGAACGGCGCCGGCAAGACCACGCTGATCAATCAGATGTCCGGTCTGCTGGCGTCGGACGCCGGGACAATCATGTTCGATGGCCGCGACATCACCGCAGCGCCGATGCACGCGCGCGCGGCGCACGGCTTGGCGCGCTCGTTCCAGATCACCTCGATCCTGCCGCGCTTCTCGGCGCTCGAGAACGTTGCGCTCGCGGTGCAGGCGCGTTCGGGCTCGAGCTTTCGCTTCCTCGGTCGCGCCGCCGACGAAGCGGCCTTGAACGGGCCGGCCATGGCGGCGCTCGCCGACGTCGGCCTCGTCGAGCGCGCGCACGTTCCCGCCGGCTATCTCGCGCACGGCGAGAAGCGCGCGCTCGAGCTCGCCATCGCGCTGGCAATGGAGCCGAAGCTCCTGCTGCTCGACGAGCCGATGGCCGGCACCGGCCGCGAGGAAACCGCGCGGCTCGTCGAGGTGCTGCGGCGGCTCAAGGGGCGCTTTCCGATGGTGCTGGTCGAGCACGACATGACCGCGGTGTTCGCGCTCGCGGACCGCATCTCGGTGCTGATCTACGGCCGCATCCTCGCGAGCGGCGCGCCCGCCGAGGTGCGCGCGGATCCGCGGGTGGTCGCGGCCTATCTCGGCGACGAGATGGAGTGAGGGGGCGGATGCTCGCGATCGACCATCTGCAAGCCGCCTACGGCCCGGCGCAGGTGCTGTTCGACATCAGCTTCCGCGTCGGCGCGGGGGAAGTCGTCACCCTGCTCGGGCGCAACGGCATGGGCAAGACGACCACCATCCAGACCATCATGGGCTTGTTGCCCGCGTGCGGCGGCAGCGCCGCGTTCGAAGGCCACCCCCTCATCGGGCTGCCGCCCTACCGGATCGCCCAGCTCGGGCTCGGCCTCGTTCCCGAGGGCCGGCAGGTCTTTCCCACCCTGACCGTCGAAGAGAACCTGATCGCGACGGCGGCTTCACGCTCCGCCGCGCCGCGATGGACGCTCGCGCGCGTCTACGATTTCTTTCCCCAGCTCACGGAGCGGCGCCGCCACATGGGCAACGAGCTCTCCGGCGGCGAGCAGCAGATGCTGGCGATCGGTCGCGCGCTGATGACGAATCCCAAGCTGCTCATCCTCGACGAAGCGACCGAGGGGCTCGCGCCGCTCATCCGGCTCGATATCTGGCAATGCCTCGCACGCCTGAAGGCGGAGGGCCAGGCCATCCTGCTCGTCGACAAGCATTTCGGCGCGCTCGTGAAGCTCGCCGACCGGCACGCGATCATCGAGAAGGGGCAGGTCGTGTGGTCGGGCACGTCGGAGGCACTCGCCGCGGACCCGACCATCGCACAACGCTATCTGCAGGTGTGACGGCGTCGTCCGCGTTATCGCCCGCCGAGAAACTCCCTCGCCGCCTCAACCGCACGCGCGCCGATATCGTTGTGGCCGGCGTCGGGAAAACGCACGAAACGCTTGGGCGCGTTGATCAGGGCGTAGAGCCGCTCGCCCAGCACGATCGGCACGATCCTGTCGCGCTCGCCGTGCAGCACCAGCACCGGCGCCGTGACCTTGCCGATGCGCAAGTCGGAGCGGAACTGGTCCTTCATCAACAGCCGCACCGGCACGAACCAATATCGTCCGGCGCCGACATCGACGGCGGAGCTGAACGGGGATTCGAGCACCACGCGGCCGACCGGTTTCTCCGCCGCGATCGCGACTGCGACGCCCGAGCCGAGCGACTCGCCCCAGAGCGCGATACGCGCGGGCTGGTAGCGCGCGAGCGCGAAGGCGTAGGCCGCCGATGCGTCGTTGATGAGACCAGGCTCGGTCGGGCTGCCGCTGGAGCCGCCGTAGCCGCGATAGCTCAGCGCCACGAGCCCGGTGCCGTCCGCGGTCAGCGTGCGAAAGCGATCGACCCGCCAGCGCAGCGATGCGCCGTTGCCGTGGAAATAGAGGACGACGGGCTTCTGCCCGCGCGGCGGCAGGTGCCAGGCGATGACGCGCTCGCCGTCGGACGTGTCGAGCACGACCTCTTCCGCTTCCGGCATGCCCGCCGCGGCCGGCGCGGTCCGGAAACGCTCGGGAAAATACTGCAGCGCGCGCTGGCCGAAGTAGAGCAGCGCGACGAAGCCGCCGTAGCAAACGAGGGCCAGAATCAGGATCCACTTCAGCACGGCCCTTGATAGCACGGCAGCTTTACAGACACTCGTCAAAGCTTACAGTCGCCGCTCGTCGGCGGTTGTGGCGGCACGGTCGCGGCCTAGGCGTGACGGCCCGAGCGCTGCTGCGAAACCAAGAGCGCCATGATCCGCTGCGCATGGCAACGCTCGGTGCTATATTTCGCCGACGAATGGATGCATCCTTCGCGTTCATCGGGAATTGGAAGCTCGTCATGGGAGGCAGCGATGCTCGATAAGCCAGATACGCGCGGCGCGTCGACGACCGCGACGGCGATCCCGCTACGCTATCAGTCCGGGTTCCTCGGCACGCACGAGACCGAAGCGCTGGAGGGCGCGCTTCCGATCGGGCGAAATTCCCCGCAACGCGCGCCTTACGGACTCTATGCCGAGCAATTGAGCGGCACCGCCTTCACCGCCCCGCGCGCCACCAACCGGCGCACCTGGTTCTACCGCATCCGGCCGTCCGCGCTGCATGCGACCGGCTTCCATCAGGTGGACGCCGGCCTCATCCGCACCGCGCCATGCCGCGACGAGAGCAGCCTTCCGATCGGCCAGCTGCGCTGGAACCCGATTCCGATACCGGACGAGCCGCTCGACTTTCTCTCCGGGCTTCGCACCATCACCACCTGCGGCGACGTCTTCTGCCAGACGGGAATGGCGAGCCATGTCTATGTCGCGACGCGGTCGATGGAGGACAGGTACTTCTACAACGCCGACGGCGAGTTGCTGATCGTGCCCGAGGTCAACGGCCTGCGCCTGCGCACCGAATGCGGCGTGCTCGAGGTCACGCCAGGCGAGGTCTGCCTCATTCCGAAAGGCATGAAGTTCGCGGTCGACCTCATCGATCGCTCGGCGCGCGGCTACGTCTGCGAGAATTACGGTGCCTATTTCGATCTGCCGGAACGCGGGCCGATCGGCGCCAACTGCCTCGCCAATGCGCGCGACTTTCTTTATCCCAACGCCGCTTACGAAGACCGCGAAACCCCGTGCGAGCTCTACGTCAAATCGGGCGGCAAGCTCTATAGAACGCAGATCGCGCAATCGCCGCTCGACGTGGTGGCGTGGCATGGCAATTACGCGCCCTGCAAATATGACCTGCGCCGGTTCGCGCCGGTCGGCGCGACGTTGTTCGATCATCCCGACCCGTCGATCTACACCGTCCTGACCTCGGCCTCGGACCGGCCCGGCACCGCCAATGTCGACTTCGTCATCTTCCCGGAGCGTTGGGTGGTGATGGAGGATTCGTTCCGCCCGCCCTGGTACCACATGAATGTCATGAGCGAGTTCATGGGCCTGATCTACGGCGTTTATGATGCGAAGCCGGGCGGCTTCGTGCCGGGCGGGATGAGCCTGCACAACGCGCTCATCGCCCACGGGCCGGACACCGAGGCATTCGAGAACGGCTCGAAGGCGGTGCTGAAACCGCAAAAGCTCGCCGGGACCATGGCCTTCATGTTCGAAACCCGATATCCGCTCAGTCCCACCGCGTTCGCCTCGAAGCTCGAGTTGCTCGACCAGGGCTATCCCGATTGCTGGAAGGGGTTGAAGAAGAACTTCGATCCGCGACGGAAGGACTGGTAGCACCGCCGCATTGCCGAGCTTCTCCCTCGCGGGCTCTTCCACGATGTCCGCTCGCGTCGCATCGCTGGTTCCTTTCGGAGACGGCGTCGCGAGGCAGATCCACACGCGTCACTTAGCATGAGCAAGGAGCAGCGATGATCCTCAAGGACAAGGTGGCCGTCGTGACCGGGGGCAGCAGCGGGATCGGCGCGGCGACGGTGCGGATGCTGGCGGATGAGGGCGCGAGCGTGGTGATCTGCTACAATAAAGGGCTGGAGCGCGCGCGGGCCCTGCTCGATGAGCTGCCCAAGGCCGCGCATCGCATTCAGCATCTCGCGGTGGAGGATTCGTCGTCGGTCCGCCGCGCCGCCGAGGACATCGGCAACGCCTATGGCCGCGCCGATATCCTGGTCAATTCAGCCGGCTTCACGCGTCCGATCCCGCATGCCCAGCTCGACGCGCTCGACGATACGCTGCTCGATGCCATCTTGATTGCGAATGTGCGCGGGCCGTTCGCCATGATCCGCGCCTTCGTCCCGCTGCTGCGGAAGGCGGACGAAGGCGTGATCGTGAACGTCTCGTCGATCTCGGCCTTCACCGGCTCCGGCAGCAACATCGCCTACTGCGCCTCCAAGGCCGCGCTCGACACGATGACGCTGTCGCTGGCGCGGGTGCTCGGCCCGCAAATCCGCGTGCTCTGCGTGTCGCCGGCCGCGGTCGCCACCGACTTCGTCGCCGGGCGCGACCGCGCGGCCTTGGAGAAGATCGCCCAGGGCACGCCGCTCAAGCGCGTGGTCGAGCCCGAGGACATCGCACGTACGGTCATGGCGTGCATCACCCATCTCAAGGTGAGCACCGGCACGAAGATCATTGCCGACGCCGGACGTTTCCTCGCGACGTGAACCGCTGCGGGTCTTGTTTGAGCATGATCTTTCCCGAAAACCGCTGCACACTTTTCGGGATCATGCTTTAGTCCGGGATGAACAGCTCCGCGCCGTCGATGACGTAGGAGGCGAAGCGAAAATCGCGGATGTTGACGACGTTGGCGCCGGTCCAATCCAACAGCACGAAATAGGCCGGCCGCTGCGACGGATCGCCGGGATCGCGCACGAGCGCCGCTGGACGCCGCTCCACCAGCGCCGGAACGAGCTCCCAGTTTCGCAGCCGATCGTAGTTGTGGAAGTACCTGGCCACCTCGCTGCGCCCGCGCATCCGGCCCTTGTTGACGAGCTCGAGCCGCACCTCGTCGGCGAGCATGTCGCGGATCGCGTCGAAATCGCGGGCGTTGAAGCGCTCCACATACGCGGCCAGAAGCGAGCGTTCGGGCTCCGCCAATACCGGTGCAGGACGATCGTCGGGCTCCTGCGCCAACTCGCGCAGCCGCGCGCGGCCCCGATGGAGCGAGGCCTTGATCGCCGGAACGCCGGCGTCCATCACCGCGCCGATCTCCTCGAGCGAATAGCCGAGCACGTCCATGAGGATGACGCTGCTGCGCTGCGCCACCGGCAGGCGCATGAAGGTTCGCAGGCTCGCGGCGGCGGTCTGCCGAACGTCTGCGGCGGTGACGGGGTCGATGACCATGTCCGGATCCTGGTCGGAGTGAGCGGCCTCGCGTCGGGCGCGCCGCCGCAGAAAGTCCAGCGCCGCGTTGTGCGCGATGCGGAACAGCCAGCCCTCGGGATGGGCAATCGATTGGGTCTCCCGTAAGGCCTCGATCGCCTTCACCAACGCTTCTTGAACGACATCCTCGCCGTCCACCACCGAGCCGGTCATGCGGGCGCAGTAGCGATGCAGCTTCGGCCGCAGCTCGGCGAGCAGCCGGTCGATGGCCGCGCGTGCCTCGGATGTGCCGGTGCCGGACGTGGTCATGCGCTCAATGCCGTGCTCTGTCGCCCGCATTGTCTCATGACCCCCCCAGCATCCGATAGTCGCCCACGATGGTCGCATCGCCGGACTGCGGCGGCTCGATGCATCGCTCCTTGATGCCGCTCTGGAACGACCGAAAGGCCTCCAGCGCGGGAATGGGACTGGCGCCGTCGTCGGTCACTGAGAAATGCACGAAGGTGCCGTCGCCGAGCCTCAGGGCCAGATAACGAACCCCCTCGGGCGTTTTTTGCTCGAGCTCTCGAAACACCTGCGCGATCAGGCGCTCGTTCTCCTCCGCCTGGTCCGGTCTCGTCTTGTAGCGCACGAGGGTCCTTTTCATCGGGATGCTCCCTGCTGCGGTCCAGTCGGCGGCCACGCCGGAGCAAGTTTCCGGTCCCGACAACCGCCTGCCTTGCTGAAGACGTCCCAGGATGGCCAAAGGATTCGGGGAAGCGAAAAGATTCTGCCCCCGAATCCTTTGCCCATCTTCATTCGTCCCAGCGCCAAGGGTCGGCGCGGATGCGTCGAGCGCTGCCGCCCATCTTGGAGCCAATGAGGAACGGTCATGACGGATTCAAGCGCAAGATCAGCAAAGGCAGCGGTGCTCGCTCTCACTTCAGTCGCCTCCTTCATGGCCGCGCTCGATGCGCTGGTGGTCACGACCGCGCTCAATACCATCCGCCTGCAGCTCGGCACCTCGATCGAGGCGCTGGAGTGGACGGTGAACGCCTATAACCTGAGCTTCGCCGTGCTGCTGATGACCGGCGCCGCGCTCGGCGACCGCTTCGGGCGCCGGCGCATGTTCGTCGCGGGTCTCGCGCTGTTCGTTGCGGCGTCGGCCGCGTGCGCCCTGGCGCCCAGCGTGGGCTGGCTGATCGCCGCGCGCACGATCCAAGGAGCCGGTGCGGCGTTGGTGATGCCGCTCGCGATGGCGCTGCTGAGCGCCGAGTTCCCGCCAGAGGAGCGCGCGAAGGCCCTGGGGATCTTCAGCGGCCTCACCGGGCTCGCGCTGATCGCGGGTCCGGTCGTGGGCGGCGTGATCGCCGAGGGCCTCGCCTGGCAGTGGATTTTCTGGCTCAACATCCCGATCGGTCTCGTCGCCATTCCGCTCGCACGCCGTCGCATCCCGGAGAGCTTCGGGCCAGGCACTGGCGTCGACATCCCTGGCGTCGCGCTGGTGACGGGTTCCGCGCTCGGGCTGGCGTGGGGGCTCATGCGCGCGAACAGCGCCGGCTGGACCAGCCTCGAGGTCGTCGGCACGTTGGCCGCCGGGCTGTTGCTGGCGCTGGCTTTCGTCGCCTGGGAGCTGCGCGCCGCCCATCCGATGGTGCCGATGCGGCTGTTCCGCTCGCGCGCCTTCTCATCGGGCATCGCGGCGTGCTTTGCTTTCTCGGCGTCGCTGTACGGCACCGTGTTCCTCTTGCCGCAATTCCTGCAGGCCGCGCAGGGCCAAGGTCCGCTCGGCGCCGGGCTGCGACTGCTGCCGTGGACCGCCACGCTGTTTGTCGTGGCGCCGATCGCCGGCGGCCTCATCAACCGGCTGGGCGAGCGGCCGCTGGTCGTCGCCGGGCTCGTGCTGCAAGGTATCGGAATGGCGTGGGTCGCGTTGATCGCCGCGCCCGACCTCGCCTACGCCAACCTCGTCGCGCCGCTGATCGTCGCCGGCGCCGGCGTTTCGATGGCCATGCCCGCCGCCCAGAACGCCGTCCTGAGCGCGGTCGCCGCAACCGAGATCGGCAAGGCCTCCGGCACCTACAACATGTTCCGCTTTCTCGGCGGAGTGTTCGGGATCGCGCTCGCCGTCACGGTGTTCGCGGCGGTGGGACATGTCGGCTCGCCGCAAGCATTCAGCGCGGGTTTCGCACCGGCGATGGGCGTTGCCGCCGTCTTGTCGCTGTTGGGCGCAGTCGCCGGACTGTGGCAACCCGCCCGGCGTGCCGTCGCCTTCACGCAAGCGAAGGCGAACGCCTGACACGATCTCAGGTCACAGCCGCAAGGCGGCCTCGGGCGGCGTGAATTTCAGCTTGAGCGCTTCCGCGACCGCCCGATGGGTGATCTTTCCCTCGTAGACATTGAGCCCGGCGCGCAAATGCGGGTCCTCGCCCAGCGCCCGGCGATAGCCCTTGTCGGCGAGCGCCAGCACGAACGGCAAGGTCACGTTGTTAAGGGCGAATGTGGAGGTGCGCGCAACCGCGCCCGGCATGTTGGTGACGCAATAGTGCACGACGTCATCCACGATGTAGGTCGGCGCCGAATGCGTCGTCGGCCGCGAGGTCTCGGAGCAACCGCCCTGATCGATGGCGATATCGACGATGACGGAGCCTGCCTTCATCGCCTTGACCGTGTCCGCGGTGATCAGCTTCGGCGCCGCCGCGCCCGGAATCAGCACCGACGCGATCACCAAGTCGGCCCGGCGGCACAGCGTCTCGATCGCGTCGCTGGTCGAGAACACGGTGCGCACTCGCGCACCGAGCTGGCCGGCGACGCGGCGCAGCACATCCGGATTGCGATCGACGACCGTGACGGTCGCACCCATTCCCGCGCTGATCAGCGCGGCGTGGCTGCCGGCCACCCCGCCGCCGAGGATCATGACGTCGGCCGGCGGCACGCCGGGAACGCCGCCGAGCAGCACGCCGCGGCCGCCGTTCTCCTTCTCGAGGCAGCGCGCGCCCACATGCGGCGCCATGCGGCCCGCGACCTCCGACATCGGCGTCAGCAAAGGCAGCGTGCCCTGCGCGCTGGTCACGGTCTCGTAGGCGATCGCGATCACACCCGACGCCATCAACTCGGCGGTCTGCTGCGGATCGGCGGCGAGATGCAGGTAGGTGAAGAGGATCTGGCCGTGCCTGAGCTTCTTGCGCTCGGGCGCGAGCGGCTCCTTCACCTTCACGATCATCTCGGCTTGCGCGAAGACCTGATCAGCGTCGGGCACGATCTTGGCGCCGACCGCCTGGTAGTCGGCATCGGTGATGCCGGCGCCGAGGCCGGCATTGCGCTCGACGAGCACTTCGTGACCGCCGGCGGTGAGCTCACGCACCGTCGACGGCACCAGCCCAACCCGGTACTCGCTGTCCTTGATCTCCTTCGGCACGCCGACGCGCATAGTCGCGTTTCCTTTGCTCTATTGCATATTCGGGTCGAGTTTCACCGCCGTCATGCCCGGCCTTGTGCCGGGCATCCACGTCTTCCTCGCCACCTGCAAGACGTGGATGGCCGGGACATAAGCGCGTTTACGCGCGTCTTTCGACGCGCTATGCCCGGCCATGACGCCACGTGTGGTTCGATCGAACCGAAACACCTTCTATTCTTCCGATTGCAGCGGCAAATGCACGGTCTGGCCGCTCGCCACCGCACGCTCGATGGCGATGGTGGTCTCCAGGTTGATGCGCGCCTGCTCGGGCGTGCAGTGGACGGTCGGCGCGCCGGTCGCGAGATGATCGAGCCAGGCGCGGGTCTCGTTGCCGAGCGGTCCCCAGAAGTCGCCGACCGCCCAGTCGCCGGCGGTGTTGCTGCCGAGGAACGCCATCTCGACCGCGTGGTCGGGCACATAGGCGTGTGGGATGCCTCTCTCCGAGAACAGGAGGTGATCCATGTGGTCGTCGTCGATGATCATGGTGCCTTCGCTGCCAAGGAGCTCGACGCGATCGGACTGGCCGAGCGTCGGGTAGCGCGTCGGCAGCGCGTAGCTGACGCCGAGATTGATCACGGCGCCGTCGGCGAAGGTCACGATCGCCCAGGTGACGTCGTGGGCGCCGTAGCCCGCCTCCTTGAAGATG
>Ga0081455_10008131_pt1 | contig 10944 bp, 12 predicted proteins | sample TabmetS3T2R1_FD_70207 | JGI IMG/M metagenome (GOLD analysis project Ga0081455, IMG submission 70207) | Tabebuia heterophylla rhizosphere microbial communities from the University of Puerto Rico - S3T2R1 | ecosystem: Host-associated > Plants > Roots > Rhizosphere ... | reverse complement strand
GGCCGCTTAATCATGTTTAAATAATTTAATGCTGCACTACACATATGGCTCAGTCTAATCTAAATATGGATTATAGTAAATATGATTTCAAGGATTCTATCGATAAGTATGTCTATTTGAGCAAGAAGGGGCTTGCTAGAGAAACTGTTGAAGAGATTAGCAGATTAAAGGATGAACCAGAATGGATGAAGAATTTTAGGTTACGCTCATATGACATATTTATGAGCAAGCCAGTTCCAAATTGGGGTGGAAATTTATCAAAAATTGACTTCCAGAATATCTATTATTACGCAAAGGCTGCAGAAAAGCAGCAAAAAAATTGGGGTGATGTTCCAGAGTCTGTAAGAAATACATTTGAGAAGTTAGGAATTCCAGAGGCGGAGAGAAAATTCCTTGCTGGCGTAGGTGCACAATATGAATCGGAGGTAGTGTACCATAATTTGCATGAAGATCTAGCAAAACAGGGTGTTATATTCATAGACACTGATACCGCTGTAAAAGAACGTCCAGACTTGATGAAAAAATTCTTTGGTAAAGTGATACCTCCAGAGGATAATAAATTTGCCGCGCTAAATAGTGCTGTATGGTCAGGCGGCTCATTCATATACGTTCCTCCTAATGTTAAAGTTGACCTCCCATTACAAGCTTATTTCAGAATAAATGCAGAAAATATTGGACAATTCGAGAGAACGTTAATAATAGCTGATGAAGGTTCAGAGGTTCATTACATTGAAGGTTGTACTGCACCAATCTATTCAACAGAATCATTGCATTCTGCAGTAGTAGAACTAATCGCCAAAAAGGGTGCAAAGATAAGATACACTACGATACAAAACTGGAGCAGAGATGTTTATAACCTGGTAACGAAACGGGCTTATGCTTATGAGAACGCAACTGTAGAGTGGGTAGATGGAAACCTTGGCAGCAGGTTAACTATGAAATATCCTGGTGTATTTATGCTGGGTCCTAATGCACATGCTGAGATTATTTCAGTAGCCTTTGCAGGCAAAGGACAACATCAAGATGCTGGTGCAAAGGTAGTCCATATAGCTCCAAATACAACATCTAGAATTACAAGTAAGTCCATAAGTAAGGACTCTGGTAGAACTACATACAGAGGTTTATTGCATGTAGCCAAAGGTGCTAATTCTGTAAAGTCTAACGTCAGATGTGACGCCCTACTTCTTGATGAAGCATCTAGGACAGATACCTATCCATATGTAGAAGTTAACGAGGAAGATGCGACAATATCTCATGAAGCCACAGTTGGGAGAATAGGAGAAGATCAAATATTTTATCTGATGAGCAGAGGTTTCTCAGAGTCAGATGCACTATCGCTTATAGTTGGAGGATTTATGGAACCTTTCACGAAGGAATTACCAATGGAATATGCAGTCGAACTGAACAGACTTGTCAAGCTTGAAATGGAAGGATCTGTAGGTTAGATTAGATATGAAATCAAACACATTCAAGCTTGGATTAACGACTAGGTATGGATTTTAATTTCTAGTTGTATAAACAAATAACATAGATCTCCTTGGGGTTCCATCTATTATTAATGAATCTTGTTCCGTGGCCAGTAGACCTAGACCCATATCCTTTCCGATTTTAAATTTTTTTACCATTTTGGTAATTTGTTCCATCCAAGATTACGCTACTTTATCTAAAATACATTTATCCTATTGCCCTTTACTGAATTTATGCAGGTTAATGGTAATAATAAAGGAGGTCTAAATGAATTACTAGCAGCAATGCTAAATAGCAAAAATAAATATATTTCGAAGAATGAATTGAAACTACTACTAAAAAGAATTGAGGACGATGCGACAGAAATATATCATACAAAGTATGGTTCTGACGGCACGAAAATTAAGTTTAATATTAATTCTAATGAAGAACCAGATGCTATTCTTCTGGGGCGGCAGAGTGCGAAATCTCTCGAATGCATTAGAAAATCAATTAAGAAAAATCTATACTTAATGGAAGAGAATGTAAGGACGGAGTTTGAGGGGTATTTGATACTATGTGGTGAAACAATTAACTCTAATTAATATCATCATTTAATAGAATTTGGAAGGGGGGTCTACTCACTAAAGAGCTTGACTGTCTTTTATGTGAGAATGTAAATATAATGTGAGTTCGTCATAAACCTGAACAGGGTGCCACTACTCCCTTTCTTTCTCATTACCAAATGGTCAGTCCATTAGTTAGTTCTAAGTATCATCCTCTCATTATTCGTCGAGTATTATAGGTTTGCACTAACTCTCATCTGGTTTATACATTCCATACAAATATTATTTGGACCTCTACATGGCTTTATTCTTTGACAATAACTGCAAAGCGTGTAATCTTTTTCTGACTCAACTGTCATTGATGACATTGTACTTTTATAATATGTCGAGATATTTGTGCGTTTGCAGATTATACATCAAAATATTATAGTTTCGACTGGAACTACGCCAAAATACATCAGAATTATCTCTCTTTTCTTCAAATTTGTATCGAATGAATAGTTATCGTTGATTTCCTGGCATTAGTATGAACAATTGAAGCAAGGCTTTCATTTTCTATCCTATTGGCTTAATTTTATTCTTGGACTTCTAAATCCTCTAGTTCATCTGCAAACGACTACCGCTCTACCAGTCACTTTGTTACATATGGATGTCTACGACTCGGTGACGAAATTAGGTCTCTTATTTGTCAATTATCTATTTAGAGATATTAAAACTCTAAGACAAGAAGATGGTATTCAAAAATTTGCCAAATGTACATCGTTCGGTTTTCAATATGTGTTAAATCCCTTTGTACGTTTGCCTCTCCACGTTCACGGTTATTGCCCTTGATTAGGGGACAACTTGAATAATTATCAACTTTATAAAGTATGACTTATGACACAGGTTTAATAGAATGTTCTTTGTTGGTCTTCAAGTGATTTGAGTATTCATATAAGTTATTGTACATGAGTAAATAGAATGAACCATAAAACCAAGGTATCAGAAGGAGTTCCTATTGCTGTTAGAGAATATTTGAACGTGAACTCTAAAGACGACATGTTATGGTATTTGGAACTCGATGAAGCAGGTGAGCGCTGTTGTAGAGTATACGGTCGACACCCGAAATCTACACCGCCTGTAGAAACTTCTAAAGAAAACAAAAGGAGGACAGAATCTGAACCTCATATTCACGACTATTCTCAATAATGACTATGCGGATGCCGTATAAATAACTCCATTACGATCTTGAAAGTATGGGTTTGTTAACTGACTCTGAATTTAACATGTATAGGTCGAGGTTCTATCTGTCTATTGCTACAGATTACCACAGCTGGTATAGTTACTACTTTACTATTTTTAATTGATACTTAATCACTTTAAGAAGTTAGCTATTAGCCATTTAGAAGTCCATTCCTCTGGATGATAGTTTCCAATAATCAGTAGCATGGCATTCACAATTGCAATCTCTACTATTACATTTTAAGTGTCTGTCAAATGCTAGATTCAATCTGAGCGAGTGCGTCTTACATCGTGACAGTTACATTGGCACTTCACTTACTTTGCGATAGTTGTTCTGCCGAAGAAAGCCTTAACGTGTGGACGAAAGAGGTAGTATATGATTATTGCATTGAGAGCTATGCCTATAATATGAGAAATAATTCCAGCAGAGGAAGCACCAATATCATAGGTGAAAAGTGCGTTAGCAGTTGTTATTGCAGAAATTATTTGGACTACAATTGCTATTACTGATACTACAATTGTAACAGTCCAGGCCCATCCTTTTCCCTTTAATAACCCGTATGATACAGCCAAATATGCAATACCAAGCGCAAGTATTATACCCCCTATTATGAAACCAATACTGCTAAAGAATTGAGTTAGAGCTTGTAATTCCGCTACATTCTGCAATTCCTGTTGCTGCTGTTGTTGTTGTAGTTTTATTACAATATCTTGCATAGGAACTGTTGCAAAAAATGTTCCAAATGCTAGAAAGGATAGTCCGCCAAATACTAGTAAAACACCGTCGATAATAGCAAGAACGGCAATTATTGTAACACCAAATGGTCTTTCCTTTGATTGTGTCAAATTATTTATTTGACTGTTGTATGAAGGCACATTAATAAAGGCATTTTAGAAGATTTGTAATTATGATAAACAGTGAACATTACGCTCATCAATAACAATCTTAAAACATCTGTGACACTTCGTAAAGCTAAAAGGTAGGACGACCATGAGACAATGCCGATAGTTCGGCGGCCGCCCTACCTATGTCTAATCACTTGACATCAAGGCACATTAGTTATGAGCGATCTAAAGTACCCTATGCCGCCAGTGATCGGATAACATCATATAAAATAGTACTAGGGTTGGAGGGTATCAACAACAGTGGAGAAAAATGTTAGGTCAGGTTAGTTAGGTGTTCTTGTTGCTACTCTACTACTACCAAGCTGCATACCCCTTATCGATGGCACGCGATTCAACAAAGTTATAAATTAGATCACCCAGATCGCGTTTCAACAATTTGGCTTGAACTTGTTCTTTTATGATAGTTTTTAAACACTTTAGTAAAAAGGCAGAAGTCTCATGCTTTACCTGTTTGACTAAATTTTCCTTAATTTGATTTCCCAAGCGTATAAATTCTATATAATCATCAAACGTCTCTGGGTCGTGTATTCGATCGGTAAAAGTTGCATATGGACTATCTAGAGAATCATAAGGATCAGCAGACGATGTTGATGATGATGACATTATTAATTATATACATCCCTTCTGTCTTACTAGTCGACTGAGTCAAATATAAGGTTTACTAATAAGACCAGTAAGACCAGTAAGACTTATAAACTTAAATATATCAAGTTTACTACAGGGCTAATACCAAATTAGAGGAAACTGCAAATAAAATTAGACGATCATGTATATGAGGCACTTAAAAATATCGGACACAAGGGAGAGACTTATAGCCAAATTGTAGAACGACTGTTAGAATTCTACAAGAAATACTCATCAACGTCTACTAAAGGTAAAAAAGACGTTTTGTGAAAGCTAAGCTAGAACATTCTACTGGTCCATGCTGCATGATTTTTAGCATTAGTGAAGATATAATTGGAGCAAGATTATTGTTAGTGGATCTCAAAACTCCGTATTCCAGGTTGAGTAATATTTTGGACTGATTTCCAAAATAACAGATCGGCCATTCTTTATTGCATTAATAAGTTCCTGTGCCGTTGGATGCTCTGGGCCTCCCAAGTATCGCATATGTATTTTCTGCGCAATTAAGATGTTAAAATTAACATCGTAAAATATCTTTCCGTTTCCCTTGCCGCGTACCCCCTTATGTGGAGGTGAAGGACTATCTACACAAAAGTAGATCGTGTCGTTTCTGGAAGCATTTTCTATTTTCTTAGAATGTTTTCCTGTCTCAATATAGATCCTCTCCTTGGAAGTATCGTAATAGTACCATGCAGGATGAATGTTCGCCTGCCCTTTCTCATCTATGGTCCCTAAATATATATTTAGAATCTGGGTCGTTAGGAAATCCTTTATTTCTTGTTCAGTAAGGGGTTTTCCATATCCAGCACTCCCATCTAAAACCTTTAACATAAAGAAGAGGCCGTATTCGTGTATTTAAGTTGTATCAGAATAGAAATTCTAATGTACATTACATTGTACATCACGAAGCAGTAGCAACAACACAAATCTGAAATTTCATTTCTGTTAATAAAACCTCAACTTGTCTACAGCTGTCTACAACAATCAGATCTCTAATCCTCATGAAGTAATCAAGTATATAGTTTCGGTCTTCTCTCAAAAAATCTTTAATATCTTCACTTACCTCATGTGCTTCTGCTCTTTGACTAGTCCTTCTCTTAGTTCTGTTATGCATACACCAAAGTTTGATGAACCAAAACCAGGGTCAAGGCCTACTGATTTCTGAATGTCCTGATTGACACTAAATATTCTATTTAGTGTCTTACCTTTCTCGATCGCTGCGTCAATATCCTTTGTGTGAAAGACATTACCGATTAGACCTAGATACTTTAAGTTATATTCCCTTTCAAATGAAGAAGATGCTTTGGCGGCGTTTATCTCACCTTCTGTGTATATCTTGTTTAATCCATAGGTGTAATCTAAGAATAATCTCTTATAGAGACAAGTAAACTCAGGTTCTTTACTCCAGTAGCGTATAGGAAAGGCAAACAGTCACGCAATACACTACTTTCGCATCACAGAACTAATTATTCTCGTTTCTCTCATTACTAGCAGAACAAATATTCCTGATCCCAGAGAAATCCAGGCGACCGTCTGAATGGCGATGCTCAGATTAAAAGTATCCGCTATAAAACCTATTCCTATGGCACCAAATACAAAACCCAAGTCTCTCCAGAATCTATAGACTCCCAATGAAGTAGCCCTCCACTGCGGACTCGCAATATCACTTATCGCAGCAAGCAAAGTTGGATATACAAACGCCGTTCCCACACCCAAAAGTGACATCCCAACAAATAGTCCAAAATATAAACCAGCGGAGAATAATATTATCCAAATGCCAACCGCTTGAATAATCATACCAGGATAAATGAGTCTCTTTCTACCGACATTATCACTTAGCGGTCCAGTTGCAAGTTGTAAGAACCCCCATACCCCTGGATGTAGTGCCTTTAGAAATGCAGTATCACTTACTCCTATTCCAAATGCCACAAAGTAGAGTGTAAATAAACCCCATGTCACGCCGAAAATAAGATTATTAACTAGTCCCGCTTGACTCGCTGCTAGTAAGGAACGATTCCTCCAAGATGTTTCTAAAAATACCTGTTTAAACCCCAGATTATTGTTTATAGATTCAGCGCTCTCTTCTTGCTTGTTCTGCTGCTGTTCTCTTCTTAGTTGTTCTTCCTTTTCTTGGCGTAGTTCTAGTTCGGTGAACCTCGATGTATCTCTAACCAAGAGAACAGAAATAAGGAAACCCAAAAGTGAAAATGCGATTCCTAGGTAAAATGGATATGGCTTCAAACCATAAGCGGCTGCAATATAGCCTGTTAGAAAACCTACCAGTGCGACAGAAATATAGCCTGCAAACTCGTTTAGCCCCAAAGCCAGTCCTCTTTTCTCTTTTCCAACTAAATCGATTTTCATGTTCACCGTCATAGACCATGCCAGGCCTTGATTTACTCCTAGCAATACATTTGCAAATAGAATCCAGTTCCAACTAGGCGCAAAGAGTAAGATAAGAGGGACAGGTATGCCAAATAGCCAACCTAGGACTAGTACCTTTTTCCTATTCCATCTGTCAGATAGATTCCCAGCAAAGAGATTGAGAACAGCCTTAACTACTCCAAAACTTGCAATGAATGATAGTATTAGGACATTGGACTCAAGACCAAACTCTTCTTTCCCTAATAGTGGAACGACTGTCTGCTCTAGACCAATCATGGCGCCTACAAAAGCGTTTACCAAAATTAGCAGCAAAAACTGATTGATATTGGGTTTAAGGCCCAGTCTTAACTTCGGAGCATTTTTATCTGCTCTGTCCGTGGCCCCACTATCATCTATATCAGCCAATATACAAGTTTCAGCAGAAATATGGCTAGTATTTCTATTTATTACTAGCGAGTCAGCCAGTCAGTACCAGAACTGTAGAGACAAACGAAAACTATCAAAAAGATCATCATATAACGTTGCTTCCTTGTCAAGATTCCCTTCCTAAGTGATGATGATGAGTATCGATAAATAGCATCATGATTTCATCTATTTCCTCAGCCGGGGCGTTAAATGTCCATTACTACAGATATATGAAGGCATCTTGTCCTTCGCATTAAGTTTGATAAAATATCCGTCCTCATTCCGATATCTATCAGTAAAACGGTCTTTTGCAACATGGCTAAGAATTCGTAGTATATGAACCCGTATGATAGGTGGGCACAAGGGTATCCGTGCCATTACCGGTTCGATTAGCCAACTTGAAGATAAACTATTTGCAGTCAAAACCCATCAGAAAAGAATCTGATTCATTATTTTATTGACTCAGTACAGAAGATAATATTCATAGTGTAACTATGATATCTACCGTATATGCAGGTAGGAGCAAATCTTAAGCTTGAAAAAAGAAAAGGGGGAGGTCTTTGCTGCCCCCAACCACCAATTTTGCCTAACTTAAGGGCTCAATCTCATTGACGCCTATTACTACTGTGCTACTTGCCGGAAGCTCTTCTTCGGAATCAGTTGGATTCTGAATTGCTATATCTGTAACAGTAGTAGTAGCATTGGGCGGAATATCTACATGATATATGCAGATAGTTCCGGGATTAGATAATTCATTTACTACCGTTAGGTTAGCCGCACTTAGATTCGGTGCTTGACCTATTAGTATTGCGAGAGGAGATGTTGAAGTCTCATCACAGGGTATATTGGCCGCTATGTGACCATTTGTGATCTTATATGGTGTTGAGTCATAAAGGTGGATGAATCCTCCTCCAGGTATAGTCTTACCGTCTAGTAGTATCGTTTGAGAGTCTCTAGTTATGGCTCCTTGTGCTTCAGGGTAATTGATGCCAAGTGGGATCATGATGGCAGTGGTTAATACAACCGATACCGCGATTGCCGAAATGATACTCACTGCGTGTTGCATGTGAGATAGAATAGAGAAATGTTCTATAAAAGGTTTCTTCATCTATTGGCTGACCTCAAGAGATTTGAAGGGGCATTTGCTAAGGAATCTACCGTTTTAACTTCAAATATGCTCCTCACTTTCAAATCAATCGGAAACTCATGAGTTACTGTGGATAAAGAGGGCAGAACAGCTAGGAAAAGATCTAGGTTTACAATGTATAACAGTAACAGTGGCTTTAAGAAGGAAAAAACCGAAGGTACGGTTCTAAGAATCTAAAAAATTGGTAGCTAATTTTAAGAATATTATTATAAAAATTGTTAAGCGCAACTACATCATCTGATTTTTGTATTTTGCAAATTGTAAGTCGAAAGTATTGCGGCAGATAACTAAATAGAGAACAGCTACTAGTCTGATAATCAAAAAATATTTTTTTACCAGGGCAAATCTATTTTATAATATGGGGGATGAAAAACATAAAGAGACGTAAGTTAAGTTCATTCCACAAGACTGCTGTTATTCTACTAAAGTGTATCGAAAGGAAACCTGGTATAAGGTATAGGCAGCTTTTACGAAAAACCAATTTAATAAACGGCGTACTTTCATACCACTTAGGAACCTTAGAGAGATCAAAAATTATACAAGTTAATAGAAGTAGCTACTGTCGAACCAGTTATTATCCAACATATGTTAATAAAAGAGATTGGAACACCATTGAGTGTATTTCAAATAGTACCTCTTTACAATTAATACGATTTTTGATTAACAGAAATTATCCACCTAAATTCAAGGAAATGGTAAAACACACAGGAAGAGCACCTTCAACTATTTCATATCATTTAAAAAGATTAGCAAGGGCAAGAATCATTTCCGTCGATCAGGATAATTTTCATAGATATAGACTATTAAATAAATCTAGAACATTAAGAATACTTTCTAAATATAGTTAGTTAGCTCGAAGGCATTCTGTATAGATAGTATTAGAATTTTTATAGATTTATAAAACTAAATACTCGTGAGAAACTTTCTGGAAAGCATAGGAAAAGTAAGTCTGTTTAGAGGAATAAAAGAAGGAGTTTGCCGTTACTATCAAAGATATAAATCTCAGGATCCCATAGTCTGATTTGAACCAATATGCTGAATGGCTGTGCCATGAGCAGACACAGTTACGGAATATCCTCCTTCGTCGAAGCTTAGTGTCCCGTTTGACGTGTTTACTAATGCTATATCCGTAATACCATTAGGCAATTCTGCATGGTACAAGCATGATCTTCCTTCAGCAGATAAGTCCAAGCTCTTCCCGTCGAGACTACCGTTATTAATTGGGTTCCCAATATTCAAAGTATTTAGCTTTGGAGCAATTCCAGTTACTATGTTTATTTTTGGGCTTCCGTCTTCATTGCATGGCACTTTCATCGCAATGTGGCTATGACCAGCTACGCTTGTAGCAAATGGAGTGAAATCCATCAATAGTATGTAATCTCCATTAGTCAGCTGAGCACTAAGAGGAATATGTTCTGAAACAATAAGATTGTCAAGAGTATGTTCTGCGTGTTGTTGAGCAGAGGTATTCATTGTCGGCATCGTCTGAGCATGTAAAATAATTTCATCCAAATAACTTGCGTATAATGCTGAAATTGTCAAAACTGCTAATCCTAAGTATAGCTCATTGTTCATGAATTTGCCACATTTCATTATAGTGATAATTAAAAAATGTTATATTTAAGATTAATTTATGCCTCGTTTTTCTTTTTTGCGAGGAGTCTTCGGTGTAATTATATCATTAGAGTACGGAATACAAACGGTTATGTGCATATAATAGCATAAAAGATATAATCATGATGATGCCCCACTGTATAAAAAGATGTCCAAGATTCAATGGAATCAGTTTGTGTAGACGGATCAAAGGAATCAGTTGCCGTTAGGTACTATTCCATTTCATTGACAAATATATGCCTGTACTCGCAGGAAGATGGGGTTTTAGGAAACAATTGCTTGGAAGTGTTGCTTTGGGTGCAGTGACCAATGCGCACTATCAGGTAATAGTTGTAGGGTAACTACACCTCTGTCGAAACTTTCTATTTTATACAAAATGGAAGCTACAAAGTAGCAAAACAATCTGTGATATATTAACTTCCTAAAGATTTTCTATTGAATTGCATCACAAATATATTCTCTTGAAGAGACTCAATTATATGCTGAATGATATCTTTAACTTTGGATATATTATCTGTGACTTGCAGTTGGTATCTTCTTCGAGTCTTCTATTAACGAAAGTACGAATAAAAGATTAAGGCTTCATACTTTGCTTTTCACCTTGTAGAGAGCATAGTGGAGGATCCTCTG
>Ga0081455_10008130_pt1 | contig 10944 bp, 13 predicted proteins | sample TabmetS3T2R1_FD_70207 | JGI IMG/M metagenome (GOLD analysis project Ga0081455, IMG submission 70207) | Tabebuia heterophylla rhizosphere microbial communities from the University of Puerto Rico - S3T2R1 | ecosystem: Host-associated > Plants > Roots > Rhizosphere ... | reverse complement strand
CGGCGAGGTGCTGCGCGGCGTCCACTACGACAGCCAGGGCGCGTCGACCCAGTCGCTGGTCATGCGTTCCAAGTCGGGAACGGTCCGCCTCATCAGCGCCCAGCACAAGCTCGCGAAGCTGGCGAACTTCGCCGCGATCGACTTCGCCTGAGTCCGCCGGCGAGCTCGCTCACCCGGGCAGCCAGCGGCCGCTGAACCTGGCATCGGCGATCGGCCGCCACACCCGTCCGCGTCCCTCCTCCAGCAGGTCCACGGACTCGAAGCGCACGTCGACGGCGTAGTCGGCGAGCGCGGCCACGGCGGCGGTGATGCGGTCCGGATCGAGCTCGTCAGCCAGCGTGACGTGGGGGACGAAGGCCCGCGTCAGTGGCCGCTCGAGGGGCGGGTGGAAGACGCGACCGCGGAGCGCATGCAATGCCGCGACATCGCCGTGGACACCCAGGTAGACGACCGGTGTCACCGGATGGAACGTCGTGGCCGGGCCGAGCCGCAGGTCCAAGGGACGCGTCTGCGTCGCGGCACGGCGCAGGAGGTCGAGGGCCGCCGGCATGTCGTCGTCGCGGACGTTGACCGGTGGGACGAGGGTCAGATGCGCCGGGATGCGGCCGAGCGAGCCGTCGCCGAGGGCCCGCCGGAGCCCGTCCACCTCGGTCGCCGCCGGGTCCGGCAGCAGCAATGCGACCCCCAACCTGCGTCGGGACACCAACAAGCCCTTACTGTCCGGCAGTACAGGTCGACACGGGCTCGTCACCGGCGGCCCGCTGCTGCAGCCACTCGAAGGCGTCGCTGACGGCGTCCGGCACCGCCTGGACGTGACTCTGACCCTTGTCGTAAACGCGGCGCTCGACGACCTGGCCCTCGGCACACATGCGCCGCACCAGCACCTGGCTCAGTGCCGCCGGCACGACGTCGTCGGCGGCGCTGTGCACGATCAGGATCGGGCTGGCGGTCGTCACGCGGCCGGGATCGTTCGCGGTCTCCAGGTCGGCCCACGGCTCCACGTCCGCGAGCCCGGGCTGCAGGAGCTCGGCGTTGGAAGTACCGGCGAAGTGCCGGATCACGTCACTGACGCAACCCCGGTCCACCTGCGGCAACTCCGACTCACCCGCCGGGGTGAGGACCAGGGAGGGATCGGCCTCGGTATAGGCCTCGGCGAACCCGGCGATGATCATGTAGAGGAACCCGGCGATCGGCAACGACCCGGCGGCGCCGAAGATGATCGGAAGCTCGGTGGCCGGCGCACCCGCCACGGTGCCGACGAGCTCGTAGTCCGGTGCCCAGTCGGCCGCTAGCTGGCCGGCGAAGAGGGCGCCGTGACCGCCCTGCGAGTAGCCGAAGATCGAGAGCTGGTCACTGGCGTCGGCATCGGGCAGCTCGCGGGCGGCGAGGGCGCCGTCGAGCACGCCCCGTCCCTCGCTCTCGCCCACCAGGTAGGGATGGCGGCCGGGGGTGCCCAGGCCCTCGTAGTCGCTGAGCACGACCAGGTAGCCGGCGTCCACGAAGGGGCCCATGAGGGACAGCTCCGTGGCCGCCGGGTTCTTCGACGGGGCGCACTCGTCGGCGATGCCGCTGGTCCCGTGCGCGATCGTCAGCACCGGACGGCCACCGGTCGGCGCCTCGCCGGGCGGCACCAGCGCCGTTCCGGTCACCACGATCGGCTCGCCCTCGAGCGACTCGGAGACGTACATGATCCGCCAGGCCGTGGCCCCGCCCACGTCGACGCCGTCGACCGGCTGGTACCGCAACAGCGTGCCGTGCTCGTCGTCGGGCACCGGGTCGGGCGCAGCGTAGAAGTCGCCACCGTCGAACTCCTGGGCCCGCCGGTCGCCGCCCGACGCCGACTCGCCGCCGGCCGCGCCCGACTCGTCCGACCGACCGGAACCGCCCGAGCCTCCGGAGCACGCCGCGAGCAGCGCGACGAGCACGAGCACCCCAACCGATCTGCGCGTCCTCAGCGGCACGCCCGCCAGTCTCCCCGAGGCACTGGGTTCCGTCACATCGAGGGCGAGGTCATAGGTTCCGTGCCCGGAGCTCATTGCCTCGGCCTGGCTCGTGCAGAACCCATGACCTCGGGGCAGCCGTGGTCGGGACCCGGCTGCGCGGGCCGGCCGGCTCCGGGCCGCGATCAGACGCCGCGGGCGCCGCCAGCAGCAGACAGGCGGACGTGGGCGCGGCGTGCGGTCGCCTCCGCCTCGGCGTCATCGTTCTGCCGCACCCGCTGCTCGGCCTCGTCGGCGGCGCGCCGGGCCCGCTCGACGTCGATCTGGCTCCCCAGCTCGGCCACGTCCGACAGGATCGTCACCCGGTCGTTGGAGACCTCCACGAACCCGCCGTGCACCGCGGCGACCTCGTCACCCGCCGGTGACCTGATCGTGACCGTGGCGATGTCGAGCGCGCCCACGAACAGTGCGTGCCCGGTGAGGAACGCGAGCTCGCCGCCGCCGACGGTGCGCGCGATCACCATGTCGGCGTCGCCCGAGTAGAGGATGCGTTCGGGCGATACCAGCTCGACGTGGAGCGTCACCAGTCCAGCCGCCGCCAGGTCACTCGCCAGCCCGCTGGCGCAGCTGGTCGGCCTTGCGGCGGGCGTCGTCGGCGCCACCAACGTTGAGGAACGCCTGCTCCGGCAGCTCGTCGAGGTCGCCGTTCACCAGCGCCTCGAACGACGTCACCGTTTCCTCCACGGGGGTGAAGATGCCCTCGAGGCCGGTGAAGTTCTGGGCCACGAACATCGGCTGCGACAGGAACCGCTGGATCTTGCGGGCCCGGGCCACCGTGACCTTGTCCTCCTCCGACAACTCGTCGAGGCCGAGGATGGCGATGATGTCCTGCAGCTCCTTGTAGCGCTGCAGGATCTCCTGCACCCGCCGGGCGACGGCGTAGTGCCGCTCCCCCACGACGTCGGGCTGGAGGATGGTCGACGTCGAGGCGAGCGGGTCCACGGCCGGGTAGATGCCGAGGGCGGCGATGTCGCGGGACAGCTCGGTGGTGGCGTCGAGGTGCGTGAACGTCGTGAACGGCGCCGGGTCGGTGTAGTCGTCTGCAGGCACGTAGACGGCCTGCAGCGACGTGATCGACCGGCCCCGGGTGGACGTGATGCGCTCCTGCAGCTCGCCCATCTCGTCGGCCAGCGTGGGCTGGTAGCCCACGGCCGAGGGCATGCGGCCGAGCAGCGTCGACACTTCCGACCCGGCCTGCACGAAGCGGAAGATGTTGTCGATGAACAGCAGGACGTCCTGGCCCTTCACGTCGCGGAAGTACTCGGCGATCGTCAGCGCCGACAGGCCGACGCGGAGGCGCACGCCGGGCGGCTCGTCCATCTGGCCGAACACCAGCGCCGCCTTCTCGAGGACGCCGGTCTCCTTCATCTCCAGGTAGAGGTCGGTGCCCTCGCGGGTGCGCTCGCCCACGCCGCCGAATACCGACACGCCGCCGAACTGCTCGGCGACGCGCCGGATCATCTCCTGGATGAGCACGGTCTTGCCCACGCCGGCGCCGCCGAACAGGCCGATCTTGCCGCCCCGGAGGTAGGGGGTGAGGAGGTCGATGACCTTGATCCCGGTCTCGAAGACCTCCTTGCGGGGCTCCAGGGCGTCGAACTCGGGCGCCTCGCGGTGGATGTCCCAGTAGGCCTCGATCTTGGAGGCGTCGAGCTCGGGGACGTCTAGCGGCTCCCCGATCACGTTGGTCACGTGGCCGAGGACGCCGTCGCCCACCGGCATGGCCAGGCCGGAGCCCAGGTTGCGCACCGGCGTGCCGCGCGTCAGCCCGTCGGTGGGCCGGAGGCAGATGGCCCGAACCCGTGACTCGCCGATCTGCTGTGCCACCTCGGCCCGGACCGGAATGTCCTCGCCTTCGACCGTGACCGTCATCTCCAGGGCGGTGTTGATGGCGGGTACGGCGTCGGGGGGGAACTCGACGTCGACGACCGGGCCGGCGATGGCGACGACACGGCCGTCCTTGAGCGTCGCCCCGGTGTCGGTGCTGGTGTCGGTGACGGTCATTTCCTGTGCTCCTACGTGCGGGAGGATTCGAGGCGGTCGGACAGCATGTCGGCGGACATGAGCGCGTGGTCGACCAACAGGTCGTGCCCATCCGCCTTGGCGGCGCGCATGGCCTCCGCGCCGCCGACGATCTCCATGATCTCGGTGGTGATGGCGTCCTGGCGGGCCCGGTTCATCGCCCGGCTGTAGCGCACGATGAGGTCCTCGGCGTTGTCGGTGGCGGACTTCATGGCTCGCTGCTGGGCGGCGAGGAACGACGCCGCCCCGTCGAGGAGCGCCGCGTACAGGCGGGCCTCGGCGTAGCGGGGCAGCAGCCGGTCGAGGATCTCCTGGGGGTCGGGCTCGAACTCGTAGTCGGCGTGCGGTCCCTCGGCCGCCTCCTCGATCATCGACGGGTCGAGCGGCACGAAGCGACGGATGACCACGCGCTGCGACGCCACCGACAGGAACTGCGTGTAGGCCAGCTCGACCAGGTCGTACTCGCCCGACTCGAAGCGGTCGATGACGTGACCGGCGATCGATCGGGCGTCCTCATAGGCGGGTTGGTCGGCGAAGCCCTCGAAGTGGGCGTCGATGGCCCAGCCGCGGAAGCGGAAGTAGGACGCCGCCTTCTTGCCGACGGTCACGAGCCGCGTCTGGCGACCCTGGGCCCGCTGGCGCTGCATCGACCGCTCCGCGGCCCGGATCACCGAGCTGTTGTACGCGCCGCACAGTCCCCGGTCGGCGGCGATCACCACGTAGGCGACCGTGCGGACCTCGTCCCGCTCGGCGAGCAGCGGCGAGTCGCCGCCGGCGCCGGCGGCGGCGAGGTTGCGGATGACCTCGGTGATCCGCTCGCTGTAGGGGCGGGCTGCGGCCACCCGCTGGTGTGCCTTGACGATGCGGCTGGGGGCGATGAGCTCCATCGCCTTGGTGATCTTCTTGGTCGCCTGCACCGAGCGGATCCGCCGGCGCAACGCCCGTTCCTGGCCGCCGGGCATGGGGAGCTCAGACCTCCTCGGTCTCGCTGGGCTCGGCGGTCTCGGTGGCGCTGCCGCGACTCACGGCTTGGCCGGTCGCGGGGTCGACAGCCGGGGCCGGCTCGGCGACGTCGCCGCGGGCCTGGACGTCCGACTCCTCGGCCGCTTGCTCCCACGAGAACTGCTCGGCGAAGTCCTTGATCGCGGCGTCGAGCGCCTCGACATCGGGAATGTCGCCGTCGGTGCGAATGGTGTCCAGAACCTCACCTTGGCGGCTGCGGAACCACTCGATCAGCTCGTCCTCGAACCGGCGAACCTCAGTGACCGGCACGGCGTCGAGATAGCCATGGGTCGCAGCGTAGAGCGAGATCACCTGCTCCTCGACCGGCATCGGGCTGTTCAGCGGCTGCTTGAGGAGCTCCACCAGCCGGTAGCCGCGGTCGAGCTGGGCCTGCGACACCTTGTCGAGCTCCGACCCGAAGGACGCGAACGACTCGAGCTCGCGGAACTGGGACAGGTCGCCCTTGAGCGTGCCGACCGCTGCCTTCATGGCCTTGATCTGCGCGGCGCCGCCGACGCGCGACACCGACTGGCCGGTGTCGAAGGCGGGGCGCACGCCCGACTTGAACAGGTCGTCCTGGAGATAGATCTGGCCGTCGGTGATGGAGATGACGTTGGTGGGGATGTACGCCGAGATGTCGCCGGCCTTCGTCTCAATGATGGGCAGCGCCGTCAGCGACCCGGCCCCGTTGTCCTCCGAGAGCTTGGCGGCCCGCTCGAGCAGCCGGCTGTGCAGGTAGAAAACATCGCCGGGGTAGGCCTCGCGGCCGGGCGGGCGGCGCAGCAGCAACGAGATCTGGCGGTACGCCTCGGCCTGCTTCGACAGGTCGTCGTAGACCACGAGCGCATGCTCGCCGTTCTCCATCCAGTGCTGGCCCATGGCGCAGCCGGCGTAGGGCGCCAGGTACTTGAACGGCGACGGGTCGGCCGCACCCGCAACGACCACGACCGTGTAGTCGAGGGCACTGTGGTCCTCGAGGGTCGACACGGTGTTCGCCACCGTCGATTCCTTCTGGCCGATCGCCACGTAGATGCACTTCACGCCCTGGCCGCGCTGGTTGATGATCGTGTCGACGGCGACTGTGGTCTTGCCGGTCTTGCGATCGCCGATGATCAGCTCACGCTGGCCTCGCCCGATCGGTGTCATCGCGTCGATGGCCTTGATCCCGGTTTGCAGCGGCTCGTGGACGGGCTGACGGCCCATGATCCCAGGCGCCTGGATCTCCATCCGCCGCTCATCGACGCCCACCAGCGCACCGTTGCCGTCGATGGGGTTCCCGAGCGCGTCGACAACGCGCCCGATGAGGCCGTCGCCGACCGGCACCGACAGGATGCGGCCGGTGGCCTTGACCGGTTGGCCCTCCTTGACCTCGGCGGCCTCGCCGAGCACGACGCAGCCGATCGACTCCTCGTCGAGGTTGAGGGCCAGGCCCACGGTCCCGCTCTCGAACTCGAGGAGCTCGTTGACGGCGGCGTTGGGCAGCCCCGACACCGTCGCGATGCCGTCGCCGACCTCCTCGACGCGGCCAACCTGGGCCGTCTCGAGGCCGGGCTTGAAGTCCTCGAGGTTCCTGCGGAGCGCCTCAGCGATGTCTTCGGTGTTGATGGTCAGCTCTGCCATCTACGTCGTCCTCGCATGTCTCAGTGTCTCCCGTGGGGCTGCGCCCCACACCCATCGCCACCGGGCGAGCTGGCGCTCGCGCCGTCGGCCTGCAGTGTTCGCTTCGCTCGCACGTCAGAGTGCGTTCTTCAGCTGGTCGAGCCGGCGCCGCACCGACCCGTCGATGACGGTGTCACCCACCTGGGCAACGATGCCGCCCAGCACCGACGGATCCACCACCACCTTGATCTCCACCTGCTTGCCGGTGGCGTCCTCGAGGGCCTTCGCCAGCCGTTCGCGCTGATCATCGGTGAGCGGAACCGCGCTCCGCACCTCGGCGACCTCCTTGTTGGCCTCCGCCGCGCTCATCGCCACCAGGCGCTCGATGATCGTGGGCAGGTCGCGAGCCCGGCCGGTGCCGACCACCATCGACACCAGGGCCACGGTGGTCGACGACGCCTTCCCGTTCAGCAGGTCCTCGACGATCTGCTGGCGCCGGGCGGCCGGGATGCGAGCGTCGGTGAGGGCGTCGCGCAGCTCGTCGTTGCCCTGCAGCGTCTGCGAGAAGCGAAACAGCTCGTCCTCCACCTCGCCGAGAGTGCCCTCGGCGCGGGCCACCGCGAACAGGGCCTCGGCGTAGGCGAGCGAGCGGTCGTCTGCCATCGGGGCTTGCTCCTAGGTGCTGGCGGTTGTCGTCGTGACGGCGCCCGCCCTCATGAACGCTGCGCCGCCACTTGGTTGATGTAGTCCTCGATCAGCTGGGTCTGGGTGGCCTCGTCCAGGTTGTGCTGGACCACGGTCTCGGCCGCGCCGATGGCGAGCCGGGCGACCTCGCCCCGCAGGTCGGACACCGCCTGGGCCTTGGCGGAGTCGATGTCGGCCACGGCGCGGGCCCGGAGCTCGGCCAGCTCGGTCTGGAGCCGGGATTCCTGGTCGCGCTTGATGCGGTCTGCGGCCTGGCGGGCCTCCTCGATGATCCGCCCGGCCTCGGCGCGGGCGTCGTGGAGCTGGGCCCGGTACTCGGCGAGCACGGCCTCGGCCTCGGTCTTGGCGCCATCGGCCGCCTGGAGGTCGGAGCGAATGCGCTCGGTCCGGTCGTCCAGCATCTTCTTCACCTGCGGGTAGCCGAACTTGTACAGCAGGAAGAGCAGGACCGCGAAGCTGATGGAGCCCCAAACGATCTCGTCGGTCGCCGGCAGGATCGGGTTGGGCGCCTCCTGGCACGCGTCGGGGTCGTCCGCCTCTTCGGCTAGGTGGATGCACTCCTCGGTGTCCTCGGAGAGCTGCGGCTCGTCGCCCCCCTCCTGCGCGCCCGCAGGGGATGCCCAGATCAGCAGCCCGCCCAGCGCGAGTAGCAGGGTTGCAAAGGAGATGCGCGGATAGGCCCGCCGTCTCAGCGCACCGTGGTCAGCGTCGTCCCGGGGCCGAGCTGTGTAGCCGGGGCTTACGCTGCCAGTCCCGTACTGTTCTGTGCCGACGTGCCGGCCTGTCCGCTCGGCCCCCAAGAGTGTGCGAGTGCGCACGGCGGCCTCCTCAGCCGGAGATGATGAACGAGAGGACGAAGCCGAACAGGGCCAGGGCTTCGGTGAAGGCGATGCCGAGGAACATGGTCGTGCGCACCATGCCGGCGGCCTCCGGCTGGCGGGCCATGGCGGTGATCGCGTTCCCCACCACCAGGCCGATGCCGATGCCGGGGCCGATGGCGGCGCCGCCGTAGACGATGCCTCGGCCGACGGCGGTTAGGCCCGCCTCGAGTTCGCCTTCGGCCTGCTGGGCTAGGACGTGAAGCACGGGTTCGTCTCCTTCGTGTGCTCAGTGCTCGGGGTGCATGGAGCTGTCGATGTACACGGCAGCGAGGATGGTGAAGATGTACGCCTGCAGGAACGCCACCAGCAGCTCGAACCCCATCAGGAAGATCAGCAGGGCCAGGGGGAGCGCGCCGCCGATGATGGTCGTTGTGAACAGAGCCTGGGTGATGATCGCGAAGGTCACGAGCAGCAGGTGGCCGGCGAGCATGTTGGCGAAGAGCCGGATCGCCAGTGAGAAGGGCCGCGTGATGAGGATCCCGATCAGCTCGATGAACGCCACCAGCGGCAGGATCGCCTTGGGGACGCCGGGCGGGATGGTCGAGTTCTTCAGGTAGCCGAACAGGCCCTGGTGCCTGATGCCGACGATGATGTAGACGAACCACACCACGATCGCCATGAACATCGGCAGGGCGATCCGGGCGTTCACCGGCATCTGCACCAGCGGGATCAGCTCCCACAGGTTGCAGATGAACACGAAGGTGAACAGCGTGAGCAGGAACGGCATGTAGCCACGGCCGTCGGGCCCGATCGTCTGCTGGACGATCTGCTCGTCCACGAACTCCACCGTGCTCTCGGCCACGTTCTGGACCCCGGTCGGGACCAGCTTGGGCTGACGGGACGCGACGAAGAACAGGGCGAAGACCAGGCCCACCGAGACCCACATCAGCAGCACGACCTTGTTGACGCCCAAGATGTCGCCACCGAAGAGCGTGGGCCACTCGACGAGGTGGCTGATCGGCGGGAACTCCAAGCCGAGGATCACTGGTGCGCTGCCTCCTTGGGCTTGAGGGCCGGAAAGGCGAGGGACGCGGACACGTAGCGCAGCTCCCAGAACAGGAGCCCGAGGTGGGTGACCAGCACGGTGACACCGAGGGCGACCAGGTCGATCCAGGGCTCGTCCTTGACCAGCAGCAGCACGGCGGTGACCAGCCCCATCCGCACGGCGAAGCCGCCGAGGGCGACGACCATGAGCATGTTCAGCGACCGCTGCGCCGCCCAGGAGAGGGCCAGCGCGGCCAGGACGAGGTTGACCAGCACCAGCGCGATCGCCACTCCGGCCGACGCCGCCCCGGCGGTTCCCCAGATCACGGTGGCCGCGATCACCACGAGCGGGGCGAACCAGATGCCGCGCTTGAGCATGTCGAACGCCAGTTGCCGCTCGACGGCGGGTGCCTCGGGGACGGGCGCCCGCAGGTCGGCCGCCGTCATCCTCACTCCCCCGCCTCCTCCGGCGAGGTGCCCGGGCGCAGCCCTGCGACCTTCGCCTGCTGCTCGCGCATCCGCGCGTCGTAGAGGGTGAAGTGCTTCCAGACCTCGTAGCAGACCGTGAACAGGAAGAGGACCAGCAGGAACAGGGGCGACGTCCCGAGCCAGACGTCGAGCCGCCAGCCGATCAGGGCGAGCAGCACCGGGGTGATGGCCAGCTCGCAGGCGGTCGACAACGCGTCCCCGGCGCCTCGGTTGATCTCACGCCTGGCGGACAGATCGGCCACCCCTCGCTCCCTCGCCTCGCTGGCCTCGCCGCATCACGCCCGGCGGACCTTGTGAATTGATTCCCAATCTACCGGACACGGCCTATCCCCAGGCAAATCACGAACCCGCAGGGGACGGCGCGGCAGGTTAGCAACCTCGCGAGTCAGGCTTGCTACCCGGCAAACTTGGCCGCCGTGCCCCGACTGCGCGCCTACCGGCCCGCCGACCGCGACGCCGTCTACAACATCTGCGTCCGCACCGGCGCCGCCGGCGAGGACGCCACCCCCCTGCTCCGCGATCCTGAGCTCCTGGGGCACATCTACGCCGGCCCCTACCTGGAGCTCGTCCCCGACCTGGCCTTCGTCGTCGAGGACGACGCTGGCGTGGCCGGCTACATACTCGGTGCCGCCGACACGGCCGAGCTCGAGGATCGCCTCGAGCGGGACTGGTGGCCAGACCTGCGCCGCCGCTACCCGGCGCATCGGCCTGAGCGAGGGTCCCAGCAGGCGAGAGAGCGAGCCCGGCCCGAGCGGCCGTGGGAGCGGGAGACAGCACGTCGACAGCCCCAGTGGTCCGGCCGAAGGCCGAGAGCGGGAAGCGTGTCCGGCGACACCACCCTCGACGACCTGCTGATCGCCCTCATGCACTCGCCCGCACGGGCCCCGGCCGAGCTGGTGGCTGCGTATCCCTCGCACCTCCACATCGACCTCCTGCCGCGGCTGCAGGGGCAGGGCTGGGGCCGGCGGCTGATCGACACGTTGGTGGAGCGGCTGCGCGCCACCGGCTCACACGGCCTCCACCTCGGGGTCGCCACCGCCAACGCCAACGCCCAGGCCTTCTATCGCGCCGTCGGCTTCACGGAGCTGGACGACGACGGGGTCACGGTGACGTTCGCCATGCGCCTCTAGCGGGGTGGCGGTGCGTCACTAACCTGCGGCCGTGCCCACCGACCTGCTTGCCGGCCATGCCCAGAACACGCCGGACCGCGTCGCCATCATCGACGGCGGCACGTCCATCACGTACGGCGACCTCAACGGCAC
>Ga0081455_10004625_pt1 | contig 10946 bp, 12 predicted proteins | sample TabmetS3T2R1_FD_70207 | JGI IMG/M metagenome (GOLD analysis project Ga0081455, IMG submission 70207) | Tabebuia heterophylla rhizosphere microbial communities from the University of Puerto Rico - S3T2R1 | ecosystem: Host-associated > Plants > Roots > Rhizosphere ... | reverse complement strand
CGTCTCATTACTCATAAAGAAGTTTGAGTTCCAGAGCTGCGGGCTATTGAAAAGTCGTCTTTGATAGAACGCAGATTCTGAATTCTTCAGTGTAGTATTATATCGATTAATGTAGTTATCAGCTTTAATGGATTGAATATGTTCATATTGCTTCATTTTGTTTATGGTAGACATCTGCAGCGAATCAAGCATACCTATTGCTTCCACAATGGTATGCAAATGTATGGTTGGATCACCACCAACCCAGTTTGTGTTATGACACCCTTCCATCCTAAGCTGCCAAATCATCAGTGCTAGTAGATATGGTGTTATGGGAATGCCATTATCCTTGTCTGTACTAATGTCTCCGTTTTGACAAAATGAACATCTCATATTGCAACTTGTAAAGAAAATTGTGCCCGATCCCATGGTGCCCCTGAATACAATCTCTTCCCCGCGATGATGAAAATAGCTACTTACTTTAGAGGTAGATTCTAACTGACAAGTTCCGTGTTTTTTTGCTTCTCCAGATGCAGCTCCAGCTGATTGAACAGATCGATTAATCTGACAATTCCAACGACAGAAATTGCAATGTTTCAACATGCGCTTGGTAAGCTCGATATTCAGATCCATAAGGGATGTTTTCCCACTATCCAAATTGCATGTTACGTCGTATTTTTCCGACTTTACTTTTTTCCAGGTTTCCAGAAAAATCTCAGTAAGGTTTCTATGTTCTTCCCACAGCCTTTCCTCAGTTGCAGCAGTTAAATCTGTAATGTTACAAAGTATAGATTTAGAAATGAGGTACTTTGCTGGCATACGGTTTGTTGATACGGCTAAATACCATGACAGATCATTGCCGTCGTCCTTAAGCTGTTTCCAAATATTTAATGATTTAAACTTACTACTTTCCTTTTTAAGTACGGAAAACGGCGATAACATAGTCAGTACTATCTATATTTTTTCTGATATTTAAGTTCCATACTATGTAGTTAGGGAGTTTAATTTCTCATCTACATTCATGAATTGCATTATGTCAATGTTACACAGTATAGATTTAGAAATGAGGTACTTCGCTGGCATACGATTTGTTGATACGGCTAAATACCATGACAGATCATTGCCCCAGTCCTTAAGCTGTTTCCATATATTTAATGATTTAAACTTACTACTTTCCTTTTTAAATACGGAAAACGGCGATAACATAGTCAGTACTATCTATATTTTTTCCGATATTTAAGTTCCATACTATGTAGTTAGGGAGTTTAGTTTCTCATCTACTTTCATGAATTGCATTAGGCCAAACAAACATCACAAGTGCATAAATTCAGGTTCTTTGGTTTGCGTATCAAATATCGCAGCAGTCGCACCATATCCAAAAAACCAACCATTTGCGGTTCCAGGATTAAGAAACAAAGTTTTTCCAAATTTTTTATTTTGAACTCTGTGTGTATGACCACAAACAACCACGTCATATTTGCCACATTGTATTAATGATTCTTTTCTTCTTGAGTTAGTCCCATGATATACTGCAAATATCAAATTATCCTGCTCTATCTCGCAGAATTCACCATTAAGTTGTCCTCCTATCCTATCAAAAGCGTCAGTTAATTCATGTATCTGCAAATCGTTGTTCCCTAGCACTCCGATTAGTCTCATCCCATCGAAAGCTTCTACCGTTCCTGGGCTTACTATATCTCCAGCATGAATTACAACTCTGACTTGTATATCATTGAATGATATGATAGCCTTTTGGATATTTTGGATATTGTCGTGGGTATCTGATATCAATCCAATTTTCATTGCATGTACTAGCATTGACTTGAAATTCCTTCATTTGTAGCTTTTGGAAACTGGTCAAGATAGTTGTCAAAAAGCCTCTTCGTATTTGAATCCAGCTAACCCAGCTCATAATTATTATCCTCCGATACTCTAGTCTTTCATGTTCTGATAAAGGAGGGATTAGCACCACGTTAAAAGCAAAGGCTAGATTTGCTACTAAATTAAATAAATTAAGTTATGAAAAAGATGGCCAATCCGATTGACATGGATCCAGATCCATTACCAAAGTTATAAATTAATAACTTTCAAAGAGCTATAATTGCGATCCAAAGAAAAAGAGTATTTGTTAGTATGTGGTTGATCGGCATTGAATATTTACTAATAATTTACTAAACTAACTGGTTCATATAATGTGTAACGCCTCGGCACATGGCGGATGATATGGCCCTCCACTTTTACTTCCTTTCTTGACGTATTGATTTCCTATCTTTATAAGTTCCCTACAATGGTAGCATAATACTCCTGTCGCTTTATCGCCTGTATCTAGGGTTACTAGTTGATGTTGATAGCTAAGATGATCAGTCCTATACCTTTCATTATTGTCCAGTCTCCGTCTAGCATTTCTAATGATTGAAGTGCAAGTCTTTTGTGTTAAGACCCTAATGGCTACGATTTTCATAACTAACCTTTGTTGGCGTTACCATTCCTTCCCTTAGTCATAGTGTATTTTTTATGAATGTCCCTATATTCTGTTCAATGTTTGAATTTTGATATGACGGATACATATCGACTCTTCGTTTATTTATCATATGCTCTTTTAGTGGTGTTCATGATTCAGCAACAAAAGTATACTCACCAACCTATTTATGACTTAGTCAACTCAAAAATGGATACATTCAGAATAGTTAGAGTAGAGTATGTATGTCTCGATGGATCCTAGCTATAACAAAATTAATCATTGCCCCTTCAGCCTAATAGATAAAGGGGATAAAATCTTGGAATAGGAATTAACTTCATTTGTCTTTAAATTCATTGTAGCAGAGCTATGTATTGATATGAGTGAAGGAGGAAGAGAAGGGAATGTGTTCTGCCCACAATGTCAAACTGAAGGAAAGAGGAGCAAGGTCATCTTATACCCAGGCCAAACTACACCGAAGATGAAATTTACTGATGGATATTGGAATGAGGATGGAGATTTCGTCGAATTTGATGCTGAAATAAAATTGCCTTGGTATATCTGTAGTAATGGACATGTAACGCCACGCGCTGAGGAAGATCGATGAGATAATGAAATAATACATATGGAAGTTGTGTCAAGAAGTGACACCAGCGTCAGAGGAGTCTACCCAAAGGGAAAGAAGGCTAATCTACCTAAGTGGAGCAATCTGCTTAGGATTCGTAGAGTAGAGATCAAGGGAAAACAACGCCAGACCAAGGAAGCTACTTAGGCCAAATCTAAAGGACATATCTTTGAACAATCTTGCTAGTAGTCTTTAACTTTTATTAAGCTTCTTCATGAGAATGTCGCTATAAATATATCCTAATTTCTCATAAAAGGGCATTGTAGACTCAGAGCAGTCTAACTCAACTTTCACGCATTTCATTTTTTCGAATCCGAATCCTGTGACATAATCAACTATTCTTGAGCCGATTCCCAAGCCTTGATACTCTGTTGCAACAGCAACGTCCTCAATATGACCTACCCGGTCTGCATTTCCTATAAACTTGGGCTCAACAAGTAATGTGCAACACGCAATAACTTGTGCTTTCGAACCCTTTCTTTTGTCTATTGCGACGAAGATATAGTGTAATGGGTTAGTTACTATATCCCTCTCATAAACCATTTTTGCTGTTTCCAAATCTGTCTTGACCTCAGCAAGATTTGGCAATACCTGTAGATACCCGGGGATATCTTCAATAAGTAACTGATGTATATCAATCCATTGGTCTATGTTATTGACATTATCAGCCATAAACTTGAATCAAGTCGTGGTAGGTTCTAAAAGAATATCCAGCTTCCTCTTTGAGGCCTCTTATTATCTCGAGTTGTTGGTCCAATGCCTCCGGTGGATCATGGGGAGGGTGAAGAGCTAACCTCAATATGTGTGGTTTAAACCCCCTCATCATCTTATCAAAAATTAATTGATTCTCTTCTATCATCTTTTTATTTTCATGAGTATCACCAGAGATATCCCAGTTCAAGACCGGTTGTGTTTGTATGGCGATCTCTTTCTTCAGCAAATAAATCTTGTCCATAGATTCCACTATTTCAAACTTCATCTGTTGCAATGCTTCCAACGTGGACAGGCCAACATACCAGGCCGGAGGGATGAATACTCTGGGTTTTGGTAAAGATGCTTGATCAAATATGAAAAGGCCTTTAGCAATTTCGTTTTTAGTTTCTTTGGTTGTTAGCGTATGAAAATCTTCTATGCAATTTCTGTACTCATGATATAGGCCATGAAGCGCGATATTTGGCTTATCCTTCCGTAAGTACTTTCGAATAACAGTTGTAAAGTTGTCAGATGTTATTCTAGATTTTTTCAGATAATTTGGTACTATGGCTAAATTGTATTGAACATCCAAATTTTCTAACTGTCTAACTATTTCAATAGTCTTATGTAAATAATCTTCATATGCAGTTACATCATGTATAGTGATGATACATACCTTTCCGTTGTTATCCTTCAACCAATTACACATGGATTGCATTACTAATAACATTATTTACACTTGCCATTAATACTTCGAGACAGCCTACACCAAGCTAGTTAACTCGAAAAATCATATTTGCAATAATTTTCTAACAGAAACTCACAAATCGTATTAGATATTTATTTCAGCGATCCCTTGTATTTTATCAGTTATATAGTATGATGAATATAACTGATTAATCCGAATCTAATTGGAAATAGCACTAATTTATATTCAAATGCTAAATTCAAATCTTTTCTCCTTACTTAATATTTCACTTATCGCAACATTAACTATAATCAATGCAGTATGGGTCTATACATCTGTCGTTTATACAAAAGTGTACCTCAATTCGCCAAAAATTACTAATCCCCAGAAAAGTACATCATCATTGCCATCACCATCTAACATAAGTGCTAGGAGCAAAGAAACAAATTTACATTTTAGCTATAAACATGAGATTAACATGCCATTTGTAAGCATTATCATCCCTGCGAGAAATGAAGAATCTGAAATTAGTAGATGTCTCACTTCTTTACTTAATCAAGAGTATCCTAATTTCGAGATCGTTGCGATCGACGACAATTCAAGTGATAATACTCTCCAGGTCATGCAAAGGATACGAACAGAGTATTGTCAAAGTATCAATCTAAGGTCGGAAAACAAACCTCTAGACCTACAACAGTCTGTCAATGAATTACAATCAAACAGTTCCCCTACCACCATAAATAATTTGTCTTCAGATATTCGTGAAAGGCAAAAAGACAATTTAACATTAACTGTATCCTTGCAGAGTCCGGTGTACACAAATACGAATAGCATTAATAACTGTGAAAAAGAGAAATTAAAGATAATATCACTTAAAGATAAACCAGAAGATTGGGCTGCCAAAACATGGGCCTCACAACAAGGTTTTCTACATAGCATAGGAGATATTATTATTTTTACTGATGCTGATACTTGTTATGTCGACAAGAGTGCCATCTTGGCAGCCATTTCTTATTTGCTAGAGGAAAATTTGGATATCCTAACGGGCTTTCCTTTTATTGAGCTCAGAGACTTTTGGTCAAAAGCAATTAGCCCCATGTGGAGGCTAATTGATACTGTATTTGGCACCAATTTAACTGATATTAATGATCCCAAATCAGATGCAGCAAATCTTAATGGGTGCTTTATAGCAATAAGAAGAAAAGCCTTTCAAGATCTTGGAACTTACCAGACTGTCAGGAATAGTATAAGAGAAGATGAAGCGCTTGGTATGAGAGCCAAACAGTCAGGTTATAAAATCAGAGGAATATGTATGGAGGATAGTTTAACTGCTCTCTGGTCTCGTGACTTTCGTACTTTATGGTGGGGCATTGCAAGAACGATAATTCCGATTTTCATAGATAAAAGAAGGAGGACAAAAATAGTAATCAATGTGCTAATGGTATTTCTTATGGGTACGTTACCTTTTATGATTCTTCCGTACTCTTTGAGTATATCCGAACATTTCTCCAATTCAATCATATCTCAATTTGGATTCAATATAAATCGCTCTAATGTTTCCCAACATCTGCCTGATTCCCAGGCCCATCTAACCTCGTTAATTTTACTGTTGAACCTCTCTGCTTGTTTCATGCTATTTGTGGGATCAGCTGCAATAGCAAGGAGGGAATTCAAGATTTCTTCTTTATATGCGAGCATCGCGCCACTTTCAGCCGCCTTTATTGTAGTAGCTGTTATTACACATATAATCTCGCTAGCGATTGTCCATAATAAAAAGGGAAAGATTGTAGAATGGCATGGCAGAAAATTTGTTTTTCCTCAGAAGTAAACAGCAATTAAAGCGGACGACTAACAAGCAGTGCAGGTCTAGGTATTAATTAGTAAAAGCAAAGGAGTAAGCCGACATGTGGTAGACAGATTTGCATGAATAAATGGCATGCCAGCCTGCGCCCTTCGCTGGATATTCTATGCTTGTAATAGACATAGGTGCAGCTCAGGATTAACCATTGTTCTTGCCAATTGGAATATAATGCATTAAGTAGTTAGAGTTGGCTGGTGGATGAGAATGGTATATCAACATCACAGACAGTCCACCAACCAACTCTGAGTAAATACTGGTGTACAATATGGATTAACTTTTGATTTAAGCATTTCAATATAGGTTGGCCGGCGTCGCAGTCGTCAAGGTTAAGGATAAGAACGAACCGGTACCAGCCAACCCTTGTCTAATATACACTAATAGGGGGTATGGTTAGCTTTCTTAATAACCGTTGCAATTTGCGTAATGTAGCGGTAGACTTAAAATAAGTTGGTCTCTAATGAGAGATATACATTCTTTATGTAAATTCGAGGCTAGTACACCCATTTTTCACCATTACGGTACTAGTTCGATAGGGATAGCCTATCAAATACAAGTCAATTTCTTATTTACTGCTGTCTACCCCGTTCCTATTAACTTGAGTTTTTTTGCTTTTGTATATCCAGTAATTGCTGCTTCTACTTCTTTATTAAGAATGTCTTGGGTTATAGGTCCATATTCCGATAGTAGCTCCTGCTTAAATTCCGCCAGTACTTTACTTGTTATCTCTAAGTGTAATTCTACCTTATCCCCTTTAGCCATTTCTTATCTCTGGTTTTATGTCCTCTTTTTTGATTATTATTTGTATTCGGTAGTGTGACAACCACAGGAACAATTCTTTCCTTCACATTGCGAATGTCTATCTGAAATACATGCTAAAGATTGGTTTAACTCCTCTCTTTGATTAACGTCCGCCATTCTATACTCTATGTATCAATATTCTATTTATAGGACAATTTTATATCTCACGTCTTTCGCTCAGAGTGTATCAATAGTCCTGGATGGACAGGTCAACCTGCTAATTACAATCCTTTCGAATGGAAGATAGGTATTAATGACAATTGGAATTGGCCGATGCTTCAGTTAGGGACCGGCATGCACCAGCCAACTCCTCTGTCAACGAATGCAGTTCCTAGCCTTTGGTTTGCTAGTCTAATATAGTCAACTTCGTTAATAATGGTTTTAACAATGTGGAGTTAGTTGGTGTTGGTAGTTGAAACAACAGCAGCAGCCTTATATAAGTATAAGGTTTTCTAGTAGTACATCTGCCTTCAAGATTTGTCTATAGGCGATAGTTGCAGCACTAGCATACGACTGTGGCAATTGATTCTTATCAGAGAATGTTAGATGCCAGAACATTGCATCTCAGATTCAAGGCGATGAGAATGGTATAGCACTCAGTGCAGACCAAGCTTTCCCTGGAGTAAGAGGCATATCATTTAGATTTATGTTGGTTTTATAAGAAAAAGGGAGGAAATTTATATCGTGCTTGATGTATCTATTGGAAATCTAAGAGTAGACCTTATCAACCTTACAATAGGAATATAAATGCACTGGGGACTGGCACCAACAGCATCTACGAACCTAAAATCAGCCGTCATTTTATTCAGTTCCACGAATTTCCGGTTTGGTTTTTCCTTTAGAACATGATAATGAGCAACAATACCACCGACTAAACCAGTATGGATAAAAAGTATTTCTTTATCGCGATAAGTTATATAGTGAAGTTGTGGTAAAATAGCCATAAATGACTGTGATGTGTATAGTATAATATTTAACATCTCCTTCAGACTCTCGTATTCTAAATATGTAGTAAACCATTCACTTTGAGACAATTTGTTAAGATCCATCTGATACTTGGATATTTTATGTTATCTACTTTAGTATTAGTTCGTGATACATCTAAAAAAAGGTAGAAAAAGAGTAGGCCAGCACATCTGAGTAGTTTTGTTAATATTTTTTATTTCCGTGTCACTTGCGCCACCATCTTCTTTAACTCTGTATCCAATCCAGGAGAGAATTCCTGGGGAGCCTCTGGGAACATAGGAACATCAGCGCCTTCTGGAAATCCTTCTACTACTTCAAGTGTACCACCATCATCAAATGGTGACTCTCCTTTGAATATCTTAGTCATCCCGTTTGGCTCTCCATTATTTGTAAATGTCCACATTATATTGTGCAAATTCTTATCTTCCAAGTCCTTAACCTCGGGCATGTTATCTGTGTCTATTCGAGGAACGGGTAACGTTTTTCCCCAGTTAACACCTAGTGTTTCAAGGGCTTTTGCAAATACCTTTTCATGAACCAAATCTCGTACAATCAAATAGGATACTGTGGCTCTAAACGCTTTATTACTGCTCATCTCATATAGCCTGCACTTTTGGAGTCTACCAGTTGCTTCTAACATTAGGTTGTATAGCATATTCAATACAAGATTTCCACTATCATATACATAGGAAGCTGACCAAGGGTTTCCAGCCGCATCAACTGGTCTCGCACTCTGTGCTGCAACCAAAAAGTGATGAATATTTGGTGAATCCAGAGCTACTGATAGCGGTATGTCGTCTGGCTGACTAGATGGGTTAGATGCACCATCGAGTAGCATGTTAATTGTATTCGTAATTTGCTCTACATGTCCCATTTCCTCCGTTGCTATACTCCTCAACAAATCTTGATAAGGTGTTGCATCTCCTCGAAAGGTCATATTCTGAAAAGATATTTCATCATAGTTCTCATCTCTCCAACCATAGGCTATGCCCTCCTAAGCCTTCTTGTAAAGCTTGAGCAGCTTTTGGATCAGGCCTGTCTGCAGGAGGTATTGGATGCGGTATTCTATTTACTGAGAGAAACATATCTATTTTTCATTGAGCTATACTTTAACAAACTACTTAATACTTGCATAAAATCCCATGTAACTTATTTTTCTGCTCATTTTCAAATCGGAGAGCTATTATCAATATAAGAAATGTCAAAGTTTAATTGTCTTGAGATAAAAACAACCTCCGGGGTTATATAGCGTTATTAACAATATTGTACTAGTGATAGTATACAAATGGTTGAAATTGAAAAGCTCCAAGAGAAATTAGGTGAAGCGTTAGGGTTAGAGATAGCTGCTCAAAAGGCAATAGAAGAATTAGGTTCCAGAGGACTGTTGGATAAGAACGGCATGATAACTCAGCTGAAAAAAATGCAATCGCAAGCCGGTAATCATCAATCAAAGCTCGAAGAAGTAGTCCAAAATTTGGCTGATGGGAGTGATGAACTGGATCCGACAAAAGTACAACAAGTTGCACAAGAAACCGCTCTAAAATGTTCAAGCATGATGCAGACCTACCTGGGAGTAGATCCAGATTCCTCTGAAGCAATTGAATTTCTGTGTCTTGCAGAAGGTGGCGAAGTAACACACCATGAAGTATTAGCTGCCATGTCTAAGAAACTTAATGGTAAAATCAAGAATGCTAGGAAGCTTTCAACTGCTGTAAATTCTATACTAAGAGAAGAGAAAAGGCATCTGGCATTGTGTACTAAGTTAGCAAAACAAAACGCTGTTACGTCATAGTGCTTGTACAGCACAATGATCTAACAACGCTGACGCTGTGGATCATTTTAGAGGTGCTAACGCAGCTCGGAAATATATCAACAAGGATTATTGCAGTGCTCGATTTGAGCTTCTAACGTGGTAAGTTGAAATAATACTTTGTAATTACTCAATTCGAGACGCGCTGATGCGGATATACGACTTGAAAGAACGAAAGAATCTATCCAAATAATAAACAAACTCTGGAAGAAAAAAGTATTGGAGTCAGGGATCAATAAATACTGATACAGAACCAGATAATGAAAAGCGCCAACGCAAGGGATCCGAGAAATATGGCGTAACTGACAACGACTCCATAAATTTTAATGGTAAGTACTTTAGATTAAAAAATGCAAGACTCTATACACCACCTTCCACTGATATCCCATTGTATATGGCTGCTTCAGGTCCTGATGCAATAAAGGTTGCTGCAAGGAATACTGATGGGTTGATTTCTACATCGAAACCTGATAATGCAAAAGAAACTTTTGATATATTTGATAAAGCTGCAGCTGAAGTAGGAAAAGATCCTGCAATGCTTGAGAAAATAGCTAAACCAAAGATTTCTTATTCAGAAGACTATGCTGAAGCTATGAGCTCGTGCGAATTTTGGAGATCTTCACTTATAGAGAATGTTTTTGATCTGGACATAAGTGATCCGATAAAGTTGCAAGAGAAAGCGAAGCAAGAGGTATCAGATGACAAGTTAAAGAAATCAGTATTGATCGTTACTAAAATAGATGAACTCATAAAACCAATTGAGGAATATTTTAAGTCTGGTTTTACTCAAGTATTTACACACAGTACAAGTCCTGATGAAAAAGAGTTTATACAGAAATTTATTAGATGTCTTGCCATATTTTATAGACAAGTCTAATAACAAGCGATAGAATAGATTAATCCCCTAAGTAAAAATATCCTGCGAGTACAATGTAGTAGCATATTTTATTGCTGATATTACTTCAATGAATAAGGACCATAGATTATTAAATACATTGTTGACACCAGATTTCTGTCTTGAATATTATAAATATATCTAAAATATATCTAAATTAAATGGCTAAATAT
>Ga0081455_10008128_pt1 | contig 10947 bp, 12 predicted proteins | sample TabmetS3T2R1_FD_70207 | JGI IMG/M metagenome (GOLD analysis project Ga0081455, IMG submission 70207) | Tabebuia heterophylla rhizosphere microbial communities from the University of Puerto Rico - S3T2R1 | ecosystem: Host-associated > Plants > Roots > Rhizosphere ... | reverse complement strand
AACGCCTCGGCTGCCGCCGCAATATCGTGCACATCCAGGATCTGCCGGTCGATATCTCGACGCGCCCCTACCGGATGGTGGAGGGAGACGACGTCGACGCGCTCACGTCCGAGGCGCTGCAGGCTGCCCTCGACGTGCGCCACCACGGCACCCGCAACGGGTCGTGTCCCTGTAGCCTGCGGATAATTGCCCCACCCCGAAAACCAGGTACAATGCCTCCCTATCATCCTCTGGTACGGGGGCTATGCTATGATTCTACACCTCTTTTACTATCAGCTCGTGGTGTTGGGACTCCTGTGGTTATGTGTCATGCTGCACCACATCTGGCCGAGCCGATGCGCCTTGTCACAGCAGGGGCGAGCCGAGCCTGAGCCCATCAAGCCCAGGCGCAAACGCTCCAAGGAGCCCACACCGTTTGCTGGTCTGACGCACAAGCCCCCTTGTGCCCTGTGTGAGCCCGAGGCGACGCATCCTAAGCTGCCCCCTCCGGTGCCACCTGCACCGGTCATCATGACCAAGCGCCGCCCCCGTCGGGTCGACACCTCGATGCACTTCTGTCCCCATCTCGGCTGTGCCTATCGCGGGTGGTTGGGGCGAGGCAATCTCCGCGCCAATGGCCATCCCAGCGGTGGGCCCTGGCGTCAGTTGCACTGCACCGGCTGCGATGGATACTTTTTGGAGACCCATGGCACCCTGTTCCATGGCAAGCGCGTCTCGGTCGAGCTCATCGTGCACGTGATCGGCTGCTTAGCTGAGGGTTTGGGCATCCGCGGCACAGCACGGGTGTTCGAGGTCGATCCGAACACGGTGCTGCACTGGCTGGTGGAGGCGACGGAGCAGCTGCAGGCCTTTGCGCAGTACTTCCTGCACGACCTGCACCTGACGCAGGTGCAACTCGATGAACTTTATGCCGTGCTCAGTGCGCTCAAGGACCACACAATAAACGAGGAGGGGGCGATCGAGCGCCTATCTCGCTCCCCACAGTGGGTGTGGGCGGCGATCGATCCCGAGAGCAAATTACTGCTGATGCTTGACGTCGGGGATCGCAGCGCGGTCATGGCCCAACGCGTGGTCCATCAGGTGGCCCAAGTGCTGGCCCCAGACTGCGCCCCACTGTTTCTGACCGACGGGTTCAGAGAGTACATGACGGCCTTGCTGACCCACTATGGACACTGGATGCAGCCCCCACGACGCCAAGGCAAAGGTCCCCTGCCCAAGCCACGCTGGATGCCCTGCCCGCAGCTGCTCTATGCGCAGGTCATCAAGACGGTGCGCCGGCGGCGTTTGCTCCGCGTACACCACCGCGTCGTGTTCGGTACCTTTGAGGCAGTCCAGCAGGTGCTCACCGCGCGTGGCTGGCAGATCAACACGGCGTTTATTGAGCGCGTCAACCTCTCGATGCGCCAGCATGTGGCGGCGGTCGGACGACGGGTCAGCACGCTGTGTAAGAGCGAAGAGGGGTTGCGGCAGCAGCTGGCGCTCTACCAGACGTACTACAATGATGCATCATACTGCCCCATTTCGCTATATAGTTGAAAATATGAAATTTCCTTGCTGAGCCGTTGATACCGCTCCCCCTTTCTGACGTTGATGGACCCTGCTAACGAGCTGGGCTGCCGCGTCGGTTTCCAATGCACGACGATTGAGCACCCAGGGACCATTTGGTAAGGGATGCGCGCCCTCTATCTCGCCCCTTTCGACAGCTAAACGTAAGGTGCGCGGACCGATGCCTAAGAAGGCAGCCGCCTGCGTCAAGGTCATCCATCCTTCGCGCTGTTGCCGCGCAGCACAATACGGAACAATACGGCGTTTGCTTCGCAGGGAGGCTACCCGTTCCCGTGTCCAGTAATTCCCATGCCCTGTGCGCAACCCATTGCGATTGAGCACCCCAGCGATGCTGTCATCTGAGCACACCTGCACCAACACCCGCACCGCCTCCACAATATCGGAGGCGGTCTGATGGCTGTGTTGCCCACGCCGCCGCCTGGGCAAGCGGAGTTCGGTGTGGACACCCCCTTTCCAGTGAATGACCATGATAAGGTGCCCGGCATCGGCATCCACATCGACCACCACCTCATGGATCAGCGTCCGGACAATGCGTTTTTTCACCCGCACATCGGCGTGGGGGGCATGCCAGAGCGCTTCCAGATCGGCCGCTAACTCCGCAAACTCTTCCAGCGTCGGGGCCGGATGAGGTTGGCCACACCCACGATGCGCGTCGATACGCCGCTCCAGTTCCTGGACATGCTGTAACGCTTGGTTCCAGCGCCGTTCGAGTTCATCGACTACCAGACGGTTGTCAGGATCGGCGGCATCATATTGCTTCCACGCGCGCCCAGCTCGGTAGCGCGCTGCTTCCAAGTCTCGCTCTAAAGCGGTCAAGATATCATCCCGCTGACGCGCTGCTTCTTGACTGGCTAACACTGCTGCCTCCACGGCTCCAGGCTGCACCACGCGCAGTACCTCGCAGCTGATGGCCTCATCCACTGCGGTTCCCCCGAAGGAAATACAACGGGGTAGCCCGCTATCGAGATGGCCCAAGAGGCATGCATAGCGCAGCATATCATGGTCGTGACCGCTGTAGCGCACCGCCAACTTCCGACCACACCGGCGACAGCGCAGCAGTCCGGCCAACAGCGCTGCTCCACGCTTCACGGCGCCCGGCTTCGCACGGCCACGTACATTCTCTGCAATCATTCCTTGCACCTGTTCGAATTGCTGCCAGCTCATGTACCCCTCATGGGCCACAGGAATCAACGTCAACCACTGTTGTTGGGGCTTGCGGCGCCGCCTCTGACGCGGGTGTTCCCCCTCGTAATGCCAGACCCCTTCGGTCTTCCCATAAGCATAGGCCCCCCCATAGGCTGGATGGGTCAGCAGCCGATACAGGGTGCCATACTTGGGGCGTCTCCAGATGAGCTCCCCTCCGGGAGGTCGGACGGGCAGCTGTAAATCGTGCTCCAGGAACCACAGCAAGGTTTGGCGGATGCTCCCCACCTCGAGAAACTTCCGAAAGACCAGGTGAATCGCCTCTTGTATGCGTCGATCAGGGTCTTTCTCCAGGCGCTGCCCCTCCGTCTTGAGATAGCCAACGGGAGCAACGATGAGCAATTCCCCCCGGCTAGCTTTTTCCCGCCGCGCTGCTGCCGCGCGTTGGCGAAACAAGTCCAGCTCATACTCGTTGACACTCCCTTGTACCCCTAATAACAGTCGATCCTGGCTCTGCCGTGGCGCATAGATCGTCTCATGGTCAATGAGCAGGGTGTCCACCACCCGGCACACCTCGATGAGCCGCTGCCAGTCTCGGCTGTTACGGGCAAAGCGTGACACCTCCCGCGCAGCGACGGCTCCGACGTGCCCCAAACAGACCTCAGCCACCATCCGTTCGAACCCGGAGCGTCGTACCGTTCCCGAGGCAGAACGCCCCAGGTCATCATCAATGACGTCAATCTGGCGCCACCCCAACTGGCGGAGCCGTTCACACATGGCATACTGTAACCGATGACTCTCCGCATTGTGGACGACCTGATACGTTGAGGACTGGCGAACGTAGAGGACGGCTTTGCGCTCAAGGTGGTGCGCGTGAACTTTCTCAGTCATCGTCCACCTCCTGAGCGCCGGTGCTGCCGCGGTATCCGCGGTGGGCTTGATGCAGGAGCTGGGCGAGAAGCTTTGTGGCGACCTGCTGGACGGCAATCGGGAACAGCCGCCAGGCAGGCTGTGCTTGAGGCGGGTGGAATAACGTCAGCTGCACGCTGCGATGATGAGGGGGTGATTTGCGCATCAGCATCTCCTTGTGTGGGTGAGAAATGATGCTGATCTTGTAGCACACGGGTGGGCTCCACAGCACGCTGGTGGTCCAGCAGCCCCTTGAGCGTCCACAGTGCATCGCTGCAGACCACGGGCTTCTGGGCCAGATGTATCGTGCTGCTCATGGCCCGATCCAGCATCCAGGAGGGGATTTCCACAACCTGGGTCTCATGCCCCTGCGCAAGACGGCACCGGACTATGGCTTGACCGAGCCGCTCCAGCACCTCAGAAATCACGACAGAGCGGCCGTACCACGGATGCCAGGGATACCACACCTCGCGAGATTCGGTAATATGGGTGTTGAGTTGTGAACTTGTATAATTTCTGCTTGCCCCATGCCAGCCTACGCGTGTCGTTGCCACAGCCCCTGCCGACCAACGGGACGGGCTCAGCCAAGCAATGGCGGCCGCGGACCCCAGCGATAGCCGCTGGGCTAACGGATCGGGTGTGGCCCCTCCGGGAGGTGTTGCTCTTTCGCGTGCCACCGTGGCCGCAACCCGTGGGGGTGTAAGCAAGCAGGAGGGTGGGAAGCGACACGGTGAGAGGGCCTGAGCGGACGTACGTCCGCACGGCTGGCTTTGAGGGCGTCACCAGGGGTGAGCAGACCACTGGGAGGCCATGATCGCCTTCTCATCCATGCCTTTTTGCCCTGATGACAGTCGGTGGGTAAACCCATGGTATTTATCCGCAGTGTGCAGGTACACGGCCCTATGAGTTTGGGCTGCCGGTATGAAACCGTAAAATGCAAATCTGTAACATGACCCACACAACCATCCGCTTCATGGCAGTCCCCCTTCTAATTAGGAGAATTTCTAGGTTGGCCACGAGAGAAAATCGACCTATAAATACGCTTTGGTGCAACACGCATGGCTTCCCGGCAGTTTTGGAGAACAATGGTAGCGCGTAACGACAGCACGGAGCACCAGCGGCACAGAGGAAGGCCGCGAATACGGGCACATCAAAACGATACATTCATGGAGCAAACGTTTGTCATTTTGAGACTACCTACCAAACTGATAGGAGGTGTCGAGGGAGGTTCCCCTGAGCAAGTCCGGTCTACAGAAGATACGCGACTATACCAGTTAGGAGGCTAAAATCTGTGCTTTGAGCTCCTGCATCTCGTCCCTGAGGTCCTTCATGTCTTCCTCAAGCTCTTCCCCCGCGAGGGGAAACATCTCGGCTTCTTCTGCTTCCACATGGTGTTCGACGTGTCGTATCAGTTCCTGAAACTTGACGTCGAACGCCTTCGTGGCAGGACCCATGTCCCGCAGCTCCTGGATGAGATGCTTCATGGTCTGGTGTTCTTCCAGACTTTCTTTGACCAGCTTCGGCCCGTCGTCGGTCTCCTCGTTCACCGCCGGGTAAAAAATGTTCTCTTCCAGTTGCGCGTGCGTTTCAAGCTCGACAAACACCAGGGTGGCAACTGACCGCCTGGTTTCCCGATCCCTCGCAACCTCATATTCCGCAAAGAGCTTTCGGACTTTTCGGTGGTCGGCTTTGAGCATCGCAATGGCATCTTTGGGCTGGCCCCTCTTCTTGTTTCGCGTTGCCATGACGTGGCCTTCTATGTGAAGCGGCCTTGCCCTCAGAGTGAGCGAGCACCGCATTGTAAGTTTGGACATAAATCCCGTAATGCAAGCTCTGTGCCACGTTAGGAGACGTGGGTTGCTGGTAAACTCTCGCCGCAGAAACAACCTGAGGGGGTGCGAGGGAACGTCGCCCCCTTCACTGGACTCACTGGCTCATATCATGATGAGAGACACACTATGCTTTGTCTCCCATGGAGAGCAGTCTCTCTCCATGGGTACGCACCGCCACCCATGCACCTCGGCTGCCCATCACTGATGGCGAGCCTGGCGTCCTAGGTGTCATGGCTGGCACGGCTTTTGCTCTCTGGCAGGGGTTGGCATTATTGGCTGTCTTCTCGATCAGGAGTACCACCGAGAACCAGGACAGAACGATGCTCCCGGGGTTCCTCGCTGGTTCTTGGGGGGTGTCTCGTGTGGCCATGATCCTGCTCGGGCTTCTTGGGTTCTTCGAACCTTCCCGCCCTCGGGCAGGAGCACCACTGGAGAGCGCAGGCGTATATGACCGGGTGGGAGCGGGCGCAGGCGGTTGGCATCGTGATGCTAGCAACTCTCGGGGGGATCGGCGCGCTCTACGTCGGGCGCGAGTTTTTCATTCCGATTGCACTGGCGCTGCTGCTCAACGCCCTGCTCCGGCCCGTCGTCCGCAGCCTGGAGCGCCTGCGTGTCTCCACCGTGGTAGGCGCCACCCTGGTGAGCCTCGGGCTCCTCGGTGGGCTCGTAGTCGGTGGGGTCGCGCTGGTGAACCCGGTCCGGGTGTGGGTGAGCCAACTGCCCGCCAGCTTCGAAGCCGCTGGGCGCAAGCTCGCGCCAGCCCGGCAGTCCCTGGAGCAGGTCTCCCATGCCACCCAAGCGTTGGGGGAACCCAGCGGCGTGCCACCCGCCGCGCCAGGACCACAGACCGCCCCCGCGCCGCCTGCGGTCCCTCCCTTCTTGGTGCAGCTCTTTGGTACGACCGCAGCCCTCGTGGCTGGTCTCGCCGAGGTCCTGCTCCTGCTCTATTTGCTCCTGGCCGCGGGCGATCTCTTTCTGCGGAAACTGGTGGAGGTGCTGCCCCTGTTTCGGGATAAACGGACCGCGGTCGAGGTGACGGAGCAGGTGCAGCAGGCGGTCACCCAGTACATCGTCACCACACTCGTGATCAATGTCGGGCAGGGGGTGGTCGTCGGGCTCGCCCTGTGGGGACTGGGGATGTCATATCCCTGGCTGTGGGGGGGCTTGACGGTGGTGCTCGAATTCATTCCGTATCTCGGCGCCACCGGCATGATTATTCTGCTGACCGTAGCCGCCTTCAGCCAGTTTGACTCCATCGGCCACATTCTCCTGGTCCCCGGGACGTATCTGATCATCGCGGCGCTGCAGAACAACCTGGTGAGTCCGCTCGTCTACGGCCAGCGCCTCAAGCTCAATCCCGTGGCGGTGCTGGTCGGGGTGCTGCTCTGGTGGTTGCTCTGGGGGGTCGCGGGCGCCTTCCTGGCAGTCCCCTTCTTTGCCGCCCTCAAGATCTTGGCCGATCATGTCGAGAGCCTGACGCCGGTCGGGACCTTCTTGGGGGAGTAAAGTGTAGTGTGCTGAGTGAAACGTACCCACGTGTGTCGGCGCGTCGCCGAAGGCGGGGTATCCCCGTAAAGCGGGACAAGGTGCCGTCGATCGCGTACTTAACTGGTTGCGAGTTTCAGGTACCGCAGAACTTGCGCAGATTGATCAACGTGTAAGCCATCAATTTCATCCCATAGTGCCGCTGCTGGATACGTTCAAATCGTAACAGAAGCCGCTTGAACTTATCTTCCCACGCGAAGGTCCGTTCGACACGCATCCGCAACACATGGATCGCTTCATGGAAGAACCGCTTCCGTCCACGCTTGGTGGTTTTGCGATTGCGTGGGTTTTCTTTTAAGTTTATCTCGATTAAATCATTGGCTGCCACGGAGTCAAGCGCACCCGGAAGTTGTGCAGGGCACAACAGAGTTCCATCACGAGATCGCGGACGCCGTCCTTCCACAGGCGGATCCGGTCCTGCACGATGCGGCAGCGCTTGACACTACTATTGACGTGCTCGATGCGCAGCCGCCGCTGATTGAGCGCTTGGTTCGCCCGTTGTTGCTCCCGCGTGAGCTCCTGACCGCAGGGTTTCTTCGTCGGCATGAGGATCGTCACCTCAGGGAGCATGAACGCCAGGAAACCGAGATCCTGCAAGAGCCGGCTCCCCGCCGGCAAGGGATACGGCGTCGCGTCCGCAATGGGCTTATCATGGGTGCGACCGCCATAGGTGTCACTGAGAAAGAGGATAAGGAGCAGCGCGTTGACGAGGAGCACATTTTTTACTGTATGGTCTTTTTTCTTGCCGCTATAACACGCGGTCTGTTCAGCAGGGTCTTGGGGGCGGACGATCCGTCGTTCCGTCCCATCATGGGCAAAAGGGGGGACGCTGGCGGGGCGGCTGGGACGGCGACTCCTAGGTCTGGTTCCTCCAGCAGCGGTGCGACGAGGGTCGCCGCATCCGTCTCCGAGACGCCGAGGCGCTGGGCCAGGGCCGTGAGAGAGCGGGCGGGGGCATCGCCGAGGGCGCGCAGCGCCGCCAGTAGCGCGGGGAGGAGGGCATGAATCCACTGATGGGCTTTGCCCTGGACCATCCCGAATAAGCGCCCGTGCACCACCTGGAGGGTATAGGTTTTCAGGTAGACCAGAATGAACAAGAGGCGATCTTCCGGGGTCGGGAGGGGACAGTTTTTGTAGACGGCAAACCGGCGTGCCGTCCGCGGTTTTCCATCCATGCGCCACGCCGCCATCCGGGCGTGGAACGCCGCCTCGAAGGGTGGGACCAACTGCTGAAACTCGTCGAGGGTCAGGCTCGTGAAATCCAGGAACTCCATTGGGCGGGACTGTAGCTCGGTGAACCGTAAACCAGCCATGGGGCGTGCCTCCTGTCACTGTCTCGTGCTATCAGAGGCGCATCATACCAGAAAGAAAGCGGGATAAACTCAATCGAAGACCTGAACGTTGCCGTTGGGGAGAAAGGTCGCGTGATGCTGGTGCCCCAGGTCGCCCCCGTACTTCCAGGTGAGCTGCCCTGCCGGCGATACGAGGCCGATGCGGCTAATCATGCGCGCGGAGAACAGGATGTCGCCAGCGGGCGTGACGGCCAGGCTGTTGACGTGCGTCCACTCCGCCTGACGCTCGATGGGACACCGCGGGTCTGCCACCGGGTCCAGCAGCTGCCAGAGGTGGACGCGTCGCTGCTCCTTGCCACGCTTGTCAACTTCCACGAAGTCATCGGCGACGAGGTGGGCCAGCTCCACCGGCAGGCCGCCCTGGACCGTGTCCGCAAACGCCCGCTCGAGCTCCATGAATTCGGTGACCAGCGTGTTGCCGTTGGCGAGACGCACGAAGTCGTGGTGCATGTACTCATTCTCGTACCGCCAGAGCTCATGGCCGTCCCAGTCGTACTCGACGAGGCGGTTCGCGTTGCCACCGATGCGCCGCACGTGCTGCTCGAACGCCGGGATCTCGTGCGGCGGCAACGGTGCAGGCACAGGCGTCGAAGCATCGGTCGCCATCGCCAGCAGCCGGCCGTCGGGGAGCAGTTGGGCGTAGATGGCCTGCTTCAAGCCCTGCAGGAGCCATCGATGGACGATGTGCCCGTCCATATCGATGAGATACGTCGAGTCGCTGCCCATGGGCGTGACCAGCGTGTAGCCCTTGAAGGATCCGGTCATGTGGAATGAGAGCCCGGTCTTACGAAACGGCGACCAGCCCATACAACGACTCCTTAGCGTGAGCACGTGAGACGGTGACTTCGGAAGAGAGGCTGGCTGCGAGTCTAGAGGACCCCGCAGATCGCGTCAACCTCGTTCGTGCAGGCATACACATCCTGGCATGGCTCTGTGTTTTCCAGGGCCTGACGTTATTGCCTGACCGGGCGCGGGATGGCCCTCCAGCCGCGAGCACCGGAACATTGACGGGAACAATGCTGGCTCATAACGCACGGATACTGTTGGCGAACTCAAAAGGGCCGAAATTTGTGTGTCCCACATGCCTTCTTTGAGGGCAAAAAAGCTGGGAAAACTTTCCCGAGAAAAAGTACTCCTAGAACTTTGAAGGGGGTTCGCCAACAGTATCCCTCCGTTTTTTGAGACTCTCCTTCTCACTACACAACCCATTCGGCCTGCGTTGAAGGTTTTGGGGTATTGACTGTCAGTCGCATCAGGCATATAAGGGGTCTGTTGTCATAGCGCCCTGCGAGCACTGCGAATGGGTATGGGGCAAAACTCCCTCAAAACCCTGCCAGTATGCGCTTATCAGGGCAAAATGATATATCAATCAATGGGTAGACCTCCCGCACGTCGCGTAGACTCTGAGAAAGGGAGTGCACCATGCTCCGTGTCACCGTGCTGACCGGCGGATCAACCCCAGAACGTGATGTGGCACTTGCGGGGGCGGCGGAGGTCGTCCACGCCCTGCGCCGGCGCGGCTACCAGGTCAGCGTCGTGGATCTTGCTGCAGGCCCCCTCTCCCCTGAAGCGGAAGCGGACCTCCTCCGGCCCACCGTCGCGCGTCTGCCCCCGACGCTCACGCACCTGGCGGCGCTGCGCGCACGTGAGGACTGGCTCCAGTTGGTGCGAGAGCCCGCCATCTGCCATGCGGATCTCCTCTTTCCTGTGCTCCATGGCCGGGAGGTGGAGGGTGGGCTGTTGCAGGCCGTGCTCGAAGCGGCTGGCGGCCGGTTTGTGGGCAGTGATCTGCGGGGCAGTCTCCTCGCGATGGATAAGGATCTGTCCAAGCAACTCTTTCTGTCCGCTGACATCCCGACAGCGCCCTGGGCCCGGTGGCCCGTCTCTGAGGCAGAACTCCAGCGGCTGGGCTTGCCCTTGGTCGTCAAACCGGCTCGTGCTGGCTCCACTATCGGCCTCTCCGTCGTGCGCACGCCTGCTGATCTCCCCTCTGCGGTTGAGCGGGCCAAGAGCGTGGATCCCGAGGTACTCTTCGAGCGCTTCCTTCCGGGGCGGGAGTTGACCGTTGGGGTCCTGGGGGATCACGCGTTAGCGGTCGGTGAAATCATTGCCCAGCACGAGATCTTCGATTACGAATGCAAGTACACCCCAGGGATGAGCCAAGAGATCTTTCCTGCGGCGATCAGTAGCAACCTGACCGATGACATCAGAACACTCGCACTTCGCGTGCACCGGCTCCTCAAGCTGCGCCACTTCTCGCGGATCGATTTTCGCTTAGGTGAGGATGGGGTGTGTTATTGTTTGGAGGCTAATACCCTGCCTGGGCTCACCCGGACGAGCCTCGTGCCCCAATCCGCAGCGGCCATGGGGATTCCTTTTGAGGAGTTCTGTGACCGCCTGTGTCGACTCGCGCTGAAGGTCTAACAAATGTCGCTCAATTTATCAGAGTTTGTAGCGCGTCAAATCTGGCGGAGGCGCGGTGTATTTCTTCTCCAGTGCAACGCTCATCGCCTGCAAAGACGTAGGCATCTTCGAGACCTTCTCGTGCCCATGGCCCCCATCTCCGACCTTCTACAAACTGCTATAAATTGAGCGACCCC
>Ga0081455_10008127_pt1 | contig 10947 bp, 5 predicted proteins | sample TabmetS3T2R1_FD_70207 | JGI IMG/M metagenome (GOLD analysis project Ga0081455, IMG submission 70207) | Tabebuia heterophylla rhizosphere microbial communities from the University of Puerto Rico - S3T2R1 | ecosystem: Host-associated > Plants > Roots > Rhizosphere ... | reverse complement strand
TTATTCTTACAGGGGTTGTTGGGGTTATTTGTCGGCGGACCTTGAGGGCTAAAACAGAGCTGGTCTAAGATATCTATTGTTACGTCGCTGTCGGCCTTTCTGAGTTGGTCCGGGCCGAGCATCGAGTATCGAATCGTATATGTCCAGATCGGTGCACATGTTGTAGCAGTAGACGATTCCCTGCAATTACCCTGTGGATAAGGACCATTTATATTTTGGCGGCTAAACGTTATGCCGGTAGTGGAAGTCGTTGCTTCCTGATAATACAAAGGCTTGCTAGATTGGACTGTGTCAGTGGGGACTGGGTTTTGGGCTGAATTGTAGACGACAAAGGCTGTGGGACTAGGAGTTGTGGAGCCTACGCCTAGATTTACAACCGCGCTTATATCGGTTCTACTGGATTTGACAGTATTGGTCCCGTTGCCACACGGGAATGGACAGAATTTCGCAATGAACTGTCCCGTGCTCAAATGCGCAAAGCCACGAGTTCCAGCAGAGTCTTTGTTAGACGTGCAACTACTACCGATTGGATCACTACGTTTCCCACAAGAGTCATACTTAATTTGGATTGTGAGTGTTACTACATGCGCTTCTGAATAGGTCCAGCCGGACCCCAATGCTGTGCTATCCACAAGAGGATCAAGAACATACCCAGTAACCCATAGCTGATTCGAGTTGACAAAATCGGCGATGAGCAGCCTCTGAACATTCGAACTGCTTACTTGGATGAGACTAAATTTTCTCGTCTTTCCTAGTGCGTTCGTCCCCTGCGCAGAAGTTTGCAGCAGATTGTAGCACCAATTTTGCGCAGTACTGTCACAGGTTCTTGCACTGCCAAGTATGGACACTGGAGAGCCGTTATCAACCTTCATTGTGGCTGATACAATCGTGGGCGGGGTCGCCGCATCAGATGAAAGTGGAGCCGTCAGTCCTCCACACACTCCCACGATCAGCAGAGCCAGCACAAACCAAGTCCGCTGGACATACATGAGTAGATAATTCATAGCGACCTTCCATGTGAACGTCACAACGTTATACCGCCAACTGGTCCACAATCTTTTTAGTTTGGACGCACCTCTTGCACAGTAGGGCCGCTCTTAAAGTAATTTGGACAAATCCTCAATCCCGCGAATGTTGTAATACCCTCGAAAGGGGACAGGCATGCGCCTACACCAAACAACGCTGCAGATGTTGATCGAGAAGTGTCTCTCCGGTGTAACGAACCGGCTGGGATGGCGTTCACCGATGGGCGAATGGTAGCGCCGATGTTGCACATCGGCGTTGCGCGAAACCGTGATGCGAACACTTCTGCAGCCGATCGAAAGCGGTTTCAGGTGGCGAGAAGCGAGAGTTTACAAGTCTTCTAAGGGGTGGGAAAAACAGACGCGCGCTAAGAGTCCTGTCCGGGTATTGGTATACGTCTTGTGCATCATCCGCTTTACATGCTCTTTAACAGTGTATTCACTCAAATGGAGCCGGTTGGCAATTTCTTTATTCGTGAAGCCGAGCAGCATGTACATGATGACCATTTGTTCACGCTCCGTCAAATGGTACAGTTGCTGGGTTTTTGCATCAGGACAGTGGAGTGTTTGATTTAGCCTTTCAATCACAATCAGTACTTGACTCCGCTGAATGAATTGGGGATCTGCTGCATAGAGCCCACGCAAAAGAAACCGCTGGTCCGATTCAACACATAGACGCTCGACCAGGATAGACTCAAAGTCCTTCGGATGCTTACAAAATGGCACTCTGGAAATCATCTCGCTTACCACCCTAAGGACATCCTTCGGTATCGTATCGCGACTGTTCTCCGTGCACGGATCAAGCTGAGCGAGGTAAGTCTTGGCCTCTCGATTCATGAACAATAACTGGCCGGTCGTGTTGAAAAGCATCAAACCTGTAGATTGGTATGGCGATGGGACTAATTGGTCATGGGTGTTTGCTGGCTCTTTTCTTACGTGATCATTTCCGTTTGTCAGCGTTCTTGCCATGTTCATACATCAACCTGTTTAACGAACTGCAACATGAGTAGGCAGATCCCGATCCCTTTCTCTAAGTCTGCCTTAACAGACACAGCAGCGTGTCCTGACCGAGGCTAGTCCATCCCTTCTGAGGTCTAGTTACTATTTTCTGGCCTTACAACGTAAACGCTATACCCATCATCACTCATTTGAAAGTTGGTGGCCGATCATACTTGTTTCGGTTACTGGAAGAGCAAGCTTCGCTATCGTTCCATGGCCGGGAGTTGATTCCAACTTAAAGGTTCCACCTATGGCTTGCATACGCTCCTCAATACTGAACAGGCCAAATTTTAAAAAACTGTCATTTTTCACCTCAATAGGGTCGAAGCCAATGCCGTCGTCCCGCACCTCGATCTGAAGACTTCCTCCTTTCTGATCCAAGGAAACGGTGACGTGCTTGGACTCCGCATGCTTCATCACGTTGGTCAATAATTCTCGGATCGACTGAAACAACGGAATAGCGTGATGCTCAGGTAGTTGCAGATGTTCCAGGTAGGTATGCAAGGACACCACCAATCCATGCTGCCGCATTTGTCCGACGAGCCATTCTAGGCCACCAACCAATCCAAGGTCACGCAAGGCTGGCGGTGCTAAGTCAGCCACCAAGGTCCGGGTATAAGCGATGGACTGTGTCAGCACGTGGTCGACCTCATTGAGAAGAGCTTCACAGTTAGGTAAGAGTCCTTGGAGCAGCCTTGCTTTCGAAAGCTTCATCTTTCCAACCACTAACATTTGACCGAGATGATCATGCAGCTCAGACGCCAGACGTCTCCGTTCTCGTTGTTCCGTGAGATTCAATTCAGCCGCCAAGGCTCGAAGGCGGGCGTGCGATTGAGTAAGTGTCTTACTGCGCTCCTGCGCCAGTTCGGCGCGTTTGCTCGCTTCAAAGAGTCTGTCCTGTTCGATCGCAATCGTAATTAGGGCGCATATGATCGTTAAAATTCCGACGTCCTGCTCATCGAGCTGGTCATGCCGCTTATTCATGACCTGAATCACACCAATGGGGTCACCTTCCCACTTTTTCAGTGGAACCGTGATCATGTCATGTGTGACCGATCCGCACAGTAAATCGATGTTCGCAAGATGCCGTGGGTCTTTCTGGGCATCGCTCACAAGTTCCGCTTTGCGTCCCTGAAAGACAGCACCAGCGATTCCTCGTGTCCAGTTAATCACTGTCCCATGAGGGACCGGTTTGTCTCCAATCGAATAGTAAAACGCGAGTTGTTTATTCTCGACATCAGCCAAGAGGAGGGAGCCATTTTCAGCGTCCAACACTTCCAGTGTTGTACGGAGGGCTTGCTCGACCAAATCCTGCAAATTCATTTGCTGGGACAATGCCTCTGAAATGCGCTGTGCTGCGGCAAGCTCCCTTTCCCGTTGCATATACATTTTCTTCATGACGCGAAATCGCTCCGCGTCATCGGTAGACGTTATTGAGGAATGTTTAGGCATGCGCTTCCCTTTTGCTAACCTCCCGTGGGGGAGGGTTTAGCCGAGGTCACATGCATTGGGGCAGGAAGATTCTTCGTAGAGCTCGGTCACCATCTCACCGCTTTCCAGGAGGCGAGAAATGCGCGCTCAACATATCGTTTTGCTAGGATTTTGACTAGCTAGGCCGAATACGTTGGTGTTCCTCCTAAAGTATCCGTCCTACCGATCTCGGATCGAATCAGGCTAGACTGAGTCATCAGCGGGCTGGCGTGGACAGGGACGTTCCGTTCCTCGCTACCCGTTTTCTTGCCCGCCCCAAAAGACATATTCTGCTGGTGCCCGAAAAGGAGATTTCCTACTGTCGACTTCCGCGGCGCGTGTTGCATCTGGGCGGGCCGTTTACTTTCTTTACAGCGGAGCCTAGACTCTCTTTCCCAGAGGTAGGCCGTGGCACGCTGTCCTTCTGTTCCGTGCCTACGGCGATCTGCGCATTCTCTTTCCGAGCGAAGAGGATCGTTGGCCCTTCAAGAATTTCAAGAAAGATTGGTCATGTTTGCTGAATCTAAGCAAAACCGACGACAGGTTGAACGAAGAAATAGGGACAAGCAATTACTGCGGTACGAAAGGGAACTTGAGGCAGCTAACCGAATTACGAGTGCCTTGTTCGAACATCTTGCGCTCGATGAGTTAGTCGTGAAGGCACTGCAAATTGCGATCGAGGTCGTCAATGCCGAATGTGGTTCGATTTTATTGGCCAACCCGCCTTCCAAACAGTTGACCTTTCAGTATTCAATTGGCACTTCTCCGATTCCCTCCGGGACCGCCATTCCCTGGGACCGAGGCTTGGCCGGCACCGTCTTTCAATCGGCGGAGCCCATCATCATCCCAGACGCACAAAAGGATCCTCGTCATCTTCACTCAGTCGAGAAATTGACGGGCTTTTGCACACGGGATCTCGTCACGGTTCCCTTGAAGCGATGGGAGGGTGACCCGATTGGCGTCCTTCAAGTGATGAATAAGCGGGAAGGTATACTCACGGGAGAAGATCTTGCCATTTTGACGATTGTGTCTGCGATCACAGCTTCATCGATCGAGCTTCACCGAGCGATGGCCGAGAAGGAACGCATCGCGAGCGAACTCCGCATCGCGAGCGAGATACAGAAATCGATCCTTCCCCGCACATTCCCGCCGTTCCCTGATCGTAAAGACTTTGACATATACGCGAGGACGATCCCCGCGCTGGAAATGGGCGGAGATTTTTACGATTTCTTCTTGATAGATGACAAACGGCTTGGGGTAGTTATCGCGGACGTCTCGGGCAAAGGGGTCCCGGCGGCGATCTTCATGGCCGTCAGCCGGTCGCTGCTCAAAGCCACGGCGCTGACGTCCGTCTCTCCAAGCGAATGCCTGGAACATGTCAATCGGCTGCTCTGCTCGGACAACGAGTCGGGGATGTTCGTGTCCGTCTTCTATGGCATCCTGCATACTGACACCGGTGAGTTTGAATTCACCAACGGCGGCCACAACGTGCCGTATGTGATTTGCGACAACCGCGTGTCGCCTGTCGGCCGACCGGAGAACATGGCCCTGGGCCTCCTGAACGAGGCCAAGTACCGTACGAGCCGGATGTTGCTCAAAAACGGCGAGACGCTCGTGCTCTATACCGACGGAGTCACGGAAGCCATGGATGCGCAGGAGCAGTTCTTCTCGGAGCAGCGCTTGAAACACACTCTCCAACGACTCCCCTGCCCACGGCCGGTTGACGTGATCACAACACTGGTGGAGGACGTCCAAGCGTTTTCACGCGGGACAGTCCAAGCGGACGATATTACGCTACTCGCGCTGCAATATGCTCAGCCCGCCGTCCAAGAAGCGTAGCACTTATCCAAGCTGCTTGCTCAGGCCTCGACCTGTTCGACGGCAGGGCTCAGCACCCGGAATGTGACGATCGCTTGGGTTTTGCCTTTGACGCTGACTTCGCCAAGCCGCTCTAACTGAAAGCGGCCATTCAGTAACTGGGCCGTCGTCTCGCTGATCAAGATACGGCAGGGACGACGGCCTGGCGTTTCCGCCACCACCTCCCGATCCAAGCTTTCCAAACGCGCGGCCGCATTCACCGTGTCGCCAACCGTCGTATATTTCATGCGCTGAGCGCTTCCCACGCATCCCGCGAGTACCGGGCCTGTATGAACGCCAATGCGCATGCCCACGGTGGGAAGACCTTCTTTCTCATGCTTGTGATTCATTCGGTGCATCTCTTCTTCCATGGCCAAGGCACAGGCAACTGCATGGGTGGCATCCTTCGCAATTTCTCCCTGAGACCGCTTTAATGGGACGCCAAAGTTGGCTTTGATGGAATCGCCGGCGTAGTCATCAATGACACCCTCATGGCCCATGATGACCTGAGTCATGGCATCCAAGTACGCATTCACCCACGCCATCAAGGCTTGAGGGGTCATGGTCTCGGACGCCGCCGTGTAGCCCTTGAAGTCCAGAAAGAGGACCGTGACCATCAGTTCCTGAGGCCGGGGTCTTCCGCCTTCAAGCAGCTGCTCTCGCTGTTGCCAAATGCTGTCGGCGACTTCCCGCGAGACGTGTCGCGAGAATAATTGCATGAGCATCGCTCGTTCGTGTCGTTCGCGACTCAGCGTCGAGGCTACCACGGCTCCAGTACCCACAAACCACGTAAGTGCGGCTGGAGCCTCGGGGATCCACCATCCTGACCAGAATGAGATGACCACGATCGCCGTCATGAGCAGAAGCCCGCCGGCGGCGATCACTCCGAAGCGCAAGGGGGAACGGGCAAACACGCCAAGTCCACCGGCAAGAATCCCCCAGAACAGAATCCAGCCGATCTCTGCCGGTTCGCTCATGACTTGGATCGAGGCGCGGCCGTCGAGCGCCCCCGCAAGAATCTGTTCGATGACGATCCCATGCAGGAAAACTCCCGGAAACTGGTCGCCGCCCTGCAGGCCATAGCGAACCGGAATATGGAAGACGTCGGGCACACTTTCCGCTGTTACGCCAATCAAGACGACCCGATCCGTGATGTGCTTCGGGTCCACCCGATCGGCCAGCAGATCAGATAACGAAAACGTGTGAAGGGGCGCCGCGGCACCGCCGAAATCGAGCAAGATCTGGTACCCCCCCGCATCCGCGTTGACATAGCCGCCATCGGAAGGCCCGAAGGCTTCCAGAGTCCTTGGTCCCAACCGAAGCAAGTCAGGATTTGAAGGATCTGGCTGCGGGGCAATTCCCTCCGACGCGAGATACAGCAGCGCGAGTCGCAGCGGAAAGGCATAAGCGACTTGTTCGCCGTCATCTTGAAACAGCAACGCCCGCCGGATGAGCCCATCCGGATCGATCACGACATCGTTGAATCCAACTTGCTCGCTGCCCTCCAGCACCGGAGGGGGAGGAATGCGATTCACCGTCCCCCCACCCAATTGGCTCACCATGATGATGTGCGGATGCTGAGGCAAAAATGTGGTGAGCTTCTCGTGGCCCGGCGGCACCTCAATGTCGCGGTAGATGTCAACACCGATGGCACGAGGTTTCTGCGCCACGAGTTGCCCGAGGGTTTGAGCCAGCGTCTCGTCGGTGATGGGCCAGCGGCCCTGTCGGCGGATGTCGTCTTCTGAAATGGTGATGAACGTGATGCGCGGCGGGGCCGAAACGGTGATCGCCCTGGATTGGAGGAGCCAGTCGTATAGGTTGAGCTCCACCTGTTGGAGCTGTCCGGTACTCCGCACGCCCAGAACGACGAAGGCGCACAACAGACCGGTTCCGACGCTAGCAAGCAGCGGCGATTGGAAGATCTTAAGTGCGCTTCGCATCGCAGGAAGCACACTAACCGGGGTCAGCCATGACGTCGGCATTCTAGCTGAAGCACCGCAATCAGGCTATAACCAGTTGTTCAACAGCAGGAACGGCGACCAAAAAATCGGATGTTGGAAGTCCGGATTCTCCAGCATCTTCAACTGGGCCTGTCTCAACGCCATCGCCTTCGACAGAGAAGGATTTTTCAGTTGGTTGTAGAATTCGATGACGAGGGCCGAGGAGGCTTCGTCATTGACGAACCACAATGTGGCGAGGGCACTCCTGGCTCCGGCCTTGATCGCGATCCCTGCCAATCCCAGGGCCGCCCGGTCATCGCCGGCTGCCGTCTGGCAGGCACTCAAGCTCAGCAATTCGAGCGGTTGGTCACGAAACCGGAAATACCCCACGACCTGATTCAGGCGGTCCATCGTCAGCTTGTCGTCGAATGTCAGCACAAAACTTTTCTTCACGTCGCGCTCGAATTTGCCGTGCGACGCGATGTGCACGATCGTGAACGGGTTTTCTTTCATTTCCCGCTCGAGTTGCGGGACCCGAAATTCCTCATTGAGCAGCCGGTGCGTCTTATACATCGCTCCAATCGCTTTCAACTCTTCTTCGGTGTTCGGGAGGGGCGGAAATCCTTGCACTCCTTCGGTCAGGCCGGCCGAGAGCACTTCAATGTGGTCTCGCTCCAGCGGCTTGGGATCCGTCAGATTCAGTCCCGGGGTCGTCGCCACAGCATATTTCGCGATCACAAATTGCTTTCCGTCGTGCAGCGCAGCGAATGGGATCATCCGGAGCGGACCGTCCGGCACAATCACCAGCGTGTCGAGATTGAACTTCGCAAACGTCGATTCAAGCGGCCGCAGGAGCCAATCATAGAGCCGTTGCGCCCGTTTTAGATATTCGCGTGTCGTTTCCTTCTGCAACATCGTCCGAAAGGCGCGTGCCTCTGCTGTGATCTCTTCCTGGCGGACCGGTACGGTCAGCCGATGCATGCCATCGGGAAGACTGACGAGAAGTTCCGTCCGATCCGGCAGGATAATTGGATAGAGAATGGCCGCTTGCCGCGAGACATCTTCAATCTTGGTCGAACGTGTTTGGTAGGCGTCCACGCATTCGTCGCTGAAATAGTCACGCAGCTCGGACGATTTAAACAGTTCTACCGCTTCCCGCGCCTTGATGAGGTATGGCTGCGCTTCTTCTCTGCTGGAGGTGCCGCTCGAGCGCTGCAACAGCAGGTCGGCCAGCTCGAAAAAGAGCCTCCCGCTGGATTCTCTGAATGAAGCGGCACTCCCGCCAACCCCCGCGACCATTTCCGGCCGTATACTCTGGACATGATCCGCCGCCCGTTGGTAGGCCGGAATCGCCTGGTCGAGGTGGTTTTGCGCCTTCAACGCCCGGCCTGTTTGCCATTCCCACTGGTAGAGTGACTCCGGTGCATGCACTTGTTGGGCAAAGCCGACGGCCAGCCGGCTGAGGAGCAATGTCTCTTCGTAACGGCGCTCCTGTTCATAGAGATGGCCACGATACCCCAGGGCATATGAGGCTGCTCGCGCATCACCAAGCGTTTGAGCGATCTCACCGGATTCTTCGAGCACTTCGGCAGCCGTCACGTGACGGTCGCCGCCTGACGGTAGATGGCCATGGAGGGCAGCATACCCAAGGCCGATCGAAATGAGACCGTAAACTTTGTCATGTGAATCAGGAAGCGCTCGAGTTTCCGTTAACGCCTCGTTCAGCAGGGCCTCCGCTTCTTGCCATTGGTTCGCCCCGATCGCCATCTTGGCAAGGTTGATAGTTGAGGTGGCCACGAGTGTGTCCAGATGGGCAGCCTGTCCTAAACGACGAGCCTCCTTGAATGAGGTCACCGCCTCATCGTTCTGTTTCAGCGCCGCTTGTGTGGTCCCAAGAGAGTGAAGAATCGTGGCCATGCGTACCTGGTCTTGTGCCTCCGCGGCCAGGCGCTGAGCATTCTCCAGCGTTTCTAAAGCCGGCTCAGGTCGTCCGGCAGTCAAATACGCTTGTCCTAGCAGGTCGAGCGCCGCAGCTTGACGGGATAGATCCCCAGCCGACTGGGCAATGGCAACAGCCAGCTCGAGCTGTTGGGCGGCACGAGAGTGAAATCCAAGGGCGATATAACTCTGCGCGAGCGCCACACGGGCATCGCACTCCTCGCGCAGATTACCGGCCTCGTGAGCTATTTGTGCAGATTGCTGCCAGGCCTGAGCCGCTTGCTCGAACGCTCCGCGCCGAAAGGCCTCGTCCCCTTGCTGCAGGAGCGACACACTGGTGACCGGAGTTACGGCCTCTGTCGGTTGGGAGTATCCACGCTGGCTCCCAACGGACAGGAGCCAGGCCATGCAGACTGCGACGATGATGACCGGAACGATACCGGCTCGAAGCCAATTGGAAGCGCGAGAGCCCATCGATTCATGACGACAGTGGTTCGATTGATATCGTTTCATGAGACGTTCCTCCCGCTACTACAATAGCTGTATGACAAGTCCCAGATGCACCCCATGATCTTGGAGATTGCCGGTGATGTTATAGGGGGGGTTATTGGTTCCGGTGCCTCTAATCCGGTAGCCCCAATAGATTTCAAAGTATGCGCGATTGTCTGGAAGAAAGCCAATGCGCAAACCTGACCCGGCGCTCAATAGATTCAAGGGGGGATCGGTGGGTCCTTTGGCGGCCCAGGCTCGTGCATAATCGATGAAGGGAGCCAGTTGGAGCAAATCTTCGCGTTTGTCCCACAACCAGCGAGCAATCGGCAGGCGCGACTCAATTGAGGTCATGAAGGCGTCATCACGCAGCAAGCTGATTTCTCGATAACCTCGCACACTGTATCGGCCACCGACGGGAACCTGCTCGAGCGGAAACAGCCGATCGTTGGCGAACTGCATATCGATGCGGCCAATCAGTTGCGTTCCCGCCCATTCCTCGAAGCGGCGCAGCGCCTGAAATTGTCCCAACCAGGAGAAGAATTGTCCATCGGGTACGTTGGGATCGGGATTGATCGTGGCATCCAAGACATTCAATCCGACAGAAAAGCGCGATCGAGCCCCGATCACCGTGTCCTGGGATCGATACGTCCAATCCTGCAGGAAACGCAACGACGCGATGTTCGCCACGCCATTCTGATAACCGGCAAAGAAATCGAACGGCTGGCCCAGCAGCGTATTCTTATTATAGAGATATTCACCTTGCACGCCCACATTCACTTGATGGTTGATCGTGCGATACACGGGCTGTTGTACCGTGAAGCTGAAGATTTGAATGTGCCCCTGAATGTCGAGCGATTCAAACGGATTTGTCACCACCGAGAAATCGGTTTGGCGGTAGGCCGCGATGAACGTCGTGTCATAGGAGGTAAATGGAATACTGTATGATGTATCGATCAACGGAATGACGCCGACGGGTGGTGTATTTATGGGAATGGATTGTCCGTACGTGAACCGTAACCGGTCTCCATTCCCGGTTAAACTCTCGTGCGCAACCGTGGCCAGTACTCTCTCAGCACGGACGGCAGGGGGCTGATAGTTATTGAACTCCAGCCAGGCTTTGAAGGGACTGTATTCCGAGACGCGTACATTCAAGTCACTCTCGCCGCTCACAGCCCCGCGACGCAGTTCGGCGTTAATACGTTGGATCCGAGAGTCTTGTTGGAGGAGCT
>Ga0081455_10008126_pt1 | contig 10948 bp, 15 predicted proteins | sample TabmetS3T2R1_FD_70207 | JGI IMG/M metagenome (GOLD analysis project Ga0081455, IMG submission 70207) | Tabebuia heterophylla rhizosphere microbial communities from the University of Puerto Rico - S3T2R1 | ecosystem: Host-associated > Plants > Roots > Rhizosphere ... | reverse complement strand
CCGCGCCTTGCGGACGTCCGGCCCTGCGCCCGCGGAAACCATCGGGCCGGAAAGTGAAGATTTGATCTCTGCCGACGACGTGGCGCGGCCAGGTTGGCAGTCCCGATCCGTTCGGATCGCCCGTCCTGGCGAAGTTGACCCAATAGCTTTGCGCCATCCGCGAGACCGCCACGATCTCCATAAGCTTTCTGGCAGGCAGGCAGATCGCGAGCCTGACACTCAAATCGCATGAGATCGGTTATGGCTCTAAATCGAAAATATTCTCGCTTGTCTCGAGTTATCCATCTATCACTTGTTTAGTACGACTTTGGGATCAGTGATTACTCGCATGACTATTAGAGAACTCTTCCAACAAGGGCGGTGGCCTAATATATTGACTTAGCCCAACTACTGCAGCTGCTCCGTTCTGTGATATGCAGAGGTTTCATGAGGTTAAGCCACTGCATACTCGGACAGGGCGCGAACGGATGGGGGACGAAATCCGAGCACGATATCGGATTTGGGGATTCCGCGGGTTTCCAGTTCACGGGCGATTACTAGGTCAGTGTTGTCCGCCTGAATCCAGACTTTGCCGTTGACTATCTCCAGATGCGCGACGATGTGATGAACACGTTCCTCACCATCCCAACCTTCGGCGATGACAGCATAGCTGTCGTTGCTCCGATCAAAGACCGTCCGATCCTGAATGCCTTGTTCGAGGTTTGGCACGGTAGCCAGTCTGGTCAGAACATCAATGATAATCTGACGGTATCTGTCAGTTTTCTCCTCTATGTTTTCCATAAAACAACATCCTCAGTATGTTTGTCGAAGACAAGTAGATTGATGCCTTCTTCCGCTCTCAATGATTCCCCTTCAGGATCATCGAAGATCTGTTTGAATGTCACAATATCAATCGCCAAGAAGAGCACTCTGTCTGGATCCGCTCTTCTAAGCGCCTTGCGGTAAAGGATAAACTGACCAATGGCCTGATACAAATCCTCAAGATCGCTGGCTCCGATAAAGCTTTTGACCTCGACCGCAATTCTTTGAGCGTCTTTCTCTGCGGCAATTAACTTCTCCGCGCCCAGATCAACCTGAAGCTTGCGCGTCTTCCAACGGACTTTGAACGGATCGTGCGTGATCGTCCAACCATCTTTCTTAAGTGCATTGACTACTCGTTGGTGAACCTGATCCTTCGCTGGCATAACAAAATTATAAACCACTTCCTAAATTATTTTCGCTTTCCGAGCGGCAGTTATAGATCACTGAAAAGCCTCTTCACCAGTAGGCTTATATCTGCATACGCTGGCAGCGATCTTTCGGACCTCTTCCTCGGCGAGTGGCGGATTGCATCGCTTAATATTTGTGACAAACAATGCAGCCTCAATCTCATCCGCTCCCATTCCGCGCCGGCGCATCGTTCCGGCCAGGCTCATCAATGAGTCGTTGCGCCTGCCTTCGGGGATGATCTTGCTTATTGCCGCGCCTCCATATGCGTGCGATTTTTGCGCTTCTTGTAAAAGTCGCAATAACCACTCGGGCGCCTCTGCGATCGGTGCGTCGTTCCTCCAGCGATACCGCTTGCCGCTCGCGTGAAGCGAGGGCGCGACAACTATCGCTCCGCCCTCGCCCTTGATGTCCAGGCCCGGCCCTAGCTTCCCAGTGGAATTCTTCACCGAAAAATCGGGATACTGGAAGAGATAGTGGACGCCGCCTCCTCCAGTGGCTGCGGTTCGCGTCTCCGGCAGTTTGCCGTATGTGGCCTCAAGAGTAGCCAGCGCTCTGTCACCACTCCTGCGTGGATCGACGTCGAGTACGAAGAAACCCGTGCCTCTACCCGTAGCAACACCGACATTCGCATCTTCCCAGGTACTCCACCACTGCCGGATTTTTGATTCATCACTCGAAGCATCATGTACACCGTTTTTCGTGCGCGGGTGTTTGCCGACATTCCCGCAAACAGACTGATGACAAGTGTGTTTGTTCTTATCTTTGCAATCATTTTTATGGCAGAGGTGCTTGCCGATCAGCGGACACTTGATCCTCCTGCAGGAGCAAGGTTTGGCAGGGTCTCCGGAGGTCGGAGTGTGAACGGGAAAAACCGGCCAGCCGAGTGCTGCATATCGCAGTGCGGCCTTCATGTAATTCATCCCCTTCCCTCCAAACCATCGATTTATCCTCGGAGGCATCACTGTTCTTACCTGATTACAAAGGCGGCAGGAATGATCCTGCCGATTTTTGAAAGAGGTTATAGGCAAATTTACGAGTCGATGCTTCTGCGTGCTTTGGGGGCAATCGGCGCGGCTTCTGCTGGGTTCTTGAAAGATATCAATCGAACATACTTATTGTTTCCATCAAGATCTTTCCCAACACACCTGCTGAACCATATCGCATCCGAAAATCTATTTGAAGGAGAGCGCCTCGTGAAGACCTGTCCCGACCATTCGACTGAAGTCGCGCCATCACTGTCTTCCCCGAGAACTGTTGCGTTAATAGATGTCCAGTCAAATGTAGGATACTCGCTCAATGGGCGCTGATAATTTGGAGCAGGGTTGTTTGAAATAGCTATCTGCCGCAGATGAGATTCGATTTCTTCCAGGCTATTTGAGATAACCTGTATGATCTCGTTATGTGTCTTGAGTCGCTGACCCAATGTGGTTATTAGCTTCTCGATATAACCATTGCTCGATTGAGTTTCGCTTTGATTAGATTCGGGCATTTTGTTTCCTTCTCCGAATTCAGACATCCTACCCATCTGTGCAAATGCCGCCCCGCTGATGTTTGATCATCCAGTGTCCTAAACGTTCAGCTCAGAACACTTCACTCGAGACAGAGTAATTTTTTCAACCTGCCCTTCTGAGTAAATATTGCTGACAGCTTAGTTTTTTACGTGAATAGTTATGACTTCGAGATCGTCCAGGTCGATATGCCTTCACTCGTTCTGCGCCATTCCTGGCACGGCGGCAGGCAGGCAACCAACCGCTTAAATCTTTTCCAACAGTGATGCTTGTGCGACTATGGAAGTCCCGCCAGGCAGGCTCTGCATATAGCTTTCATAGATTGGATGTCGTTGCTGAGCAAATCCTACGACACTGGTATCGAGCACATAGAATTTCATTATTTATCCTGTTCCCTCACCTCCTCACGCTGCCGTTGACGTTCAGCTTGGATCTCGCCGAAATGTTCCTCTAGAGCCTCTTCATCGCCTTCAAAAACTTTGACCGCATCAAGCCAGTCACGTGCCGTTGAGTAACGAGGCGTTGCCTGCGATGCCGAGTCCTCGATTATTATGGTCCTGACCTCGACCGCTGCGAGATAAGCTTCCGCCGCCTGTTGCACTTTCTCCATAGCTTCGTCAGGCGACTGCCCTTCCGCGCTCAGGTCAGCCAGCGTTGGAATTACCGCGCGATATACACCATTTTTCTGTTCGATGATCACAGGATATTCCATAGTTACTCTGCTCCTCCTGTCGCAGAAATCAGATTATACCAGCCATTCCGGTAATCGCTTCGAAGCAGCGACTCACTCTGTTGGAGAACAGCCGTGACCTTGGCTGCAAACGCAGGAGATGAGTTTCGTCAATCGAACCGCGAATCCTTATCGTCAACCTCACGCCTATATTTTGCAATCTCTTCCACCCAATCGTCGAAGGTCGGGTCGTCGCGCAGTGCACCATGAGTATCCAGCCAGGGGTTGGCGACTCCACCGTTAGGTATCTCGTCGACTTCGATGGTGAATGATTTGCCGGTTGCGAGTCGTTCTTTGAGCAGAGTTGTTGCCCTGTCCAGAGCCTCTTCCTCCGTCGCGCCTTCAGCGACTATGTCGGGAACACCAATTACGAAAGCCGAGAACAATCCATCCGGCAGATTTTGCACGAGGACCTGATATTGCATCTACATTACCTCCCTCCTTCCATTATCGTATAAAACTCTATTAACTCGAATCTTCAGAAGCATTGGCGATGCATTGAGCATGGCTCGATCTTTCAACGCGACAGATACTGCACACATCTGCTTTGACCTCACTTTGCCGGAAAACGTCATTCACGGGATGATTTCTAAGGACGCGATCTTTTATGAATTACACGAAGCGTCATATAGAACTATTCGTCCTGCTCGGCGAGTCTCACGCATATCGATGACTCGTTGATTACCGCTGCCGGTCCAGGGACCAGCAGTCTCTGCTTGTGACTCAATGTATGGGCCATCAACGAGGAGATCGATTTCATTGAGTACTGCGCCGATTCCCGGCTCTCGCGTTGCACGTTCGTGCAGTGCTTCGTAGGTGTAGCCGCTGTAACACAGAATATGTGCGCACCCTCGCGCCCGCAGCTCCTGGATTAAGGCCCATAAGCCCTCCGGTTGGGCGAATGGTTCCCCGCCGAGAATACTCACCCCTTCGCGCTCGAAAGCCGGGTCAAGCAGCGCCTCCGCCAAGCGTTCGACACTCACCATGCTCCCTGCTTGTTCCTCGTGCAGTTGCGGAACCCAGCACCCTCGACATTGCAGCGGACAGGATTGCAGGAGCACACTGCTGCGCCGTCCCGGTCCCTCCACGAGTGAGTTATGGTAGTAGCCCGCAATCCGCACGCAAACGTCCATTGATTGCTCTTCCCTCGACGCCATCAGCGAGGGGATGACTTCAAGCGGACGCGCGCAACCAGATACTTTTCCTTCGCCTGCCAGAGCCGTAATCTCAGCCAGCACTGAAGCTGGAAGTTGCGAGTCTTCCAATAGCATCGCTCCATTTGTTTTATCAATCAGCAAAATCAGTTCTGGCATTGGTTTTTGTTGACGGCGATAAGTGGATAGCCGGGGCACGAATCAACATATCGAGCCCGACGACGATTCTTTCAAGCGATTCCTGTGGCATTGCGCCTCCCTTATCTACAAATTAAACGCCTTAGCGTTACCATGGAGGCTGAGGGAGAGCTAAACGCGATCGTGATCGCCTATACAAACACTAAGATGAAAAGCGTGGTCGGAAAACGACTTGAGGGAAACTGTATTGTTCGTTGTTGCGATGCTGCGCAAATTGGCAAAGAGGTCGCTACACTTCGCTTCTGAGAAGAATGTTTGTGTCGACCAGGAATAACATTACTATTCTTCATCCGCGTAGATAACATCACGGCTATCATCGAGAATTACGGGTGTCTTTGGGTCGTGACTACTTGCCCATTCTTCAAACGCTCTCGCCCTTTGTTCGGGCGTCATTTCTGAAAGAGTGGTTTTCTTTGCTCCGTTTGTATCTCCGGCAAGAGTCCGGATGAGTTCATCAACGGTTAAGCCCTGGGCTTCTGCTCGAGCTCGGAGCTTTGCCGCCGTTGTCGCGTCGATCTGAATTGTCTCACTTTGCGGGGTTCCTCCATACGCTCTAAAATACCCCGGATTCACGGGGGAGGCCAATGAAGAAGGGGCTGTCGAGATAGCCCCAAAATCGAAAATCAGCGTCAATCGGTTTTTCCGTTAGGATAGGAGAACTTAGTTTCGCTGATCAGCAAAAAGACCAACAAAGTTTACCCGTTCCCCTGCCGACAAAAGGTCCGGGGCCAGGGTTTTCAAGTCTGCCTGACTCAATCCCTCGACTGTCAATACACCAGTCTGAGCATCGACAATATCAGGTCGTCACTTTCCTGGGTTCTCCGCTGTATCATCTACGTCTGTAACAGTTACTATCTCTCCCTTTGAATTGGGATATTCGAAATTGATAACTATCTCGCCGTCTAGATTTGGAGGCGTATGGAGGATTTCAAGCCTGATCTGCTTTAAACATTCATCGCAGTGATCTGTCTCAGATTTACACGCTGAGCATCCATTCGTAATTATCATAGCTTCCCTACTCCGCTGATCGAGATTGCAGATTTGAGGCGAGATTTATACTTTCTTCTTATTATGAATCTGCGGCCGGACGTTGGAACGCTCATAATACTCACTTGTGTTCTCCTCGCGTTCCGGTATTCCTATAAGCTCTGTCACAATCTTCGCTACGTCGGCGCATTGTGATCCCTTGATTCCTTCCACTTTCATCTCCATCTCGCCAGTCTGTATATCAATAGTGAAGTTGACCTCCGGCATAACTTGTTTCTCCTTTGAGGCTCAGTAACGAACCTTGATCTTTACTACTCCACCTTCGACAGTGCGGTGAATGGTCCCGCACAATCGAGCAGCAACTCTCTTGACCACTCGCTCGTTATATGCGGTGCGAAGCTGAGTAATGAACCTGCCGTTAAGAGCACGACTTCGATCGAAATCATCAATTATGGGGATATAATCGCCGCTCTCAGCTCGCTCAAAGCCGATGTCGCCGTAACGATTCCCTATGCTGTTTCGTGGAATAACGATCGCGACTTTCTGTTTCGATTGTTCCGAGTAATAACTGCCCATCTCAAGATTCTCTCCTTGCCTGATCTGACTGCAGCCAATGTCTTCAAGCGCTGTGACGAGAAGATCCCGGTCTTTGAAGACGACATCGGTAAAAGTCAAATATTTGCTCATGATCTATTCCCCTCACTGACGAGGTAGTGCGTTAACATCTGTTTGGATAAACCACCGGAGGAACAAGGAGCCACGGAGATTGAGCCACCTCTGCCTGCCAACCCCCGTAAACTCCCTGTCCCCAGTGTGCCGGCAACTCAAAATTCAAATTGAAAATTGGTTCTTCACATTTCCAGCGCACGTTCCGCCTGCATCCGATCATTAAATGATGTGAGACTGGAGCCACCGGCGCTGATCGCCATGTGGTCCCTGGCCCAGTTTCGGAGCGATTCGACTTGCTCTCGCTTGATGACGCTGGTTGGCTGAATCTGTTTGGCCCGTTCAACTATGTCGGCGGTCGTCACTTCCCTCTCCCCATCCATAAATGCCCGCAGCAGCCCGGCCTTAACCGCCGCTTCGACCTCGGCACCGGAGTAGCCTTCGGTCACATCGGCCAGCTCGTCGAGATCGAAAGATTCCGGAGAGCGATTACGCTTGCGCAGATGCACCGCGAATATTTCGCGACGATCATTAATTGTCGGCAGGTCGACAAAGACGATGTGTGAGAACCTTCCCTGCCGTGTCTGTTCCGCGGCGAGACCTCGAACGTCGTTGGCCGTGCCGATCACAAAGACATCTGACTGTTCCTGCATCCAATTGAGTAGAAAGGCGATCGTCCGCGCCGTCTCCCCACCGTCAGTCCTGGCTGAGGATTCAAGACCGCCCACCGCCTTCTCGAACTCGCTGATGCCGAGAATGCCCTTGAGCGTGGTGGCGATCGAAAGCGCTCGCTTGATTGTGATCGCCGAGGAACCGATCACGCCGCCGCCTTCTCCCATGACGCTCCCGAAATCGAGATCGAGCAGCGATTTGCCCAGCACCGATGAAGCGATCTTTTTTGTCAGGTCTTTGCCACAACCGGGTAGCCCGACCATTAACAATCCTTTCATCGGCTCGACCCCGTACGCGCGTGCCGCCGGAGTGAATGTGGCTGCTGCTTCGGCAAGTATTCGCCTGAGATTGTGATAACCACCGAGATGATCCGCCGGTTCGGGGTGCGTGTAGGTGAGCGCGCCTGTGCCTTTGATAACTGACTTCTTTTCATCGAGGATAACGGGCAATGCCTCAGCCGATAGCCCGGACCCGCTGATGATCGCCTTGGCCAGGACATTCTCGATGTCGGTTTCAGTTAGACCGAGCAGGGCCTGCACGAGCTGCTCTCGCAGCCGGTCATCGACTTCTACAGGTACGTTTCCATCCTTGAGGCACTGAATCTGCGCATCGAGCGTCGCAATCACTTCCTGCTCATCGGGTAGCGGCAGATCGACTACCTTGACCTCTTTCTCCAACGATGGAATGTCCGGAAAATTCCTCTCGACAAACAACACATTGATGTGTCGCCCTTTGATCTCCCAGGAGAGTTCGCGCAGCCGGCGGACCAATTGCGGCTCTTCCTGGCCATAAGGCACGAAGTACGGGCCAAAATCGCACAGAACGAAGAGTCCTTTCTTTTGCTGCGCGATGTACTCAAGCACGCTCATCGCGTCCTGGGTGTCGGGAATCAGGACTTCATCCTTGCCCTTCAGTTCCGGTCCCAGGACCTGGCGCAATCCCGTGATGCGGCTCCAGAAGAAGAGGCCCTTATCTTTTTCCCTGTGACACCTCAATTGGGCGACCGCGCGAATGATGCGATGAAAGCGTCCCTCTTCCGGTGTGTTGACGGCGATCAGTGGATAGCGGGCGCGGATCAACACATCGAGCGCGCCGACGATCCTTTCAAGCGATTCCTGCGGCATTGCTTCTCCCTTATCTGAAAATGGAATGGTTATATTTCGAGCGCAGCCAGGCGATTGGGCTGAGCCAGTTCGTGGGCATCGCGGTAGCAAAGCTGAACGATCTCTTCCAAGACCTCGTTGACCTCTGCGTTGCTTGCTCTCCGCTTACTTTTTTCTGCCGGCTTTGCTGCCAATTGTTCGAGGTTGCCCAGGAGCTGCTCCAACTCTCCATCCGACTGGAAGTTCATGAGCCGGAACCAGCGGGCCATGTTGCGCGCCCTCTTTGCTGTAGCTCCCGGAAGAAAATCGTGTTTCTGGAGTGCCTCCTGAATTGCCACGGCCGATTCATAGATCTGTGCACGGAGTTGAGCCGCGCCTTCCTTTAAAGGACTGAGCGACTCCTGAAGCTTCTCGCGCGCTGCCACGAGCTTCATCTGCCGGATGCGCTCCTTCACTTCGGCCTCAAGCCTGTTATCAGTTTCTTCGGCTTCGAGCCTGCGGCGAAGGCTCTCCTCCTCTACCCATAATCGGTGCTGGGCAGCACTCTCTTCAGCGTTCACGCGTGCTTGCTCGATTCTCCTGTCCGCCTCGATCTGCTCGATTCTCTGTCTTTCCTCTACGGCCATCCGCTGTTCGCGCAGCATCTCGCTCCCTAAGAGAAGAACTCCCACCTGGAAGCGGAGGGTGAGTCGACTTTGTAAAACTCCTTTAGTAGGAAAAGCATTGAGCACCCAGTTAATGAGCCGATCATCGAAATCCGAAGGGATAGTTGCATTGGTCGCTGCAAGCCGCCTGGCAGAGTCAGCAGCTACTTGACTGAATGTGACAATAACTTCATCGCGTATTTCGTCGTAAGCGTCGAGAACCTTCAGTTTCGCTTTCTTCAAATTGTTGCAGGCGTTGTTGAAGACCGTCTCAAACTCGGTAAAGGCCTGCCAGGGAACCCAGCGGTATGCAGGAGACTCGAAGAGAGTCTCGGTCAGCCGAAATTGATAGCTGTATTTGTGAAGTGCGGAATGGGCCTGAGAGACCGGTGCGAGCAGCGGCCTACGATAGCGATTGGGTAGAAGACCGCAACGAGGCGGTCTGAACGAAACATCGGTATCCTCTGGGAGCTCGACGCCGAGCGCCTGCCAGTCGAGTCTGCGGTCGAGGATGCCGAAGCCTATGGCATCAACATTTAGGAACATTCCCTCGTCCTCAAGCATGGAGAGATCAAGGGGAAGGCGTTCAATCTCATTAATGTTGCAGCCTGAGCGTTCGGATGCGACTAATGCACGATGGTCGCCATTGCGAACTATGACGGTATCTGGGCGATCCTCGACCCTGAGTAATGGCATTAAATCCGTACTCATTGTGATCGGTCTCCTTATTGTTTTTCTAGTGTCTTCAGCAGCATTGCGGTCTGCAGCCTGCCTCAGCAAGCACGATATGCTTCCAGCTTTGTTTTTCCTATTTGGATGATGGATGATGTGGTAGGAGTGCTAAACGCTGGTAATGCTCCGTTGCTGTCTACTCATGCTCGGGGGTGTTTTGACCTCCTGTTCTGACATGGTCACAAGTTTTCGCGCCCATTCCAACCAATCATAGAGCGTCGTGCGTTTCATCCCCAGCCGACGAGCCGCCGCTGAATGGCTTCCTGATCGACTCAGCTCACGCTCATAGATCTCAAGGATTATGCGACCAAGGAATTCTTTAAGTGTTTCACCCTCGCGCAGCACAGGAATGTACTCAGTTTCCCATGGCTTGGGCGCGTGCATTTGCTCAAGGTACATCTCCCGGCAAACATCGTCTGTTGAATCGACATCCTCCTCGGCCTGCATGCCGAATTGGATGTCAACCGTACGCAAGTCTCCTCGGGCTAGAAATTCAATGCGATGTGCGGCCAGATGAGCTGCATATTCAAGCTCCCGCATAAGCGCACAATCCATTGGATCCCGGAAGGTCACTACAAGATGAGTATTACCGCCCTCGACGGGAACCGCGAGTTGTTTGGTCTTCCCGGTTACGGAGCCGGCATTTGGGAGGTTGAATTCGCGCTCTAATTTCCCGCGCTTGAATCGGACACTGCACAAATGGATTCTCTTCTCCGTCGCGAGAAGCGTGAAATACTCCAATACCTCATAAACATTTGAGCTTTGTGCAAGCCTGATAAACGCATTCGGGCCGGCTAAGAGTTCATTTCTATTTGAGAGATTACGGGGCAACGTTAGTCTCCTATTTTCTTTCAGTACGAATTGTTTATAGATACGTGGATTCTCAGTGGGTGGATTGGTAGGTTCCCGCGAAGTTCGATTTTGTGATCTGTCGGTTGTAGCGAAGGTAAATGTGTCGAATGTCAGACAGAATTATCGGATTCGTAATCGCTGCTTATGGCTCCCCTTCGCCCGGTTGCGTGAACTCGACTCGCTGGACTCCCTGCTGCGAGCGGATCGCTGATACTCCGGTGCGAAGAGTGCCGAAGTGATTTACGTTTGGTTTATTTCGTCGCATCGCATTACCCTTTCTGTTTCGGTTTCAAGTCGTCTGGTCTGGCTGGGAGCAGTTCGAAGTTGCATCCCGTGAAGTGGTGATACCGCGCGATTCGAACAGCGCCCTCCGCAGTCTCAGCGAGGATACGCACCCAACGCCTGCCGGCCTCGAAGTGCAGTACGTTGGTATATGCGGGGGCATCGAATGCAACGAAGAATTCTCTCTTAGGCTCTTCGATGTTATGGGAGA
>Ga0081455_10008125_pt1 | contig 10949 bp, 10 predicted proteins | sample TabmetS3T2R1_FD_70207 | JGI IMG/M metagenome (GOLD analysis project Ga0081455, IMG submission 70207) | Tabebuia heterophylla rhizosphere microbial communities from the University of Puerto Rico - S3T2R1 | ecosystem: Host-associated > Plants > Roots > Rhizosphere ... | reverse complement strand
AGACAGGTCACATCCAAATGGTGCATGAATTCATGGCAAAGCGTAGACAATATCGTCTTACTCGATGTCCACTGCCTTTTCATTGGGGTTCGCGTCCAAAGTCGAATTTTTTGCATTCTCGATCTCGTAGTCGCCGAAGAGTTAATGGGCCAAACGCCCTTCGTGAGTCGAATGCGGACGGGGCCCGAGCAACTTCAAGTTCGGCGAAGCAATGCCATAAAAGGCTGAAACCGAAGCGAGAAACCGCGTGCAGACATTTTTCATGAGTTCGGGGGCTGCCGCATCCCTGGCCGCTTCAAGCGCGCCGACCATGAGAGCCAAGTTCGCACAAGCCGGCGCGCGAATTTTCTCCAGGCGATGACTGCTATCGTATTCGCGGCGTAATTGGTCGCGCGCCGGCCGCCGATCTGTGGTCATAGTTTTATCTGTGGCCGCTCACTTTGATTCTTCAAGTCGTGACAAGGACCAAGCTACTTTTTTGTCTTATCTCCTCATTGCACTCAGCGCGGGTCAAAAACCATTGCATGAATCGGCTCAGAGACTGGTGATGCGAAGCTTTCTATCACAAAGTGAAAATGATTCGGCATTAGCGAGAAAACGAACATCTTAATGGGTGCCGCGCTTTCGCTAGCGCGAGCATGGAAAGAAAGGCCGGGTAGTCCTGAGGTTTATGAAAGATAGTCGCGCGACCATTTCCTCCGTTGATCGCATGATAAAAAATCCAGCTTGCTGCCCGCGGGGGATTCTTGACATGGCAGGGGTCTATCACACCGCCGCCTGCGATCTCAACGGGAAAAAGTAGCCTGTCCCCTTTATTCCCCCTCAGCCGACTTTGAATCAATGGCTAGACCTGGCCCTAACGAGCTGTTTCTAACATCCCGGTCAGTTTTGTGTTCAAGGCAGGACTACGGCAATTCGCAGGCCTCGTCGCACCCAAGGACTTCTTATAGCAACAGGTAACGCTGCCTGAAACTGCGAATACCAATGCGCAAATTCCACAGCCCCTATTCCACCGCGTACAATGGCGGCTCTTAGGGCGACATCTTCCGGCAGGTGCATTGTATATTCAGGATTAATTACTGCCTTGCTGCCTTCACAACGTACAATTTTCGTATTTCTCGTACCAAATACCTGCGAAGTAGGCATTTGCCTGATATCCAAGAGCCAAGTATTAGTCACAAGGGTCGGCACATCTGCCTGCAACTTGGCCGTTGTTACATAGTACGGGAAGACATAAAACACACTTTCGGTAGCTACCTGAGCAAGGGCGAACAGCGCATCGTGTTGCTCACGATTTAATGAAAACCGATACGTGGTTGCTTCTGACATACCTCGCGGTGCCTTAAATTGGAATGCAAATAGGCGTGCCTTTGGATTGAGCTGCGCAAAGAAATCAACTCCTTCTGCTTTTCTTCGCGTTGAGTGAGACCTCGCAAATATGCTTTAGGAAATCCCCATTGATTACGCAGTAAATTGAGAATCTCCGTCGCCAGATTGAGTTCCAATGATTTTTCGGAAACTTTCAGGCAAGCACCGATTCGTCAGTTGTAATCACCACTGAATAAGGTCGGCTTCAATCTCATCCACGAACCGAGACCGCCCATTGCGAAAGCTTCTTCCGTATCGGTTCATGTACCATCCAGAATAAATCAAGTGCACTTCGTGTCTAGCCCGTGTCAGACCTACGTAAAAAAGCCGCTTTTTTTCACGAATAGCCATAGCACCGTCATTGTAGTATGGCATCCGGCCCTCCTCCAACCCAAATATAATAACGACGTCGTATTCGAGACCTTTCGCAGAATGAAGCGTCGTAAGATTCAAATGTTCCGGAGAACCGCCCTGCCCGCCAAAGAAGGCGATTGACGGGTCCGTTTTGCGAGCTAATTTGAACGAGCCGTTCAACCTTTTCCTTGTCGTCTCTTAATCTTGGCTCTCGTTCCAGACAAACGCCTAACCCATTATCAAGAAAAATGTTCAACCACTTATTAAGTGCTATCTTGGCGTCACGATTTGCAAGAAGAAACTTGACCAACACCACTTGGGAGAGCCGTCGCTCCTTTTCGGACCGCAGGCTTTCATTGAACGACAACCAACGATGAAGCAACTCGGAGAGACGTGTGGCCCCTGTCCGCCAGCCACCCGCGCACCAAGCCGCGCAGTCTTCGAGCCAATAGGTAACTGGAGAAGCCTGATAGGGGTTGTTACCGTCAATTCGAACGAACGGCCATCCTTGCCGAGCAACAGCGCTGGCAATAATATTTCCATCGTTTTTGTCGATGTATAAAACTGCCACGTCGCCAAGTACTCGTCCGGACCGCCGTTGGATGGCCTCAGGTATCAGCTCTTCGCAGATAAAATCTGCTTGGCTTTCGATTCCATCGGGCTTTTCATGAAAAAAGACCTCTCCCGGGTGGCTTACACCGGACTTGAAATTCCGCCTTTCACCAAGCGCGATTTCCGACGCTTCAATGATTACCGAGCCGCACCTATAATTTAGACGCAAGCGTATTGTTTCGACGTCCGTGCGATCGGCAAGTTTCATTAGAAGAGAGGGTTCAGCTCCTGTGAAACCATAAATCGACTGATCCGGATCTCCGACGGCAAGAAGCCTCATTCCGGCTTTGAAACATAAGCTCTGAACAATCCTATCCAGCGCATGTCCTAAGTCCTGATATTCGTCCACGACAAGAATGGGGAAACGAGCGGCTAAGGCTCTGCGAATCCATGAAAAGTTTTCCACTAAATGAAGACCAATCAAAATCATGCCATCGAAATCGATCAATCCTTCCGCATCAAGATAGTTTTCGTAGGCTTGGATGACTTCCGACGCATTCTCATCATCCTCCTGCCAAGACGCGTCTTGTCGATCAAGGTGCTCACGTCGATATTTATCAATGCTCGAGTCCCAACGTCGGTTGCCTAAGATGTCGTCGATTGCCTTCTGCTGAAGCCCCTCAATCTCGCTCGTTGAGGCAACCCTAATGGGGTACTTCTTCGGTAGCGAGGTAAGATGGGCGAATGGTAAAACAATATGCCGAAGACAAAAGGAGTGAAGGGTACCGATAAACACCCGGCTTGACTCCCCGAGTCCTAATTCTGAAACCCGCTTCTTTATCTCCCGCGCACAATGATTGTTGTACGTGATACATGCGATCTCGCGAGGTATACGGACGTCCTCATTGAGCATACGAGCAAGCTTGACAGTTATGGTTTTGGTTTTGCCGCTCCCGGGACCGGCAAGGATTACACAACTCCCAGTAGATTCATACGCCTGCCACTGACCTGGGTTTTCTTTAAGTTGTTCAGCGGCTATTAAATAATGCCGTTTACCTGCGGCGACATCTGTCGGTGACAAACTTTATACCTTCCAGCACATATTTCGGGCATTTTTTAATTCCGGAACCGAGGATAATACTAGCCAAGCGCTGGGCGAATCGACCCTTACCCAAGGTCTCTATGTCACGGAGAAAAACATCAATATCCAGATTGTCAATGTCTGCCGCCCAGGCTTGCATTCTTTCTTGCATTTGCTTACTCACAGTCAGACCGTTCATGGCCTCAACAAACTTGCCAGCAAGACCGCACTTAAACAGGTCGACTTCAAAGGTGTGGGTGTTGATGAAAACACCATTTTTTGGCGCGATGTTTAGAATCTCGTCGAAACTAGCCGCATCCCATAACTTTTTATCTATTAACGGCTCCATCATCTGATTTACGACGCGTTCTGGGCCGAGCGGTGTTCTTGGCGTACCGTCAATCCTAGGCTTTCTAGGATCATAATCCGTCAACGCAGACAGCGGAATGTTCAAACCTTTTGGCCCCAATAACACGACATATGGGTAGAAGTTTGTTCCTGCGATCGAACAAATAGATATGCCGAGCTCGTCGAGATCGTAGCCCTGATTCTTAGCCAACACTGGTAACAGGAATTTTTCGGCGTCCCCCTCAACCAAGATTACGCCACGCGCAAACATTAGCTCCCCCCGATTGACGTCTAGGTACCGCTCTATATCCGCGACATCTTCGTCGTCCAGACCGATGCTTACCGTAGACACCGCCTCAGTAGCATCGCCTTTCCTATTCAGGCGAAGGAGCACAAAATCCCTTAGCGGGGTGACGCTTGCCACATGTGGCGAATGCGTCGTCATCAAAATAGTCGAGGTTTGCGGCGACTGTTCGTTTGGTGTCTCGCCGCGGGCTTGCAGATAATTCCGAAAGATGAGCCGCTGTAGAGTCGGATGCAAATGTGCCTCCGGCTCTTCTATTGCTAAAAAAGTATGATCGCGGTCTCCGTCCCTAATCAGTTGCTCGTACTCAAGAGTCTTCAGGGCGAAATAAAGCAAATTGGTAGAGCCAAGGCTCGCGTCGGATATACCGCGCAGACCACCATCGATAAAAAGTCGTAACGCACGAATCAATTTATCCGTATCAGTTGGTGAAAAACGAAGAACAGTTTCAAGAGCTTGAGCTGAACCCACCATCCCCAAAAGTTTGTCCCGAATCGATTTCGCGACGGACTTTAGCTGCTCTAGTTCGGTGAGTTCTGCCGTAGATTTGTCCACGGCTTTCGCAAGCTTCTCCAGCTGATCCCGATCAATCTGTCCAGCAGCCTTGTCCAAAAGCGGCCTGAGTGGAGACCGAGACCATCTCGACAACTCTCCTTCGCAATCCCTCAATGCCTGCATCAATTCCATCGGCAAACGACGGCGCACCTCATAGCTGACTCGATTCTCAGCAGTGCCACCACCAAAAACCAGAAATTCGTAATCCGCATCTTTGGCAGGGCCATCCTCCAATCCTGGCAATGGTTGCCAAACGTATGAAAGCCGAGCAACCATCGGCTCCGCCTGGACTAAGTACTCCGACAGAACAGCTAGATGGTTCACGTCATCCTCAAAATCCGTGAGATCAACCGATATACTAATGCGGTCATCATTACCCAGAGGTCGTTTTAAGCCATCCCAAAAATCCTCCACGCGTAATTTGCGTGCGGAATCAGGCAATGACGGATCAAGTACCAAACGGAGCGCATATACAAGATTTGACTTGCCAATCTTATTCTCGCCGACAATTACAGCGTGGTGCCCTACACTGAAATCGACACTGGCAAAGTTACGGAAATTGCTAATCTGGATTCTAGAGATGCGCACTTCTATCGTTCCCCGTACGCAACTTAAGTGCTTCGTGAAGAACGGCGTCGAGCAGGTGACGGCTTTCAGTTTGGGTTATGGTGAGCTGCGCTTCCACGCGGTCGCCTTCGTCCCTAAAAAACCCTCTTTTCACAGCCACACCTGCAGGTGAGGCTAGTCATGTTGAGGTTGGTGGTCGTGATGCGAACCTTGTCCGCCGCCGACAGCAAGCACGGGGTATTGCACAAAACTAAGAAACTCAAGAGTACCCAGACTGGGATTCGCATAGGCTCAGCGTGTCCAACCATTTTCGGAGCACGAAGCTTCCAAATACGCGCTCACTCCGTTTCAGTCAAGAGAAGACAGCGAACATTTAGGGGGGCAGGACGGGACGACCGATACTCACAACACGGGCTCAAACGACCCAGGCAACAACGAACTATCTTCTCCCGCTTTCGATTTGATTATGTCCACACGTGCTCAGTATTTTGAAGATACAAAGCAACAGGGGCGAGGTCTAGGAAGAACTGCGTTGGTCGTAGAATCAGTTCTGAGGGCTGTGGACTGAGTGCTGAGTCCGGTTATAGACGACATGTTCGTGCTCCGGAAAACACCGTGGTCGTGTTCGTGATCTGTGGTCGCCGCGTCCTAGAAAATTAGCGACTCTCGGGGTCTTATCGCGTCATTGTTCGTGGCAATAAGAGGCAGAAAATCTTTCGCGACGATCGAGACCGGCTTTTCTATCGGAGCGAGTCAACACTACCGCCAGCGCTAGGCTCATTGTGAAACGTTCAAGTCCCCAGGATCAAGATAGCGGTGGGCTTCTCCGAAGAGGCCGTCGGGCTCCAGAAAAGGGACAGTTTACTTTTGCCAAAGATGGATTCTGTGAAATCAGCCCGCTCAAATTCTCGACCGCAATTAAAAAGCACGCAATGTTCCGTCTCCCAGCTATGAGATTTGAAAACGCGGAAGTACCTTTTCGGCGAGAAGGTCGAGCTGAACTAAATCGGGTTTAACCAGTCGAAGAATTACGGTTTCGATGCCGCGGGCAAAAAGTGAACCGAGGTGTTCTGCGCATGCATCCGGTGCTCCTAAAAGCGTTTCGGATTCGACATCGAGGTTGATCTTGCCGTAATAGGCCCTGAGATACTCCTCGCATGCCGCCTTTGCTCGGATCTTGTTCTCATCGATCGTCAGGTAAGTAATTCCAGCCTTATGAATGGAGGCTGGATCCCTGTTGTTGGCCGCGGCAGCGGCGGCAATTTTGTCCCATACTGAGGTGAACCGCTTCAGCGACGCCGTGCCGCAGACGTAGCCGTCCGCCAGCGCGCCGACGCGCTTGAGCACTGTGTCGGCCGCCCCACCCATCCAGATCGGCGGATGTGGGCGTTGCGTCGGACGCGGCCCGATACTTAAATCGGTTGTTTTGAAGATGCTCCCCTGATGTTCTACGTGATCTTCGCGCCAGAGCCGTTTCATGAGCTCAATTTGCTCAACGGCCCGCGTGCCTCTTCTTGCAAAAGGTATATCGACGGCGTCGAACTCGTGCTGACTGCCGCCGAACCCGACGCCGACGATAAGACGGCCGGCCGATAGGAAGTCAATCGTGGCAAGGCTCTTTGCCAGCGGGACGGGGTGTCGGAGAACGGGAAGAAGGACGGAGGTGCCAAGCTTTATCTTTTTGGTAACCGAAGTTACCGCTGCCAGAAGCGTGACCGGTTCGAAATGTTCCCCGGTCAGGCGGTCGTTGACCCAGAACGAGTGAAGCCCAGTCTCCTCCGCCTTGGCAGCAACTCGAGGAACGAAGTCCGGCGTGATCTCTCGGGCTGATTGAATAAAGCAGATGCCGATGTTGGGCACACAATTACCGAGTTATTTCAAAAGGCAGCAACGCGCGCGGCGCCTTGAAGTAGGCTTCGCGGCATTCCTCCTCGGAGCCAAAATCGCGCTTGCGTAGAGTCCGAGTGCGGAGAGCGATTTTCAAAGGTGAAACATCAAACGGATAGGGAGTGATTTGCACTTCACCTTCATTGATGGGCACGATGCGCAAGATGATCTCTTCGGCCGTATTGTATGAAACCGGAATCGGGCCGATGCGATCTTCTTTGAGACCTTCGCCCTCATAACCGTTGACACAAAAGTAAAGGGAAAGAACGTCGTAGACCTGTAGCGCCTTGTAATTGAACCACAGCTGCCGCTCGAAACCGGGGTCCCCGTTGCCCAGAAGCTTTTTTTCATTCCGTTGGCGGGTTTCCAACTTTTCGACTACAGCCCATGTTTCTTGGCTCCTTTGTGACTTTCGTTTGGCCGGCCCAAGTACGTCATAACGATTTTGCCACAGGCCAGTCCTGTGCATCGGACGATCAGAGCGGCATAAGGATCATGACCCTTAACCCAGTCGACGTTGGCGACATAGCCACGGAGCTCCGTTTCTTCGAATGACGGCGGATCCTCCCTATGCCCGTAGGGCCTCCGCTCGAGGAGGTTGATGGGAGGAACGCCTTCCCATTCGCGATAACCACTATCGTGGTGCAGCGTAGCGAAAACCATCGAGTCGTAAGGTTCGAGCTTCGAGAATTTCGCGTTTCCCCAATGCGCGGCGAGCTGCGCCGACAATTCGGCGTGATCCTCCTGGGTAATAAGCAGGGCAGTGTCGTCTTGTCTCTCTCGCACGATCACGTTTGATACTCCCTCATGCTGCAAGGGCAAACAGCCTAAGAGCGTTCTTCCCCAAAATGGCTTCCTTGGCGGCAGGCGAAAGGTCTTCCCGCGCCTGAATGGCGCGGACCGTAGAACGGTTGCCGGTGACATCGGCATGAGGGTAGTCGCTGCCGACCACCCAGCTCTGGCTGCCGTAGTGTTCAACGAGCGACGGCAACAATGTTTCATCCGGTCGGATGGAGAAATACAGCCGATCAAGGTAATCCGCCGGTCGTCGCTTTGGTTTGGTTTTTAGTCCTGAGTAATCTCCGGCACCTTCATGTATGACTGCGAGCCCGTCGAGGAGATGTGGCACCTGCGTGCCACCGCCTTCAAGGAAACAGAAGCGTAGTCTTGGAAAAGCATCCAGCATACCGCCAAACATCAGATTGGCGAGCGCGAGGGAGTTCGCCATCGGGTGGCCCATAGCGCTCCAAAAGCCATAGCCCCGAGTGGCATAATGGCGCGTTAGGCTCCAACCGCCGGGCATCGGTCCGGTATTCACGGGATGAACGATAATAGGCACGTTCAGTTCCTGAGCTTTGGCGTAAAACGGCCAGAGCGACTCATCATCGAGATCTTTACCATTGACAGTCGGGGCGATCACCGGACCGCTAAGTCCCAGCTCATTGACCGACCTCGTCAACTCTTCCGTCGCTAGGACCGGATCCTCGAGAGGTACGGTAGACAACCCGATGAATTTTCCTGGATAACTTTTTACTATGCGGACTATTGCGTTATTGTGTGAGCGGCAGACGCTCGCCGCAAGTTTAGGCTCTACGTCGTGGTAGAAGAGACCATTGCTCGGTACCAGTACCTGGGTGCTAAAGAGCATCTTGGTCAAATCAGCAACCCGCTCCGCGGGATCGTTGACACGCGCGTCGCGGCGCCGCGGGCTAAAGATGTGACGGATATTATGGGCATATTCGGGTACCCCTTTCTGCCGTGCCGGGTACAACATATAAGACGAACCATCAGGATTTTTGACCACTTGCGGTCGTTGATCCCAAAACTCAGGCGCAACATCGTCAAAGGCGTCCTCCGGCACTATGTGAGAATCACAATCGATATATCTCATGGAAACTCCTGATTATCTTCTCCGGATACCCATCAGGTTCTCGTATTCGGTCCTGGCTTCGATATAATGTTTGCCGAGTTTGAGATCTGACGGGATAACCCTGACACCCTTGAATTCACCGAGAGGGTTCAAATTGACATCCAATCGTCCCGAGGTCCGTCCCTGCTGAACCAGAATCTGCTGTCCCTCCTTGGATAGGCAAAAGTCGACGAATACTCTTGCCGCGTTGGGATGCGGCGCTAATCTGTTGATCGCCAAAGGCCCGACCGCCGTAATGACCGGGTCCAGGGCCAACCACTCTACCGGCCCTCCTCGCATCTTCACTCTGACTGCGATGTGGTGGTAGTTATTGACGAGAACGGCGATTTCGCCTGCTGCCAAAAGATCCGTCTGCAACGCGCGCCCCCGCCGGATGACAATTTTTTGTTTCGCCAAACCCGCAAAAAAATTTCGTGCCCTCTCCTCACCCCAGATCTTCTTTAGATTCGCGTACCATTCTATATCGTCCGGATCGAGCGCCAACTTGTCAGTCCAGCGCGGGTCTAAAAGGTCAAAATAATCTTTCGGCACGTCTTTCGCCGACACCATCCGAGTATTGTAGGTAGCGATGTATGGGCTGGCGTACATCGTGGTCCAAAAACCGTCAGGATCTCTAAAGCCCTCGCCAAAGTATCTCGCTTCAGGAGAAATATATTTTGCGAAGTATCCTTGTTCTAATAGAACGAAGCCCTCCAGACCCGCCGAGTTGAATACATCCCAGAGGTGAGAACCGGCGCGGGTTTCGTTCTGAATACGCGAGACCAGCGAAACGCCGCCGGCGCGGTAGAGAGTCGTTTTTATGAATGGATATCTCTGTTCAAAGCGCGACATCAGCGCGCGCGCTTCCGACTCGAAGATGCCCGAATAAAAAACAAGCTGGCCTTCTTTTTTTGCTTGTTCAAGAATAGCCTGATCAGCGGAAAGGGCGATTTTATGGAGACCGAAAACAGACACTATGAACACTGAGAGGATGCGGATAAACGCCTGGGCCATCGAAGTAGCTCTGCGTCGTGAGATGTTTGTGCTCTAAAGCTGGGACTTGTAGCACACGAGAAGATAAACTGTCAAAGGTTCTTATACGCGCGACAAACCTCAATTGTTGTACTTTTCCATATCTCTACTATCGCGGAAAAGGCTTCAGGACGATTCGCTTTACTGTTATGCCGGTCGAGTTTTTTTATCTAGCATTCTTCAATTCTCATCTCGTTATGGTAGGTACGCTCAGACTTCTGTATTGCGTACATATATACGACAATTGTGATTCGCAATCTTGCGACAACTGAGATGTGGGACCACACCTGATTCTTCGGTTGACAGTTCAATTTTTTTGTTGTCTAGTGCGCTCGAAAACCGCCTGAAAGGAGAAGTCTATGCCGGACAGAATGCAGATCAGACACATCGCCATCCGCTCAGAGGATCCGGACCAGCTCGGCTCGTTTTACGAGAAAACCTTTGGTTTAAGGGTTGTCAGAAGAAATCCGCGCGGCAACAAGAGCAGCATTTATATGACCGACGGCTTCATGCACGTCGCCATCAACGCCAGCAAAGGCGATCAGCCGAACGGCATCTGGCATTTTGGTTTTTTGGTTCCATCGCTCGATCCGATCAACGCCATCACTCCCGTCCATCAAGGGGAGAGCGCGCCCGGCCGGCATGCGGAAAACTATATCATCGATCCTCAGGGCAACCGCATCGATGTCGTTCTCGACATGTGGCCCACGTAAGAGACGCGGTTTAATGTAAGTCTTCGACGGCAAAAAACGGACGCAAGGTGCTTCTTCCGTTACCATTGGAGGGAGGATTTATGCTGTCGGTACTGCGAAGTTGGAAGAGTTGGCTGCTTATTTTGGCGAGCGCCGGATTGCTCTGGGGCGAGACAGCGTGGTGCGTTGAAAAGATCCGGCTTGGACTATCGACGCGAAACGTCGTCCTGATGCCCTTTTATTATGCCAGAGACAAGAAGCTTTTCGACAAGTACGGCCTGGACGTCGAAATTATTCAAA
>Ga0081455_10008124_pt1 | contig 10951 bp, 8 predicted proteins | sample TabmetS3T2R1_FD_70207 | JGI IMG/M metagenome (GOLD analysis project Ga0081455, IMG submission 70207) | Tabebuia heterophylla rhizosphere microbial communities from the University of Puerto Rico - S3T2R1 | ecosystem: Host-associated > Plants > Roots > Rhizosphere ... | reverse complement strand
TCGACAAGCAGACCCGCGGTGAGCTCTTGAGCCGGGTCACCAACGACATCGACAACATCTCCCAATCACTACAGCAAACGCTGAGCCAGGTCCTCACCTCCGTGCTGACTGTCATTGGTGTCACCGTGATGATGTTTGTCATCTCACCCGCGCTCGCGCTGATCGCGCTGGTGACGATCCCGGTGGCGATTGTCGTGACAACGTTGATCGGCAGGCGGTCACAGAAGCTCTTCATCCAGCAGTGGAAGTCCACGGGCGAACTGAACGGGCACATCGAAGAGGCCTTCACAGGGCAGTCGTTGGTGAAGGTGTTCGGTCGCCAGGGCGAGGTCGAAGCCGTGTTCGCCGAACGCAACGCTACGTTGTACAAGGCCAGCTTTGGTGCACAGTTCGTCTCCGGCCTGATCATGCCGACGATGTTCTTCCTTGGGAACCTCAACTACGTGGCAATCGCAGTCGTTGGCGGACTCCGGGTAGCCAGCGGCACCATGAACTTGGGGGATGTGCAAGCGTTCATCCAATACACCCGGATGTTCACTCAGCCTCTGACTCAGCTGGCATCGATCGCGAACATTCTGCAGTCTGGCGTGGCATCGGCCGAGCGGGTTTTTGAACTGCTCGACGAACAAGAGCAGGTGCCGGAAGAGGCGAGCTCGCTCAACCCCACCTGCGGTCGGGTGGCCTTCGAGCACGTCTGGTTCTCTTACGATGCCGACACCACCAAGGGGGACGAGCCCCTTGAACCCCCGAAACAGCACAAAAAGCCCCTGATCAAAGACTTGTCTTTGGTGGCTGAGCCGGGAAGCACCGTCGCCATAGTTGGCCCGACCGGCGCGGGCAAGACAACGCTGGTCAACCTGATCATGAGGTTCTATGAGCTCGACAGCGGCCGGATCACCCTCGATGGGGTGGACATCGCTTCCGTGCCACGGTCCGCGTTGCGGGCCAATATTGGGATGGTGCTGCAGGATACCTGGCTGTTCCACGGCACTATCCGGGAGAACATCGCTTATGGCCGCCCGACCGCAACCGAAGAGGAGATCCAAGCCGCGGCCGAAGCGACCTATGTTGATCGCTTCGTGCATGCGCTGCCGGACGGCTACGACACGGTCCTGGACGAGGAAGCGAGCAATATCAGCGCAGGCGAGAAGCAGCTGATCACTATCGCCCGAGCTTTCCTGGCCGACCCGGCACTGCTGATCTTGGACGAAGCGACCAGCTCGGTCGACACTCGGACCGAGGTGCTGGTGCAGCGGGCCATGGCAGCATTGCGAATCGATCGGACCAGCTTCGTGATCGCTCATCGGCTCTCCACGATCCGTGATGCCGACGTCATCTTGGTGATGGAGGACGGCCAGATCGTCGAGCAGGGCAGCCACCGCGAGTTGCTCGATGCGCGCGGGCACTACTTCGATCTCTACAACTCGCAGTTCACAGCAGCAATCGAGGAGCCGGAAGAGGCGCGACCCACCGTCCCGGTGGGTGCGGGGCCACGGGTCGGCCCAAGGCCGTTCTGAGTCGGGCTTAGTGAAGGCCTCTCGAAGGACGCCGGTGTCAATGGCTTGCCCAAATTCCCTGAAAACTTCACTCCGGATGAGGTTCGAGCCAGATTTGCGCCTGGATGGAGCATCTAGGGTGAAGGTTCCAGGGTCGCGGACCGAAAGAGTCGAAAGGTCAGGTTCATCCGAGGCCCGACCGCGCGCGACGTCTTGGGAACCGCGTGCGCATAGTCGCTCTGCGACTCGTCCCGCATGACCAGCAGGTCACCATGGCCAAGGTCCCAGTTCCACCGCTCGCGAGTTGCCCGATGCCGCAGCACGAAGCGGCGTCGATCCCCAAGGCTGATTGAGGCAATGGTCGGTTGCGGACCCAGCTCGGGCTCGTTGTCGCTGTGGTAGCCCATGGAGTCGGTTCCATCCCGATACAAATTCGCCAGGCACGAGTTGAAGTCGGCATTCAGCTCTCGGCAAAGGCGCCCCCGCAACTCAGCAAGAGGCTTTGGCCATGGAGCTGGCTCGTTCACGATGCCGGAGTAGCGGTATGCGGTGTCCCCGATCCATGAGGTCAACCGCGGTGTAGGCGTAGTGCGGCCGAAGAGGGTGATGGCGTGATGCTCCCAGGCGATCTCAGCCATGAGAACTTCGAACAACCGAGCCGGGTCCTCGATCCACTCCGGGTAATACTCGACGCAGCCCGGCGTGTCAATCATGATCAGTATGCAAAGCCGGCGGCGACCAGCCGATTGAGGCGGCGTTGCCGGTGACCGTAGAACGCGAGAGCGAAGAGCCACGCAGGCAATGTCAGCGGGCCAGCATGAATCTCCACCTCGTCTGTGTAGCGGGTCATTCCAAGAAAGTCCTCGAGCACGATCTGGTGGTCCCACACCCTGATCAAGCCGCCGTGACCCGCATCGTGCCATACCACGAGGTTGCCTTCTGCAGCCTCTGCGTCCTGCAGTGTTCGTTGCAGGTTGATGATGTGTTCGCCAATCGGGAGCCGTCCGCCGAGTAGCAGGCGGAAGCGATATTTCCCTGGCGACCAGCGCGTGAAGGCATCCGCCGGCTCGACAGCGTCGAATACCAGCATGGGAGACGCCAGATAGTGAAACAGCGCAGGTCGTCCGAGCTCGCTAGCCAGTCGGTCCATTGAGCAGGGCAGCAGGCAATTGCGGCGTAGGCGCATGGCGCCAAGGTACCGAGCTGCGAGCCTCCTCAATCGGCGGATCCGAAGCGCGCGATGCGGGAGCAGCTTAGAAGGGGGTCACTAATGCGTAAGCGGGACATCGTTGTCCAGAGACCCGCACAAGCGGAGGATGGTGAAGTGCACAGGCCTGACGAGCGGGAGGCAGCACGCGCCACCCGATGGTGGGCTCGGCTCGCCGGGGTCGTCGCCGGCCTGGCTGGTCTCGGAATCGCCGGACTCGCGGCATGGGTTGTCGCGCCAGTCGGCTCTCCGGTACCTGCCGTCGGCGAGCTCGTCATCGACCTGCTGCCCGCCTCACTGGTCAACTTCGGCAAGGAGACCCTCGGCCTAGCCGACAAACCGATACTGCTGGCCATCATTGTTGTCGCCGTCTTGATCATCTGCGGTTTGGCCGGCCAGCTCGAGTGGCGGCGCCGCTTTGCAGGCGCCGCATTGTTCGCAGTGGTGGCAGTGATCGGCTTGATCGGAGTCGCCGCACAACCTGACGCCACCTTTGCCGCGTACGTGCCAACGATCGTGGGGCTGCTGCTTGGTTACATGATCTTGAGCGCGCTCGTCGGCAAGCTGCAGCAGTGGCGGCCGCTACGAGCATCAGCTGAGAACCTTGAGGCCCAATCTGTCGCGCGACGAACCTTCCTGACGTGGACAATCCTGGCGGGGGCTGCTGCAGCGGCAGCAGCGATCACCGGCCAGGTGCTCGCTAGCGCGTCGACCGCGGTCAGCACCGCTCGCGAGAAGCTGAAGCTGCCGCCTGCCGCCAAGCCTTCGCCGGGGCCGCCGCAAGGTGCCGACTTTCGCATCAGGGGCTTGGCGCCCTATGTAACTCCGAATGACGATTTCTATCGGATTGATACCGCGCTCCAGGTGCCCACGGTCGATCCGGCAACCTGGACGCTCAGGATTACCGGGATGGTCGAGAATCCCTTCCAGATCAACTACGCCGAACTGACCGCGAAGCCACCTGTGGAGCACATGACCACGTTGACCTGCGTCTCCAACGAGGTCGGCGGTGACTTGGCCGGCAACGCGCTCTGGCTGGGGTACCCCATCCGCGAACTTCTAGCCCAGGCGAAGCCTCTCGCCGGCGCCGACATGGTGCTTTCGAAGAGTCACGACGGCTGGACTGCCAGTACGCCGCTGTCGGCGCTCACTGACCCAAACCGCGAGGCCATCCTGGCTATTGGCATGAACGGCGAGCCCTTGCCCATCGAGCACGGCTTCCCTGTACGCATGGTCGTTCCGGGGCTATACGGCTATGTGTCGGCGACGAAGTGGGTGACGTCGCTGCGGGTCACCACCTACGCCAAGGAGCAGGCCTACTGGACGCCGCTTGGCTGGTCTGCTCAGGCTCCCATCAAGCTGGCCTCGCGGATCGACGTGCCGAGCAAATCGACCGCCGATGCAGGGACTGTCGTAGTGGCCGGAGTCGCGTGGGCCCAGCACACGGGAATATCGGCTGTCGAGGTGCAGGTCGACCATGGCGCCTGGCAGACGGCGCAGCTCGCCGAGACCGTTGGGCCTGACACATGGAGGCAATGGAAATACACCTGGCAGGCCACCTCGGGCACGCACACGCTGACGGTTCGAGCTACTGATGCGAATGGAAAGCTTCAGACGGCCGAGGTTTCACCGTCCGCGCCAAACGGTGCAACGGGATACCACGCGATCAAGGTCAAGGTCCGCTGACCAATACTGACTTTGCCTGCAATCCTGCCGTGTTACAGCACGACTTGATTCTGACAAGTCGGCGTGCATTAGGTTCGTGATGTGCGCATCGCGGTAGCCCGGGAGGTGGTTCCCGGCGAGGCTCGCGTTGCCCTGGTTCCCGAGCTGTTGGGGAAGCTACGATCCGCCGGTTACGAGGTCGCAGTGCAGCCAGGAGCGGGCGCTGGGGCATTCCTCACTGACGCTGCGTACGAGGAGGCCGGCGCCCTGATCACCAAGCACCCCTTCGATCAAGCCGATTTGGCGCTGAGCGTGCAACCGCTTGGCGCCGAGTGTCTGGCGCCGTTGCCATCCGGAGCGGCGACCATTTCGTTCTTCCCGCTGGCTGGACGCCCCGGCGACATCGCGGTGCGGCGCGACCGGAAGATCACGACGTTCGGGATGGAGTACGTGCCGCGGATTTCTCGCGCCCAATCCATGGATGCGCTGAGCTCTCAGGCGATGGTAGCTGGCTATCGGGGAGCAATCGTTGCCGCCGAGATGCTCGGCCAGTTCTTCCCGCTCAGCATGACAGCCGCCGGCACCGTGCCACCGGCCCAAGTCGTGGTGCTTGGTGCTGGTGTCGCAGGACTCCAGGCGATAGCGACCTGTCGGCGCCTGGGTGCGGTGGTCAAAGGCTATGACGTACGCGCGGCCGCCGCAGAGGAGATTCGATCGATGGGCGCGCAGGCGATCGTGCTGCCGCTGCCAACGCTGGAGGGAGCCGGCGGCTATGCCCGGGAGATGACCGAAGAGCGTTCCCGGCGGCAGCGCGAGCTGCTCGCCAGCTACGTCGCTGCTGCAGATGCTTTGATCACCACGGCCGCCGTGCCGGGACGACGGGCACCACTCCTCGTGACCACCGAGATGCTCATTGAAATGGCGCCTGGATCGGTTGTCGTCGACCTTGCGGCTGAAGCCGGAGGTAACGTCGAGGGCGTGGTGGCCGGCAGTCTGGTTCGGGTGGGTTCGGTGCAGCTGTGGGGCGGTGCGAACCTGCCCAGCCAGATGCCCGCACCTGCCAGCCGGCTCTACGCCCAGAACCTGCTGAACGTGATCATGCTGATGACTCATGACGGCCGTTTTGCGCCCGATTTTGACGATGAGATCGTCTCCGCAATGTGCATAACGCACGACGGACAAGTATTTGACGGAGCGAGCAATTGAACACCGAACCCATTATCTGGCTGACGATCTTCGTGCTAGCCGTCTTTGTCGGCGTGGAGGTGATCTCGAAGGTCTCCTCTACCCTGCATACTCCGCTGATGTCAGGCGCGAACGCGATCCATGGCGTGATCTTGATTGGCGCGATCCTGGTCGCCGGTTCCGCCCAATCGCCAGCAATTCTGGTGTTGGGCCTGATTGCCGTGATCTTGGCATCGATCAATATGGTCGGTGGTTTCGTGGTTACCGACCGGATGTTGGTCATGTTCTCGCGTCCCCGCAAAGCGCTGGAGAAACCGGGACGCCCGGAGCTCGACCGGTGACACCAGCCTGGGCACAGCTGGGCTACCTAGCTGCCGCAGTCTGCTTCATCGTCGCGCTGAAGGGGCTGTCCTCACCCAAGACCGCCCGCCGCGGCAACCTGATCGGTGCTGCTGGTGCTGTGCTGGCGTGTGTGATCGTTTTCCTGGTCTCGGATCTCAACCATCTGCTACCGATCTTGGCAGCCATGGCGGCTGGCACGGCGGTCGGTGTTCTCGGGGCCTACCGGGTTCAGATGACGCAGATGCCCCAGCTGGTAGCGCTGTTCAATGGTGTGGGCGGCGGAGCCGCGGCCATAGTGGCGATCGTCGAGCTGTCTGAGCTTGTCGGCGGCCCTGCGCCGGTCTTCGACTTGATCGCCGCTGCCTTCACGATTGTGGTCGGCTCGGTCAGTTTCGCAGGTTCTGTGGTCACTTTCCTCAAGCTGCAAGAGCTGATGACGACGCGGCCCATTGTGTTCGCCGGATACCCGATCTTGTACGGGTTGGGCTTGCTGGCCGCCGTTGCTTTCAGCGTTGGTCTGGTCCTTGCCCCGAGCCTGCTGTTCGCCGTGTTGCTGGCGGCGGTGGGGGCCGGATTGGGCGTCTTGCTCGTGTTGCCCGTCGGCGGCGCTGACGTACCGATAGTGATCTCTCTGCTGAACGCGTTCACCGGGCTAACCGTCGCCGCCAGCGGCTACCTCCTCGAGAACGTCCTGCTACTCGTCGCCGGCACGCTAGTGGGCTCCGCCGGCACCTTGCTCACCCGCTTGATGGCGGTCGCCATGGGCCGGTCCTTGATCAACATCCTCTTCGGCGCACTGAAGGGTGGATCGACTCTCGGCGCCACCACAGTCAGTGATCGGCCGGTGAAGTCGGCCGGACCCACTGACGTCGCGATCCTTCTGGCGTACGCCCAACGCGTGATCATTGTCCCCGGCTACGGGTTGGCGGTTGCGCAGGCGCAGCACACGCTGCGTCAGCTGGTCGACCTGTTGATCGAACGTGGGGTAGAAGTCGATTACGCCATCCATCCAGTCGCTGGTCGAATGCCCGGTCACATGAACGTGCTGCTCGCCGAGGCTCAGGTGCCGTACGAGCAGCTCAAGGAGATGGACGAGATCGACTCCGAGTTCAAGCAGGCCGACGTGGCGCTGGTGGTTGGCGCGAACGATGTCGTGAATCCGGCGGCTGAGACGACGCCTGGCGCTCCCATCTATGGGATGCCGATTCTGCATGCCAATCAGGCGCGGCAGGTGGTTTTCATGAAGCGTTCGATGCGGCCGGGCTTCGCCGGCATCGAGAACGAGCTCTTGTACGAGCCGACCACGACGCTGCTCTTCGGTGACGCCAAGGACACCATGAGCAAGCTGCTTGCCGAGCTCAAGGCCCTTACCGTTTAGGCGGCACTACCACTCCAGGAATTCGCGAAACGAGGAGCCGCCGATCTTTGCGTCTGCATCCGGAAGGTCCGCTCCGGCCTCGAACGCTTTCAGGGTCTCGCCCTTTGCGGGAAGCGTAATCAGCCGCGGCACCGGCTTCCCTTCCTTGGCCCGCAACAATCCGACCGCCTCAGCCAGGCTGATGAGCTCAGGTCCAGCCCGATCAGTAGCACGCTGGTAGCCCGACGGTGCCGAACCGAGCGCCACATCGGCAAGCTCAGCAGCGATCCAACGATGATCGCACGGCTGGAACGACATGCCCCGTGGCACGAACGCCAGGGGACCGAGTGTCACGGCGCTCGCAATCTCGGTGATCAGGGTGTGGAACTGCGTGGCCCGGACCACTGTTACCGGCAGCTTGCTGCGCTCCAGTACCAGCTCGCAGGCATGCTTCACCCGGTAGTACCGCTGGGGTATCCGATCACAGCCGACAATCGAGACGTAGATGAGGTGCGGCGGAGAAGACCAACGGGCCAAGATCTTGATCATGTTTCGGGTGCCGTCCAGGTCGACTCTGCGATAACGCAGCCGATGAGTCGCCGCGTGGACCACGCATTCGGCGCCGCGCAGCGCGGCCTCGAGCCCTTCACCGGTGGCAAGATCAACGCTGGTGCGCCGGCTCGCCGAGGTGACTGTGGCGCCGCGAGCCTCGAGCCTGCGTACTATCTCGGTGCCGAGCACACCCCTGCCTCCGGTCACCACGATCCTCATTTGGTGAGAATAGTGGGCCGGCGCCCCGCGCCCATCAGGCAAGGAGGTCACCATGGCGGTTGCCAGTCGAGGAGCCGCGCTGAGCGCGTTCCGGGAGTTGATCGATCAGGATCCGATCGAGGCCAGGAACATCCTGCGCCGTCCCTATCTCCCCGATGGTTTGGAGCCGTCGGATGATCCGGTTGGAATGGATCCGGCGACGCTGATTGGCGGATACGGCAACGAGGCGCGTTATCTCCTCGGCGCCGATGACCCGGCAACCGAGCTCGCCCTCGCAAGCGCGCCAGCCGATGTCTTGTCCGGTCGGCCGTCGATCAGTAGCGAGACTGTCGCGGCATACGCCAAGACCAGCCTCGACCTCACCATGGAGGGCGGCACGACATCGGGTGTGGTCTATCCGCTTGCCGTCTGTGAACTGGCGACCAGCTTCCGTTTCCGTAACGTCGGTGGCGCATCGGCCGGTGCGATTGCTGCAGCGCTCACCGCTGCAGCCGAGCTGGGTCGCAGCAGCCACGTGCTGGCAGCTGGTGGACTGAGCCGCCACGAGAGCAAGCAGAACGACCCACCGCACCAGACAGGCGGCAGTCGCATCCGCACCGGCTTTGCTGGGATTGCTGACATCATCAGCTGGCTGGCCCAGACCCGCCCTGGTGATCAAGAAAAGGATGAATACCGACTTGCCCAGCTTTTCCGAGCCGGCAGCGCCACCGCAGCCATCTTCCGGGTGGCAGTCGCGATCATGAGGGGTCAAGGCTGGCCGCTCCCGCTACTGGCCCTTTCCGCCTTCGGTCTGGCCCCGCGCCTGTTCACCCTCGCCCTCATCTCCGGCGCGGTCGTCTTGACCGGATACATGGAATGGAAGTTCACCGGTGACCCGCATACGATCCCCGAAATCATCGGTTTGGGTGCGGTTGGCGTGCTGGCGTTCATCGCGACCGTGGCCGGTCTCGTCCTCGTCCTACAGGGAATGAGATCCGGACTCCGTAAGCCACCAGAGGACGGCACGACCTCAGGGGTCCTGCAGCGACTGCGCCTTTACACCAGCGCGTACGCCACGCCGCGGTCCATGACAATCCGACAGTTGATTATCGGCGCGGCTCTGATCGTTCTCGCGGTGATCTTCGCTGTCCTGCGGCCGGCGCTCTACGCCAGCGGAATTCTGGTCGGACTAGCTGCAAGCACAATCATCACGGTCGGACTGCTGAGCTCGATTCTGATCTACATAGGCCGTTTCCGGTCGCGGGCCTTCGGCCTGATTGCGGGCACTACACCGAAGCGGCGTCGCAACGTGCTCGATGTCATGGCCGCCGTTCCCCAACCAACTGTTGAGAACTCCTTGGTGCCCTGGCTCAACGAATGCCTCAACGCGCTTGCCGGTCTACCGGATGATCAAGTCATGCGGTTCGGGCATCTATGGTCCGGACTCGACTATCACCAGCGACGACTCAACCCCAGTCCCGATGATCTTGCCGAGTGGCGGCGCATGTCGGAGAACCTTGATCGTCGGCTGGTCAATCTGGAGCTCATGACCACTGATGTCACCCGACAACGCCCGTTCCGCTTCCCGCTGGACCCCACAGCCGGCGATGATCCCGAGCAGTTGTGGGTCTGCGTTGATCAGTTGCGCGATGGCGAATCGCAGATGTTCCCGGAGTCGATCTTGCAGGCGATGTCGGAGACCGAGAGTCGGGACGTGCGGGATCGTCACGGAGTCGTCCGGAGACTGCACAAGCTACCTCAGCCGTGGGATCTTCCCGTGATCTTCGCGGTGCGGATCAGCATGTCGCTGCCAGTCCTGTTCCAGGCCGTTCGGATGTATCGGATTCGGCGCGCTTCAGCTAGCCAGGACGACCTCGGTCGCACGATTTTTGATCATGGCCGGCCGCTGGCTCTGCTCAGTCAGGGCGACCTGGCGCAGTCCCTGTGGTTCTCCGATGGTGGCATTACCTCCAACTTCCCGGTGCATTTCTTCGACGACGCCCTGCCGCGCTGGCCGACGGTGTCACTCAATCTCGGTGTCCATCCCTTTGGGGCCCCTCACCAAGATGTCTGGCTTCCACAGGATTGGGACGATCTGAGCATCCCGGTCAAGACGCTTGGCGGCTCGGGGCTGGGATTCGGGCAGGCGATCTTCAATACCGCGATGTCCTGGCGCGACAGCCTGCAATCGGCGCTGCCGGGCTACCGGAACCGGATTGCCCAAGTCCGGACGAGCCCCGGCGAGGGTGGCACCAATCTCTTCATGCCGCGGGAGATCATTGCATCTCTCGCCCTCAGGGGCGCCCTGGCCGGGGCGCGGCTGCGCACTCGATTCAGCAACGAAAGCCAGTGGAACCGGTTCCGATGGCTTCGTTTGCGCACTGCTATGAGCGACCTGGAGGCACTGCGTGCCACCACCTTCGAGCGACGTGGTTTCTACAAGGATGCGCTGTCGGGAGAGGCGTGGCTGGATGAGCAGGAAGCCGACTTCGGCGAAAAACCCTCTAATTTGGCGATTCCCTGGTATCTGCCCTACCCCGGATTCTGGCCGAAGGCTGCTCGGCTCCTGAACACCTTTGCTGACGGATATCGGCCGGAGGATGACCGAAAGAACGTCATGACCTCCGAGGTACCGATGCCACAACCTGTCATCCGCCAGGTCCCCCGCGAATAGGGGTTTGTCAGCTGTCGCCCTGGCACCGGCATACGATCATCAGCCCTAGCACGAGGGAGTCGTGTCGAGGTCGTGTGTGCTCTTGCTGTTGGTGGGTATCACCTCATTGAGCGGTTCACCAAGCCCGCTAGGGTGCCAAGCAACGCCCGACTGGGCAGGGCGCCGTAGCGTGACGAGTGCGGTTGCGCTACTTCGCGACGGAGCACGGAGGCTCGTCATGTCCCAATCCCCGACCGATCAGGTCAACCAAGTTCCCGAAACGATGCAGGCCGTCA
>Ga0081455_10008123_pt1 | contig 10953 bp, 9 predicted proteins | sample TabmetS3T2R1_FD_70207 | JGI IMG/M metagenome (GOLD analysis project Ga0081455, IMG submission 70207) | Tabebuia heterophylla rhizosphere microbial communities from the University of Puerto Rico - S3T2R1 | ecosystem: Host-associated > Plants > Roots > Rhizosphere ... | reverse complement strand
AACGATGTAACACCGCGCGGCCGCATCGGAGCACGAACCGCCGGGGCACTGCGTGCAACTGCTCTGCCGTGAGATGCCCCTTTCGCTGCGGGAACAGCTCTTGGATTCGCGTGAGCAATTGTGACCGCGCTCGCAACAAGCGCGACGGCAAACAATTTTGTTTTCATAATTCCCTTTCCCTTCTGTTGCTGACCCGTTTGCCTGTACAATCTAACGTAGATCGCCTGAAATGAGAAGCATTTCTGCAGTTCGAATCGTCTGAGGCCGGGAACACTGTCCCCGAAATCCGCACGTCGAGAGACAAGTTCTCCTACCAAGTCTTCCCTTGTCAGCTGAGCATTCGGCCGACAAGATCGCCGGATGAAAGAACTTGAAGGTAAGGTCGCGCTGGTGACGGGCGGAGGATCTGGCATCGGTCGTGCCACGGCGCTGGCGTTTGCGCGTGAAGGGGCAAAGGTCGTGATCGGCAATCGGAACACTCAGCGCGGCGAGGAAACAGTCGTGATGATCAAAAAAGCCGGCGGCATGGCCAGCTTCAAACAGACGGATGTGATAATCGCGGCCGAGATCGAAGGGTTGATCGATCATGCCGTAAAGACATATGGCGGCCTCGATCTGGCATTCAACAACGCCGGAATTGAAGGCGAGATTAAGCCTACGATAGTTGACCACACAGAAGCGAATTACGACGCCGTGATGGACATTAATGTCAAAGGCGTCTGGCTTTCGATGAAGTACGAAATTCCCCGGATGTTAGAGCGCGGCGGCGGCGCGATTGTGAATTGCTCATCGGTCGCGGGATTGATCGGTTTCCCAGGAATTGCAATCTATGTAGCGTCGAAACATGCCGTCGTCGGCCTAACGAAAACAGCCGCTTTGGAATTTGCCGCGAAAGGAATTCGCATCAACGCGGTTAATCCCGCCGTCATCGACACCGAAATGGCCGACCGGATCACTGCGGGTCTGGACATGAAAAAGACTGATGTCGTCCCTTTTCATCCCATCGGGCGTCTCGGCCGGGTGGAGGAAGTGGCTGAAGCTGTAGTGTGGCTATGCTCGGGCAAAGCTTCTTTTGTGACCGGACACAGCCTGACTGTTGACGGGGGATTCACCGCGCAATGACAGAAGCGGAAAAGCGGTCACAGCTAACTATCGACATCCTCCACACGCTAAATTTCCACGAACTGACAGCTCTTTCCATGTGCACATTTTCTTCGGTGCAGCAGGTCCGTTATTCTCTTTCGCAACTAGTTTACGAAAGAGGGCTTTCGCGTGCGGTCTCCTCCGACGCGAGGACTCGCGCCTCGCGTTCGGCGCCAACGATGGAGCCTCGGCCGCGCGGAAACCAGGCGATGCCGGCGGCGAGGACGATGGCGAGGAAGACTATGGCTGTTGCGAGACTGAATCGGATACCCTCGATGAAATCGTTGTCGGCAACCGCCAGGATCGCCTTCTGCGTGGCCGGGTTGAGATGTTTGATCGGCCGGCCAGGCCCGATCTCGGCAGAGTAAGCGCGAGGATTCGCGTTCCCGATGATCATATCGGCGACTTCCGTGCGCTCGGTCGGATTCGGAAGCGCGTCGGAGAGGTGGGCACTGAGGGTGGTCGTTAGTGTCGCCGCAAGGATCGAACCGAGCACGGCAAACCCCACGGTGGAACCAAGCGCGCGCTGTGCACTCATGATGCCCGATGCCATTCCCGCGCGCTCGGCCGGGACCGTCGTCATTGCCAGCGAGGTGATCGGCGTCAGGCATAACCCCGCTCCCATGCCGACGAAGGCGAGGCCGGCGACGACTACGGCGGTACTTATCTGCAGCCCCGCGATCAGAAGGGCGAAGCCGACGATCTGCGACGCGATGCCCAGGAGAATCAGACGTCGCGAGCCAATCACTCCCACGAGTTTCCCAGCCGTTAGCGACACGATCATCAGGCTCATGCTGTAGGGCAAGAGGAGCAATCCCGCATCCGTCGGCGAGAAACCACGCACGTTTTGCATGTACTGCGTGATCACAAGCAGCATCCCGTATGCGGCGAACAAAACGGCGAAGATCGTGATGATCGCGAGCGAGTACGTGCGGTCGGTGAACAGCTTGAGGTCCATCATCGGGTCCGCGTTCCTGCGTTCATAGAAGATAAATGTCGCCAGCGCCGCGCCCGCGACTACGAAGAGCGTCAGGATCTTCCCCGAGAGCCAGCCCGCATGGGGACCTTCAATCACGGCAAACGCGAACGCGCCGACCGAGATCATGAATAAAAGCTGCCCGGGGATATCGAACGTACGCGGGCGCTCGTCCCGGGACTCCGCCACAAACCACCACGTCAAGGCAATGGCGAGGAGCCCGACGGGAATGTTGACCATGAAGATCGAGCGCCAGCCTGTCCCCTGCACCATGAAGCCGCCTAGCGTCGGGCCGATCGCGATGGCGGTGCTCGCGATCGCGGTCCAGATGCCGATCGCCCAGCTTTTCAACTTCGGATCGGGAAATGCGGCGCTGACGAGCGCGAGCGACGTTACATTGACCGTTGCTGCCGCAACCCCCTGGACCGCGCGCGCGAAGTTGAGTGCTTCGACCGAGGACGCCATACCGCATGCCGCGGAGGCCACCGTGAAGAGAGCGATGCCGCAAAGGTAGAGCTTGCGGCGCCCGTAAATGTCCGCCGCCGTCCCGGATGACATAATGGCGATTGTCATTCCAAGGCTGTACGCCGTGACCACCCATTGGAGGCCTGCCTCGCCCACCTTGAAATCCGACTGGATGGCGGGTAACGCGACGTTCACGATCAACGCGTCCAGATAGATCATAAAGAGACCGAGGCTCGTGGCCGCGAGTGTGAAGCGCTGCGTCTTGGTCATTGGGCGCTCAAGTTCCTTTCAGACAAAACTTACGGGCCAGCGGGTGATGGTTTTTATGAGTTCCAAAAAGAGCACCAGACGATTCAAGAGCTGAAAAAACAAGTTGCAGAACTGATTACGAACCTGCAGAAAGTGAACGCACAGCTTGAACTGAGCAAGTCCGTGTCACACGTCGCTGAGAACAATCTGTGAAGGAGCACTGTGCTGAGCGTGAAGGATGGCCGATCATTGCCGACAATCTCCACAATGCCGGATGGAGCTTGGGCTCGGTTTCAGCTCTGGATCGTGACGGCCGAACAATCTGGATTGCGGACGCCCACCGCAACGGAAAGCGTTACGTTGTGCGCGAAAAAAATTTCTTTTCTTTGGCTCTTAGAGATCCAACGTAAACAAGGAGACGATTCTTTGAGTTGTCAGCGATGAAGGTGGACCGCTTATTATTGCTGGTGATCCCGCTTTTCTTCTTGAGCGGATCCTTTGTAAACGCTGGTCCGGTGGGAGACTTCTTCAAGAAAGTTGGTCAATCGATTTCAAAGCCTTTACAGCGTCAGCCTCAGCCTGCGCCTCAGTCAACGCGCGTTCAACCTGCGAAGACGCCGCACCCCACGCGGCGAACTACTTCGCGAGCAGCACCTGCGGCCGCCGTGCCGTCCCCCGCAGAGGCACAACCATCACAACCTCCAAAAGAAGAAGAGCTTGCTGGCACTCCGCGGGGTCTTTCAGCCGCAGATTTGGAAAAAGCAAAAGCTGGTTTGCCCTATGGAGTTCCGGTCCCAGGCCGGAAAGGCATGGTCACGAGTCCTTATACACCGGACGAGGGAAAGTATGTCGATGTCACCGGTTTTGCGTCCGGGTCCATCGTGAAAGATCCATACACAGGAAAGTTTTTTTTGGTTCCGTAAACCTGGGAATACGGGGAGTGACGAGTGACGTTGGTAGTTCGGTGTAGCGGCAGGCGTCTCGCCTGCGATTTCGTCGAAGCCAGCAGTATGTACTTACCGAATGTGCTCCCAAAAAGGTGAAGAGCGCGCGGGTGCAAAGCGGACTGCGTTTGTGGAACTCACAGGGCTGATTCAAGGTTGACACGAAAGACGGCGGACAGAATCGTCTTCCCTGAAGACAGTTAAAATCAGAAAGCTAAACGAAGGAGATGCATAATGTTCGCCGTTATTCGTCATTATCACTTTAATTCAAAAGACGGTGCAGAGATCGACCGCCGGATACGCGAGGAATTCGTGCCACTCGTTAAGAATGCGAAGGGGTTTGTGCGTTACTATTGGCTTGATACTGGCAATGGCGAGGGCGCGTCCGTCAGCGTGTTTAAGGACAAGGCTGGTGCCGATGAGTCGGTGCGTCTGGCTGCGGACTACGTGAAAGAGCATCTGTCCAAACTCCTCACTCAAAAACCCGAGATTATCCAAGGGCCAATCAAAGCTCACGATTGAGCACTGATATGGCGTTGCGTGGCAGCGATGAGCGAACGTCTGGAGTTCCGACGCGCATCGCGGAAGTGCGAGTGACGAGATCGCAGGCGACACGCCTGCCGCTACGGAGAACGCCAACGTCGAAGTCAGTTTAGAGCTTTGGTTCGCGTCGCGCGGAATGCCAAAATGGCGAATCTCGACGCTCTCCTCGGCGTGAGTCGCCATCTGCGCCTATTATGATAGTCTCGGTAAACCGAATGGGCTCAATCTTCCTCAGTTACAGGCGAGAGGACTCTGAAGGTCAAGCTGGTCGTCTGTACGACGACCTTGTTGCCGTCTTCGGTCCCGATTCGGTATTTATGGATGTTGCGGCCATACAACCTGGGCGGGATTTTCGGAAGTCCATTGATCAGAGCTTAAACTCCTGCGGCGTGTTTCTGTCCTTGATCGGCAGGAGTTGGTTGACTGTAAAAGACACTTCAAGTCAGCGCCGTCTAGACGATCCTGCCGACTTCGTTCGTGTTGAAACGGGCGCTGCTCTAAAGCGCGATATCCCGGTCATTCCCGTTCTGGTGCAAGGCGCGTCAGCTCCCAAGCCAGATCAACTGCCAGATGATTTGAAGGAGCTTGCGTTTCGCAACGCAGTCGAACTCACGCACGCGCGCTGGGATTCCGATATTGAAGTGTTGATAAAGGCGTTGCGTCCTCACATCTCTCAATCGGCCCCTAAACCCGAACCAGAACGAGTCCAGCCAGGCAGTAAGCTAAGAACGACCAGGTCTCTCGCCGGAATTGCGGTTCTCCTCGTCATTGTCATCGGGCTCGTGTTCTATCTCCGGGCCGCCAAGAAGGTGGTGGATAAGCCTGCCAACCTCCCGGCGGAGCTCACGACAACCTCAGCAGGCGTCGACTCATCCGTACCTGAGCCCATAAAGCGAAGTCCACAAAATGTAGTGTCGCCGCCAACAAAAACAAATGCGGCGCCCATCGGAGTCGAAGACTTTTCACTGATCGCCCGACAGGAACCTCTCGCAGACAATCCCAAGCGCTATACGTTCACGTTGTCGCTTGATGCTCCGGCATTAGTCGACGACATCGCCCGCGTTCATTACGATCTTGTCTATGGCCCGAATCCCCTTTCGCTTGAAGGCGGTGCCGCACCTTCGTTCAGCGCCGTGTATGAAGGCTGGGGCTGCTACGAAACTGTCGTTATAACCGTGTACTTGAAATCAGCCGGTTCGCAGCCGCTTAAAAAAACTTTCAATATGTGTAAGGCTCTGACTTACTAAACTTGCCCCTCTAACTCGCTCAAAGAGACTCAACGAATTCCCTCTTGTCGCGCGCCGAAATTGCGCGCTGAACTTTGGGATTGGGGAAAGAAATGGGGTCAGATCTAAATATTTGAAGTTTGCCTGCTGGAAATCTGAAACGCGGAGAGCGAAAACTGATCCGCTTACGTGCCAGTACGGCGTGACAAGAATACCTCAAATCGCGCAAAGGAGTGAACGCGTTAATCAAAGTTCCGACTGCGGATCACAGAAGTCGCCTCCCAGGCCTAGGCCGGCGAAAATGGAACGCATCTCATCGGGCTGCGGACGCCGTAAGCGGATGTTGATAATTGATACCTGAGAGCTGAAAAACTGAAGTCAGAAGCCGCAAGAGAACCAGACGTGGGTGGCAGCTAAACTCCGAAAGGGTTGCCTCATTCGGTCCCGATCGTTTCGGCCGCGCGGCTTGCCTAGCTTTTGCTCGCCTTCCGGATGGCTGCCGCTACGCTTCCAGAGATTCAGACGCTATGAAAAACGTTTCAATCGCCCGCATGATTGTTGTTCTGTCAGGTTTCCTACTTTTCGGTCACGTAGCCTTTAGCGAACCAACACCCTCGCCAGCATCGTCCGCGACAGAGGAAGCAAATTCTCTTCCGCTCGAGGTCAGTAAGAAAATCGACGAAGCAGCCACGAAAATGCTAAGCGATAGCGGCGTCCCAAGTGCCTCGATCGCGGTGGTGAAGGATGGAAAACTGGCTTACACCAAAGCTTACGGTTTGGCTGACATCGTATCGCATCGGCCCGCGACGACTTCGATGATGTACAGTATTGGATCGATCAGCAAACAGTTCACCGCCGCATCAATTCTTCTCCTGATCGAGGAAGGCAAACTCTCGCTTGATGATCCCGTCGCACGCTGGCTACCTGACCTCACACGAGCGAACGAAGTTACGATCCGCCAAGTGCTCTCGATGACTGCCGGTTACCAGGATTGCTGGCCACAAGATTATGTCATGCCTTCGATGATGAAACCAGCTTCGCCGCAAGAAATCTTGAAAGGCTGGGCGCAAAAGCCGCTCGATTTCGAGCCGGGAACGAAATGGCAATACAGCAACACGAACTACGTCGCCGCCGGCGTGATCGTGGAGCGAGTTAGTGGGATGTCTGTGCTCGACTTCCTGCACCGCCGCGTCTTCGATCCGCTCGGAATGAAAACCGTGTTCGATTGCGATAGCTCGGCTCTGCCACCCGGAGGGCCGACTCGCTACCATCGCTACGGACTCGGCCCGGCGCGTCCGGCCCCGAAGGAAGGAAAAGGCTGGCTGTTTGCCGCAGGCGAGCTGGCGATGACGGCTTCGGATTTAGCCAAGTGGGATATCTCGATGATCGACCAGGCGATCCTGAAACAGCAGTCTTACCGCGAGATGGAAAGAGCTGAGTTACTCAAGAATGGCGCGAGCACTCAATACGGCTTGGGCATCGGTGTAAGTTTGGTTAACGGTCGCCGGGTGCTTGCTCATGGCGGGGAAGTCTCAGGATTCACGGCGCAGAACGCAGTGTATCCTGATGATAGTGCTGCGGTCATCGTGTTGACCAATATGGATGCAAATCGAGGAGCAGTGAATCTCGCGAATAAGATCGGCGAAATAATCTTCGCTCCGACTGGCAATGGTGACTTGCTGGCAAAGGTCAAAGCGATCCTGGTTGGTCTCCAAAAGGGGAAGATCGATCGCTCAGTTTTTACAGACAACGCCAACGCTTATTTTGATGAACAATGTTTGCGTGACCTTGCGAGCAGCCTTGCACCTCTCGGCGCTCCCACTGACTTCGAATTGGTCAGCGAAGGATTGCGCGGTGGAATGATTGCACGTCGCTACCGGGCAAGATTTCAAAAGAAAAGTTTGGAAGTTAGCACGTACGCCATGCCGGACGGAAAACTTGAGCAATACATTGTCTCCGCGGACTGAGAATCACGGCGAGTTCCGCTGGGTCGATGCTTCTCGCACCCCAACGCACCGGCGAAAAGCTCGGTTTCCACAGAAATCGAGTCACCGGGTTACGCTCCCGCTAGTGCATCAAGTTTGTTCCTTGGACCGACGGTGCGTGTCGCACTGACCCTAAGACTCGCGGCCTCCCCGCGTAGAGCTTCGCCACGTGGCTGCGGAAACGATGTTCAAAGCCGAGAAGCGCTACAGCGCTTTTGGCCATAACCAGCCGAATGTTGCTGCCGTTAGCACCGCGTAAATCAGGCTATCGAAAAGATGCTTCAACGTGACTACCCAGCTTCGGCCGCTCCAAATCGATTCCTGGACGTGGGCTGCGCCGTATCCCAGGAAAGCGATCGTGCCAACGACTCGGAATACCTGCAGGAAAGCCGTCCCGGGCGCAAGCAAACGGCCGGAGAGGTAAGCAGCGAAGATGCTGATCACCAGACAATACAAAAACCATTGGATCATATTCTTTCCCATCGCCGGCGGTCCGCTGGGCAGGACAGTTAACAAGCCCACGGGTCCGCGTTTGAATTTCTCGATCACGGGCGGCGATTTCATTTCCTCGAACTTGCAGTACGGAAAGAAATAGGCGGGGCCCCGTGTCACGCCCGCACTTCTTATCGCGTCGGTGACACGGTCTTCATCTGGCAATTTACGGTAATCACTTTTGTGATAACCGAGCACCATGTGCATGATGAAGCTGGCGAAAAAGACAATCACAGCCGAAAGCAGAATGGGAAGCCACAATGCAGTTAACGGAATCATTCCTGTGCTTTTACTCCTTGAGTCATTCTAATGTCAACGGAGTCCCGGTGTCGGAAGACAGAAGCAAACGCGCAACGCTCGACGTCCAACGCCCAACGTCGAATTTAGAGATCCTTGCTAGCGGTTATGCTCGTGATCGAAGGTCAACAGCGAAGTCCGATAAATCACAAGCAGGCGTCCAACGCCCAACATCCAACGTCCAATCAGTGGCCAGAAGCCTGAAGGCCAGAGGTCAGAAGTCAGAAGTCAGAAGTCAGAAGTCAAAGACCGCGGTCATCTCTTCGTTTTTTGAAAGCTCGGCCTCGGCTCCGCCTGTGCTACGGGTTACGGCCGAGCGCGGCGTTGAGGCGTTTGAGGCTGGCCTTGGGCCAGAGCTTGCTGGTCTTGTAGTAATCCCGGAATGACGGCGTTCGCTTCGGCAGCTTGAGCCACTTGGCTTTCGTGCGCGTGTAGATGTGCACGTCCGGCTTCAGGCCGCCGGGCTTGTCGAGCGTTCCGACGCGCACGAACCGGAGATTAGGCCTGCGCCCATAATCGCTCCAGACCGCGGTCTGACACTTGCGGCAGCGGTAGATGTCGTGCAAACCGTTCTCGCGCGGCACCGGCACGGCTACCGGCTTTCCGCGGAGCAGCTTGATCGCGTCAGTCTCGATGATCGCGTTGAGTACGAACGCGCTGCCTGTCAGCCGCTGGCAGTCGTCGCAATGACAGCAGTGAACGAACATTGGCTTGTCGAGGAGCTGGTAACGGATGCATCCGCAGGCGCAGCCGCCGGTGACTTTCTTTGCCATAGTGAATGCCAGCATACCGCGATGGTAACAGTTCGGTCACCTTTTTCTCGCGACCGTTCGAATTTTTTGACCGATAAGGATACGCGCGTGCCAATTTCGCCTGACAAATACGAGGCGATAGTGACCAGAACAAATTTGTCGAAGACAGATCTCTGAGGAAAGGAGGAACGCCGGAAGGAAATTGATATGAGTCCTCGGCGCCTGCTTTCCTTGGATTTGCGACTACTGAGGTAACCCGAACGAGTCGATGTTGCCGTTTACCGTGGTTGCATATACGCGGCCACCGGCAACGGCGATCGGCGTCTCATTCGCGCCGCCTAACACCAGCGTTGCGAGCGGCTGGCATCCGTCAACACATGTGGTCGGGTAGGCGAGAACGTCACCCTGCGTGTAGATAAAGTCGAGCGCGCCGACATAGACGACGCCGTTCGCGATAGTCGGCGTGAACAACGACAAGCCTGACGGCGCCGAAGTCCATAGTGGGCTGCACACACTCTGTCCGCAGCCCGCAACGGCGAAGGCAACAAACTCTTGGCTTCCCGTCGTGACATAAGCAACTCCGTGGGCGGCGGCGATCGCATGCGGAGAGGCTGCAACCCTGCCTTTCCACGCGAGGTTACCTGTAGCCGCTTCGAGAGCGTAGATCGTGCCCTGATAGTCGCCCACTAGCACGAACCCATCGGTAACAGTCGGTGCCGCTACGGGAGAAAACTGTGTTTTCGCAACCCATAAGGGTGCGCACGGAGTGGTGCAGCTCGCCGGGAATGCATAAACGCCGAAGTCCCCCGATACGAACACTCCATCGGGTGATACCGCCGGCGCAAAATTGAGAGGATCAAAAGGAAGCCGATTGACCTGTGCGGACCACAACTCCGCGCCAGTCGTTCCGTTGAAAGCATACACGTAACCGTCGTATCCACCGATGTAAATGCTCCCGTTAGACCAGGTTGGTGGCGAGTTTGTTCCCAGCGTGCCGACCGGCACCGCCCACGAAGGCGTGCAGGTCCCCACACAATTCGTTGGGAACGCGTACAGGTTGCCATCGAGCGAAGCGGTGTACACATGCCTGCGCCCAACCGCGGGATCCGAAAATGTGCTGACCCCAGTGTAGATCCAGCGACTCGTACCGGTCTCGGCGTCCAGAGCAGTGAATGTGGTCTGCGCCATGGAGGCGACGTAGAGCACGCCGTCGGAGAGGGCAGGGCCACTAAGCGGGGCAATGCCTGTCCCGTTGCCCGTCATGAACTCCCATCGGAGTGAAAGCCCTGCGACATTCGACCGGGTGAGAGTGTTTTCGAAGGGATTGAAGATCGTGTGACGAGCATTAAAACCGTACTGCGGCCACCGCGGCTCGGCATTTGTTAGGCCAGACACGAGCATTGCCAGTCCAGCGACGCACAGAGCACCTGCGCAGAATTGTCTCCCGGCCAGACGCATCAGTTGAGCGTCGGGCGACAAGGCTTCTCTGTCAAACAGTCGCGGAGTCAGCCAAAGAAAGGAAACATGAGCACAAAGGCAACGAAGTCGGAACCGAGACATCAGCAGCGCGAAACCGCCTTCGTCCGCGAGTTTCCTCACCAGTTGCCGAGAGTCGGATAGGACGACGCCCGCAAGCGATAAGATGATGTTAGTTTCCGTTAAGGCAGGGAATGACCTTTCCTTTGCTTGACCAGCTTGCCGTCAGGATTGTTACTAATAGTGCCATTGGCGTTGACGTCATTCCGGAAGTTAGCCGCGGTGACTCCACCTAGATGGCTGCTGACGCTCTGGAAGTCCGGATTAGCGACGACCCGGTTGCCATCAACATCGCCCGCGAGGAAGCCAAATGGAACGTCACCATGGGACTGTCCGTCCCCGTTA
>Ga0081455_10008122_pt1 | contig 10953 bp, 14 predicted proteins | sample TabmetS3T2R1_FD_70207 | JGI IMG/M metagenome (GOLD analysis project Ga0081455, IMG submission 70207) | Tabebuia heterophylla rhizosphere microbial communities from the University of Puerto Rico - S3T2R1 | ecosystem: Host-associated > Plants > Roots > Rhizosphere ... | reverse complement strand
CGGAGGCGGCCCGCCTGGTGTTGTCCGGTGAGATCGTCAATGCCATTGCGGTTGCGGGTATTTTGACCGCCCAGGCGGTGACGACCGGGTTCGCGCAGCCGCGCCCGCTGGATACCCCGTGGCTCGACAGGCCCAAGGCGTTCGCCGCCCGCAAGGCCACGCAGTGACAGCTGCCCTGGAGACACAAATGCAGGGCTACCTCGACCACCTGACGATCGAGCGGGGCGTGGCGGCCAACACGTTAAGCTCCTATCGCCGCGACCTGCGCCGCTACTCAAAGCACCTGTCCGACCGTGGAATTCACGACCTCGCCAAGGTCGGCGAGGACGACGTCAGCGAGTTCCTCGTGGCGCTGCGGCGTGGGGATCCCGATGCCGGGGCGCCGGCGCTCTCGGCGGTGTCGGCGGCGCGGGCCCTCGTCGCGGTCCGCGGGCTGCATCGATTCGCCGCCGCCGAGGGGCTGGCCGAACTCGACGTCGCGCGCCCCGTCCGGCCGCCGGCGCCCGGCCGGCGGCTGCCCAAGAGCCTGACGATCGACGAGGTGCTGGCCCTGCTGGAGGGCGCCGGCGGCGACAGCCCGGCCGACGGCCCCCTTACCCTGCGCAACCGGGCGCTGCTGGAACTGTTGTACTCCACCGGGTCTCGGATCTCGGAGGCCGTCGGGCTCGACGTCGACGACATCGACACCGAGGCCCGCTCGGCGCTGCTGCGCGGCAAGGGCGGCAAGCAGCGGCTGGTGCCGGTGGGGCGCCCCGCCGTGCAGGCGCTGGACGCCTACCTGGTGCGCGGGCGCCCGGAGCTGGCGCGGCGCGGCCGCGGGACGCCGGCCATCTTCCTCAACGCGCGCGGCGGCCGGCTGTCGCGGCAGAGCGCCTGGACGGTGCTGGCGAAGGCGGCCGAGCGGGCCGGCGTCAAGGCCGCGGTGTCGCCGCACACCCTGCGACACTCGTTCGCGACCCATCTGCTGGACGGCGGAGCCGACGTCCGGGTCGTCCAGGAGCTGCTCGGCCACGCGTCCGTGACGACCACCCAGGTCTACACCCTGGTCACCGTCGACCGGCTGCGCGAGGTCTACGCCACGGCCCATCCGCGGGCCCGGGGCTAGGGGCTCGTGTCGTTGAACCCTCAGACGGTCCACGCACCGTGGCAAGTTGGCACCCCTCATGGGCCACAACCCGTGGTGCGTACGGTTTCCCATGAGCTCATGGGAAACCGTAGGCGGACACCCGCGTCCGTCCCCAGAATTGTCCCCATGCTGTGGGTGCGTTGTGTATGTCGAGCGATCCTCGTACACAGATTTGGGCGACCCTGGCGGGGCTTCTTGATGGGGCGATGGGCAAGGCTTAGAGTCACGGCAGCCGAGTCGAGTTGTCGACTTGTCTGCCAGGATCCTTCGGCACAGTACGTCTGCTCGCGGGCGGCAGGATAGGGAGACGATGCCCAAGTGAAGAAACACTCGGTCGACCGCCGTTCGTCGACGCCGTCCCTCCTCTCTGACGCCGAGTCGGGCGCCGGCAAGCCTCAGATGGGGCCGACCGGGCGTCCGATGCCGGATCTGCCCGAGCCGCCCCCACTCACCGAGCACGGCCCTGCGCTGGTGCTGGCGATGTGCAACCAGAAGGGCGGCGTCGGCAAGACCACGACGACCATCAACCTCGGCGCCGCGCTCGCCGAGCTGGGCCGCAAGGTGCTGCTGGTCGATTTCGACCCGCAGGGCTCACTGTCGGTGGGTCTCGGGTTCAACCCGCACGAGCTCGACCTGAGCATCTACAACCTGCTCATGCAGGACGACGTCGATCTCGAGGACGTCGTCTGCAAGACCAACGTCAACTCGATGGACCTGCTGCCGTCCAACATCGACCTGTCGGCCGCCGAGGTGCAGCTGGTCGGCGAGGTGGCGCGGGAGCAGACCCTGGCGCGGGTCCTGACGCCTGCCATGTCGGACTACGACGTCATCATCATCGACTGCCAGCCCTCTCTCGGACTGCTGACGATCAACGCCCTCACCGCGTCGCACGGCGTCATCGTGCCGCTGGCCTGCGAATACTTCGCGCTGCGAGGCGTCGCGCTGCTCAAGGACACCATCGACAAGGTCAGCAGCCGGCTCAACCCACGGCTGCGGATCATCGGCGTGCTCGGCACGATGTACGACGGCCGGACCTTGCACGGTCGGGAGGTGCTGCAGACCCTTGTCGACGGCTGGACGGACACCGTGTTCCATACGGTGATCCGACGTACGGTGAAGTTCTCCGACTCCACGGTGGCCGGTGAGCCGATCCTTTCGTACGCGTCCACCTCAGCGGGTGCCCAGGCGTATCGCCAGCTGGCTCGAGAGGTGTGGGCACGTTGCCACGCCGAGTGAGCCTGCCCGGCGCTGAGGAGCTGTTTCGCCAGACCGGACAGGCCAGTGAGACGGCCGACCCGACCGTCGAGCCGCCGCGCCGCCGCACCGCCAACGGGCAGCGACCGCAGGTGCCATCGCCGGCGTCGGCGTCGGCGCCGGGGTCGGCATCGGGGTCGGCATCGGGGTCGCGGCGCACCAGCGGCCGGGTCAAGCACGACGAGAAGATGACGGTCTACGTCACGGCAGACGAGCTGCTCGAGCTCGAGCACGCCCGGCTTCGGTTGCGCCACGAGTGGGGCGTCGGCGTCGACCGCGGTCGGGTCGTCCGGGAGGCGATCGCGATCGCGCTGGCCGACGTGGAGACCCGCGGGGCGGAGTCCGATCTGGTGCGCCGCCTGTCCGGGCCATGACTGAGGCGGCGTCCGCGGTGGCCGAATCCGAACCGCGTCCGGAAGCCGAGTCGACGAGCGACTTCGCGGTCCGGCTGGACGTCTTCGAGGGACCGTTCGACCTGTTGCTCGGCCTGATCGCCAAGCATCAGCTCGACATCACCGAGATCGCCCTGTCCAAGGTGACCGACGACTTCCTGACCTACATCAAGCAGCTGGGCGACGATCTCGAGCAGACCACCGAGTTCCTCGTGGTCGCGGCGACCTTGCTGGATCTGAAGGCGTCCCGGCTGCTGCCGCAGGCCGACGTCGAGGACGAGGAGGATCTGGCCCTCCTCGAGGCGCGGGACCTGCTGTTCGCGCGGCTGCTGCAGTACCGCGCCTTCAAGGAGGTGGCGGCCTACCTCGACGCGGAGTGGGTCAAGCAGCAGCGGCGCTATCCCCGGGCAGTGGGGCTCGAGCCGCGTTTCGCGGAGCTGCTGCCCGAGGTCCTGCTCGGACTCGGGCCGCAACAGTTCGCGGAGCTGGCTGCCGGTGCGTTGGAGCCGCGGCCGGAGCCGGTGCTCCTCACGTCGCACGTCCACACGTCGATCGTGAGCGTGCGGGAGCAGGCCGCGGTCATCGTGGAGCGACTGCGCCGATCGTCGGCGGTCACCTTCCGGGCCCTGGTGGCCGATGCACCGGACACGATGACGACCGTCGCGAGGTTCCTCGCCGTGCTGCAGCTGTTCGGTGACAAGATGGTCAGCTTCGACCAGATGAGCCCCTTCGGCGAGCTGCACATCCGGTGGACCGGCTCCGACGAGGGGGAGGTGTCGGTCGACGACGAGTTCGACGAGTCGGCCGCGGCGGAGTCCGAGGAGTCTGATGACCGAACCGACTGAGGAGCTGGCCCTGCAGCCGGCCCTCGAAGCCGTACTGATGGTGGCCGACCAGCCGCTCGACGAGGCGACCCTGGCCGGTGCCGTCGGACATCCGGCGGCCGCCGTACGCGAGGCCCTGCAGGCTCTGGCCGCCTCCTACGACGAGCAGAAGCGTGGCTTCGAGCTGCGCCACGTCGGCGGCGGGTGGCGCTTCTACAGCCGGGAGGCGTACGCGTCGGTGGTCGAGCGGTTCGTCCTCGAGGGCCAGCAGTCCCGGCTCACCCAGGCATCCCTCGAGACCCTCGCGATCGTGGCCTACCGGCAGCCGATCAGCCGGGGCCGGATCTCCGCGATCCGCGGGGTCAACGTCGACGGCGTGATCCGGACCCTGGTTACCCGCGGGCTCGTCGAGGAGGCCGGCACCGACGACGAGACCGGCGCGGTGCTCTATCGGACGACGAGCTACTTCTGCGAACGCTTGGGCCTGTCCAGCATCGACGAGCTGCCCGAGATCGCGCCGTACCTGCCGGAGATGGCCGACGTTGACGAGTGACGGCGACGTCGCCGAGCGCGTTCGACTGCACAAGCTGCTGGCCCAGAGCGGGGTCGCCAGCCGACGCCGGTGCGAAGAGCTGATGCTGGCCGGGCGCGTGACGGTCAACGGCGAAGTCGTGACCCGGCTCGGCACGACCGTCGACCCGGCACGGGCCGTGATCCGGGTCGACGGGCAGCGGCTGCCGCCACGCACCGACCACGTCTACGTGGCGCTCAACAAGCCGGTCGGCGTCGTCAGCACGATGAGCGATCCGCAGGGCCGGCCGACGCTTGCCGAGCTGGTTGCGGACCGGCCGGAGCGGTTGTTCCATGTCGGCCGGCTCGACACCGACACCGACGGGCTGATCCTGCTGACCAACCACGGTGACCTGGCCCATCGGCTGACGCATCCGTCGTACGCGATCGACAAGGTCTACGTGGCGCAGGTGTCCGGTGTCGTACGACCTGCGACGCAGCGACAGCTTCGGGAAGGGGTCGAGCTCGACGACGGTCCGGCCGCGGCCGATCGGCTCCGGATTCGCGACAAGCAAGGTGGACGGACCCTGCTCGAGCTCACGATCCACGAGGGCCGCAACCGCATCGTGCGCCGGATGCTCGACGCGGTCGGCCACCCGGTCGAACGGCTGACCCGGATCGCGTTCGGCAGCGTCCGGCTCGGCTCGCTGAAGCCAGGGGAGACCCGCGACCTGACCCCCGACGAGCTCGGAGCGCTGCTCGACAGCGTCGACCTCTGACCGCCGTACCGGCTGACCTGTCCGGCGTGTGTCGGCCCCTGGCCCGACCTACGCCTGACAACTTCGGTGTGGCCGTTGCAGCCGTTGCGTGGGCTCAGGTGAGGCCCATCGGCGCGTCCGTTCCGGTGATCCGCCAGGGGCCGCCGTTCTCCCGTGCGACGACGTAGGTGGTGAGCCACGCGTTGTCGAAGCCGTGGTAGGCGGACACGCTGACGTTGACCTGATCACCGGACGGGAGCAGGCCCAGTCGAATCGCGGGATCGGAGGTCTCGCGAGTGTCGCCACGGACGCTGGGCGGGAACTTCTCCACCCAGGAAAGCGTGGTCAGGTCGGCGAGCTCGGCCGAGATCTCATCTTGTACGTCGGGCGGGATCGGATCGCCCGCGGCTTGACCGTCGAAGTCCCATCCAGCGTCCTCGTCGGGGCGGATCTGTACATACACCTGGTCCGGCACGTTGCCAGCGCGCCAGTCGGCGCTCGTTCGGAGGAAGCGCTCCAGCACGAGCGAGTAGATCGTGACGGTGCGATCCTCCGTCTCGGCAGCTGTCAACGGGTCCGAACCGGCGTCGGGATCAGTGGCGACGGTGACTCCGACGGCGACGATCGCCGCGGTGGCTGCTGCCGCGGCGCTGGCGACCAGCCAGGCACGCCGAGTCGGTCGACGCCGACGCGCGAGTACGCGATTGACGACTGGGATCGGCGAGGGCGCCTGCTCGGCGCGGTCGTCGAGCGTGGCCCGGACCAGCTCGTCGAGGCGGTTCATGGGGCGTCCTCCTGGGCCGATGGGATCGCGGTCGTCGAGGGCTCCGGCGGGTCGTAGCCGGCGAGGTCGGGATGCCGACGCAGTTGGGCGAAGGCTCGCGCAGCCAGGCTGCGGACGGTGCCTGGAGCACAACCGAGGAGCTCGGCGATGTCGGCGTCGCCCAGGTCCTCGTAGTAGCGGAGCACGAGCACGGCCCGTTGTTGCTCCGTCAGCTCGTGCAGCATTCGCCAGGTCAGGTCCCTGACGGCGAGGGCGTCCTGGGAGTCGCCGACAGCGCTCGGCGGCAGGCCCGACGGCTCGACGGTGAGCTCGGTCGAGGAGCGGCGACGCCGCCACGAACGGTGCTGGTTGACCACGATGCGGCGTACGTAGGCGTCCGGGTTGCCGGCCCGCGTCACGCGATCCCAGCGCCGATGGGCTCGCACGAGCGCCTCCTGGACGATGTCCTCGGCAGTGTGGGCGTTGCCGCACAGGAGGTACGCCAGCCGCAGCAACGCTCCGGTGCGCGCTTCGACGTATTCTCCGAAGTCTGACTCCGCCATCGCGCTCCTCGATCCCTACCTATTAGACGCGCCGAGCCATCGATTCCGCTGCACTCGTCGCCAAACCGCTGTCCGCTGCCGAGTTGTCAGCCGCATGTCAGGCTCTGGCGTGACCTGCGGCTGACAACTCAGCCGTTGCGCGGACAGGCGGCCAGGGGCCCGATGCGCCTCGGTTAGGGTGTGTCCGTCTTGTCAGGCCAGACGTCCGATGCCGACGTCGTCGATCACCTCGGAGGATTCGCCGATGGCCGTGCGCGCGATCCGGGGCGCGACACAGCTCGAACGCGACGAGCGTGATCATCTGCTCGAGCGGGTCAGCGAGCTGCTGACGATGGTCCTCGACGACAACGACCTGAGCATCGACGAGCTGATCAGCGTCATCTTCACCGCCACCGACGACGTCCACTCCGAGTTCCCCGCGTACGCCGCACGCCGGCTCGGACTGGTCGACGTGCCGCTGCTGTGCGCCCGCGAGCTCGAGATCGAGGGCAGTCTGCCGCGCATCGTCCGGATCATGGTCCACGTCGACACCGACCTGACCCGGTCCGAGGTGACTCATGTCTATCTCCACGGCGCCGCGACCCTACGCCGCGACCTCACCCGCGTCGCGTCCCACCATGACGACGCGACCGGCACTTCCTCATGAGTACGGCGTTGCCGCAGCCGGTGTTGATCGTGGGCACTGGTCTGGTCGGCACGTCGGTCGGCGTGGCGCTCCGGCAACGCGGAATCGATGTTCATCTGACTGACCACGACGCCGACAACCTCGCTGCCGCCGTCGAGATGGGCGCGGGCGTGGCGGACGAGCCGGATCGAGTAGGCCTCGTCGTCGCCGCCGTACCGCCGGACCATCTCGGCGATGCCGTGGTCGAGGCACTGCGCCGGTGGGACGACGTCGTCGTGACCGACGTCGGCAGCGTCAAGACCGCCCCGTTGCAGCAGGTGCGAGCCTCCGGCGTCGACCCGTCGCGTTACGTGGGGAGTCACCCGATGGCGGGCAGCGAGCGCTCCGGACCGGGCGCCGCGTCGGCCACCCTGTTCGAGGGCCGGGCGTGGGCGGTGACCCCTCACGAGACGGCCAGCCGGGACGCCGTGGCGGCTGTACGTGCCTTGGCGACGACCTGTGGAGCGTCGCCGGTCGAGCTGAGCCCGGAGGACCACGACGCCGCGGTCGCCCAGGTGTCGCACCTGCCGCATCTGCTCGCCGTACTCGCCGCGGCCCGACTCGTCGAGGCGCCGCACTCCCACCTGTCCCTGTCGGGTCAGGGACTGCGCGACGTGACTCGGGTCGCCGCCGGTGATCCGGCCCTCTGGCGCCAGATCGTGTCGGCCAACGCCGACCAGCTGCGGGAGCTGCTGCTCGCCGTACGCGACGACATGGATCGACTCCTCGACGGGCTCGGCAAGCCGGACGCGACCGAGCTCCTCGAGTTGCTGCGCCGCGGCGTCGCGGGCACCGAGCTGATCCCCGGCAAGCACGGCAAGCCGACGCCGGAGCAGACGATCGTCTACGTCGCGGTGCCGGACCGACCCGGCGAGTTGGCCCGGCTGTTCGCCGATGCGGGACAATCTGGTGTCAACGTCGAGGACCTCCATATCGACCACGACCCGGCCCGGCCGGTCGGTCTCGTGGAGATCGTGGTGGCGGCGTCCTCGGCCGATCGGTTGGTGACGTCTCTGACCGCCCAAGGGTGGTCCGTACATCTGTGAAAGGACGGCGTGGATGAGCGAGCGGAGCGACCTGGTCATCGCCGTCGACGGTCCGTCCGGGTCGGGCAAGTCGACGACGGCGCGCGGCATCGCGACGCGACTCGGACTGCGCTACCTCGACACCGGCGCGATGTACCGAGCGGTGACGTGGGCGGTGCTCGAGCGCGGGATCGACGTCGATGACCCGGCCGCCGTCGCAGCCGTCGTCTCGGCCGTACGTCTCGAGGTGGGAACCGACCCGGGGGCGCCGACCATCTCGGCCGACGGGGTCGACGTCGCCGGTCCGATCCGCGGGCCGGCGGTGACCGCCGCCGTCAGCGCCGTCAGTGCCGTACGAGCCGTTCGCACACAGCTCGTCACGCAACAGCGCGAACTGATCGGCCGTGGCGGCATCGTCGTCGAGGGTCGGGACATCGGAGCCGTCGTAGCGCCGGACGCCGATCTGAAGGTGTTCCTGACCGCGGCGTCGGGCGAGCGGGCGGCCCGCCGCCATGCGGAGACCGGAGGATCTGCGGATCAGGTGAGTATGACCGAGGCGGATCTGGCTCGGCGTGACACCCTGGACTCGACGAGGAAGGCGTCGCCGTTGACCCAGGCGGCGGACGCGGTCGTCGTGGACACGACGAGTCTCGGGTTGGAGGATGTCATCGACCGCATCGTCGTCATGGTCAAGGAGCTGCCCGCCGAATCCGGGACGCGGCGGCCATGAGCCTCTCGCATCACGCCCTTCCTCGTACGCACGATGTCGACCCTCTGGGGGACCGGGTGCTCCGGCTCAGCCGGCCGGGTGCTTCGGCGCTGCTGCGGCGGTGGTACGACATCCACATCCACGACGACCATCTCGTACCGCGCCAGGGGCCGGTGCTGCTGGCGCCCAACCATGTCGGCTATCTCGACGGGCCGCTGCTCGTCGTCACGGCACCGCGAAGTGTCCACGCGATGATCAAGCGCGAGATGTTCCGTGGCGCGTTCAAGCCGATCCTCAGCGCCGGCGGACAGATCCCACTCGACCGGTTCAATGTCGATCCGCTCGCCGTGAAGCGCGCCCTTAGGGTGTTGCGCGATGGCAGGGCGCTCGCGATCTATCCCGAGGGCAGCCGGGGATCCGGCGACGGCCGGTACGTCAAACGCGGCTGGGCCTACCTCGCCACGGTGACAGGCGCGCCGGTCGTGCCGGTCGCGGTGTTCGGCAGTCGGCTGCCGGGCACGTCGGTCAGCGACCTGCCGCCTCGTGGTCAGCGGGTCGACGTCGTCTATGGCCAGCCCATCACGGTGCCGGTCAAGCCGTGGCCGCGCCGGTCCGCCGACATCCTGGCGCTCACCGAGGATCTGCAGAAACGGTTCATGGAGCACATCGAGCAGGCCCAGCGGCTGTGCGGCGGGACCTTGCCGGGGGCGGCTCCAGACGCGGAGGGCCCGGAGCCCGGGTCGATCGCCCGCAGCGACGCGGCCGACGAGCATCGTGATCCGGCCACGCGCAGGCCTGGCGCCAACGAACCGACTCCCGGCGGAGACCGGTGACCACCACCGACACCGAGCCTCCCACCGACGCGGAGCCAGGCGTACGGCCCGTACTGGCCGTTGTCGGCCGGCCCAACGTGGGCAAGTCGACTCTGGTCAACCGCCTGCTGGGCCGCCGGGCCGCCGTCGTCGAGGACGTTCCGGGTGTCACCCGCGACCGGGTCGCCTACGACGCCACCTGGAGCGGCCGGGACTTCACCGTCGTCGACACCGGCGGCTGGGACCCCGACGCTCGCGGCCTGGGCGAGGCCGTCACGGCGCAGGCGGAGCTGGCCGCGAGCGCCGCGGACGCCGTCCTGTTCGTCGTCGACTCGACCGTCGGGATCACCGACTCCGACGAGTCCGTCGTCCGCATCCTGCGTCGCTCCGGCAAGCCGATCATCCTGGCCGCCAACAAGGTCGACGACGTCCGTGGCGAGGCCGAGGCGGCGGCCCTGTGGGCGTTGGGCGTCGGTGAGCCGTACCCCGTCTCGGCGCTGCACGGCCGTGGCAGCGGCGACCTGCTCGATGCGATCGTCGACGCGTTCCCGTCGGTGCCGGCCGAGGAGGAGCCGGACGAGGGCGGTCCGCGCCGGGTCGCGATCGTGGGCAAGCCCAACGTCGGCAAGTCGAGCCTGCTCAACCGGCTCGCCGGCGAGGACCGCGTCGTCGTCGACGCCGTCGCGGGCACGACCGTCGACCCGGTCGACGAGCTGGTCGAGCTCGGCGGCCGGACCTGGCGGTTCGTCGACACCGCCGGCATCCGGCGCCGGGTACGAGAGGAGTCCGGGCACGAGTACTAAGCGAGGCTGCGTACCCAGACCGCGATCGAGCGGACCGACGTCGCGGTCGTGGTCCTCGACGCGGGGGAGCCGCTGTCCGAGCAGGACCAGCGCATCATCGCCTCCGTGGCCGAGGCCGGCCGCGCGTTGATCCTGGCCTTCAACAAGTGGGATCTGGTCGACGACGACCGCCGGATGATCCTCGACCGCGAGGTCGAGCGCGAGTTGGCCCGGGTGTCCTGGGCGCCTCGGATCAACGTCGCCGCGCGTACCGGCTGGCACGTCGACCGTCTCGTGTCGGCGCTCGACACCGCCTTGGAGGGGTGGCAGACCCGCGTCCCGACCGGCGCGCTGAACGCCTTCCTCGGCCGGCTGGTCGCCGAGCATCCACATCCGGTCCGCAGCGGCAAGCAGCCGAAGGTGCTGTTCGGGACCCAGGCGCAGGCGATGCCGCCCACGTTCGTCCTCTTCACGTCGGGCAAGCTCGAGGCGTCGTACCTGCGGTTCATCGAGCGCCGGCTCCGCGAGGGGTTCGGCTTCGTCGGGACGCCACTGCACCTGCGACAGCGCACCCGGCAGAAGCGACGGGGCTGAGATCACCCGGCCCGGGGGAGGCCGACCCCGGCGACCCGGCTCAGGATCGAGGTGAGGATCGACCCGGAGGGTGCCATGTCCGAGAAGAAGATGATCGAGATCGTGCAAGAAGCGGTGGACGATCAAGGCATCGAGGATCAGGTCACCGCCGCGGGAGAGTTCCTTCCGCGCGGAACC
>Ga0081455_10008121_pt1 | contig 10953 bp, 9 predicted proteins | sample TabmetS3T2R1_FD_70207 | JGI IMG/M metagenome (GOLD analysis project Ga0081455, IMG submission 70207) | Tabebuia heterophylla rhizosphere microbial communities from the University of Puerto Rico - S3T2R1 | ecosystem: Host-associated > Plants > Roots > Rhizosphere ... | reverse complement strand
CCACCGTGTCCTGGACGTCGGACGCCATGCTGGCCTGCAGCTCCTTGATCGCCCTGATGGTTTGACGGAGGAGCTCCGGATCGACCGGACCTTCCTGGGAATCCAGCCTCTGGGTCAGGACCTCGTTGTCGGCTCGGATCAAGCGCGCCATCGCCGTCATCCGATCGTCGATGTGTTCGCGCAGACGTTCCTCGAGCTCGGCCGGGCCCATCGATGCGGTGATCGCCGACTCGGCGGCGGCGGAGACACGGGAAGCCATGTCGTCCGCAACCCGTTCCATCCGCTGGTCCATCTCCTCAGCGAACGCCGCCATCCGCCAGTCCACGGCCTCGCGGAGCGCGTCCGTCTGCCCGTCCGCTCGATCGTCGATCACGCGGCGGAGCGCCTCCGAGTCCGATCGGATCAACTGGGCGAGTCCCATGATCCGCGCATCCAGCAGCCGTTCGATCGCGCCCCGGACCTGCCCCTGGTCGCGGCCGTGCAGCCCGACCTTCTCGGAGATCATCTCGAGCTGTTCGGCGACCGGGCGGATCTCCGAGGCCACCATCTCGCCGACGTGCTCGGAGATCGTGACGTCCTGGACGGCGAACGCCTCGGCCTGCTCCTCGACCTGCGTCGCCAGGATCGCCATGGCTTCGGCGCCGGTCTGGACGTAGGTCTGCATCGCCTCGGCGAGGCGAGCGGTCTGTTCGGCCATCAGGGCACCGTGCGCTTCGATCTGGCCCAGGACCGCCTCGGTCAGCGCCTGGTCGCGCTCGTCGAGGTGCTGGAACGCCGCCGCGATGTGATGCTCGACCTGTTCCATCCGAGACCGGACCGATTCCACCCCGTGCAGCGTGGGCGAATCGGCGACCTCCCGGATCGCCTTGACCGACGCCTCCATCGCCTGCCGCGTGGCGCGGCCGCTGTCGGCGATCTCGGTCATCGAATCCTCGAGCCGGGCCGACCCGAGCGCGAGCGTTTGGAACCGCTCGTCGTTCGAGGTGAGCAGGCTCCGGATCGCCTGGTCACGGGACAGGAGCGAGACGATGCGCTCCTGTTCGGGCCGCGTGTCGGCGCCGGCCGCACGCCACAGCTCGCCGGCGATCTCTCGCATCAACGCGGTCGCCTGCTCCTCGATCGCCTGCATGCCGTCGGCGATCCGGTCGTCGACGGTTCGCGCGATCCGTTCCTCGCCCGCGGTCATGCGTGGCTCGTCGTCGTGCCGGTCGAGTCGACGGAACAACCCCCGCGACGCCTCGGCGTGCTGCGGGGAAGCGGTGGGGCCGTATTCATCCATGACGTCGCTCGCGATCCGGGGCCGCCGCGGTACGCGTCGCGAGCGAGTCTAGGGCACGACCTGGGCGGACTCACGTATCTCGGCTGGGGAAAACCGACGGGCCGGGGCGCCCCGCTGGGACGGGGATTCAGGTGCCGTCGGGCGGGCTCTCCGCGTCGTCGTTCGCAGCCTCGTCGAGCAGGGCCCGATCCCCCGGGAACCGCTCGACCTGCGCCCGGCGCCATCTCGTGGCGCCGGCCGGATCGCGAAGGATCAGGTCGACGTCCGACGCGAACACCCGCACGTTGACATCCCAGGGGAACCGCGAGACGTCGGTCGCGATCAACTCTTCGGCCTCCCGAGCTGCGGCCTCGTCCCCGTCCCGTCCGTCGAGCGCGAGCTGCAGCGAGAGCTGCTCGGACGCACTGACCCGCCACGGTTGCACCGCGAGGGCCGCTCGAAGGGCCCAGGTCTCCCCGTAGGTGCGACCCCACCGTTCGAGGGTCGACGCGACCACGACCAGGGTGCTCACGACCAGCGCGGACCAGAGCAGCACGCCGGTCGCGATCCGCAGCGCGACCGGCGCACGCCACGGAGGGCCAGCTGTGGCACGCTCGGTGGAGCGGTCAGCGGCGATCCCCAGGTACAAGAAGAGCAAAGGGGTCAGGACCAGGCTGAGCGGCTCGACCAACGCGTACGCTCCCAGGCCCACCGCAGCCCCGAACGCCCAGGCGCGGTCGGGCGGACATCGGAGGGTTCGTGTCCCGACCACGATCAGCAGCACGAACAGAGCGGCGAGGCCGAGGAGTCCAGTGCCCGCCGCGGTCTCCAGGAAGATGTCATGCCCGTCGGACCATCCGCGGCCGGCGTCGAGGATCTCCTCTGGATCGCCGGACGCGAGGTAGATCGATTGCGACGTGCCCGGACCCCAGCCGAGGATCGGCCGGTCCAACACCCCCGCGCCGATGCTCCGCCATGCCGTCAGGCGCGCGGTATCGGTCGCCGCGCCCGTCAGCGGTGCGAGTGTGGCGCCCACCTGTTTCGGTCGATCAGGAAGCAGCGGGTCGATCACCTGCCACGCGACGATGGCCACCAGGATCGTCGCGACGACCGCGATCGCCTCGCGCCACGGCCGACGCCCGCGCCAGAGCGTGGCGGCCGCGACCACGAGGGGCAATACGAGCGCGCTGCGTTCGCCGAACGAGGCGACCAGGAACGTCAGGGTCCCGCACGCGATCAGCCGGTCTCGCATCGGGCGTTGCACCGAGATCGCCGCGCCCAGGCCGGCCGAGAGCAGGGCGACCGCGAACAGCTGGTTCCCCATCGTCGATCCGATGAAGCCGGCGCCCTTCCAACGCAGGACGTCGGTCGTGATGCTCGGGAACAGGCGGACCAGCAGCCCGAGCGCACCGATCACGAAGGCCGTGATGAGTCCCCATCGGCGGATCCGGTCCGCGAGCGGCTGACCGACGCCGGTTCCTCGCACCACGATCACGCCGCAGCAGAGCGTGAGGACGAACCCACCTCCCGAACCGGTGGTCGGGGCGACCAGGGAACGCGTCGGTTCGACCCCGAGGATCGCCGCCACCGCGGTGACCACCACCCAGCTCCCCGCGGCCAGCACCAACGTCCGGTCGCTCGGGAGCCGGGCCATCCACAGCGCGACGGTCGCAGCGACCAGAACCACGAGCTTGGGATCTCCATACGGACTCATGGAGAAGGGGGTGAAGACCAGCGGCAGGGCCACGACCAGCAAGAACGCGCCCAACTCCGCGATCCATGGCCGCTCCGCCTGCATGACCTGGCGGATGCTAGTGGTCCATCCCCGGCCGGTGGTGGACCCTGGGGTGTTCCACCTCGCTCCTTTGCCGAGGTCTCCGGGACGACCCTATACTGACCCTTCCGAGCGTCCCCATTCGTCCCGGTGGATGCGGAACCAGCGGAGGCGCGTAGCTCAACTTGGTAGAGCACCGGTCTCCAAAACCGGCGGTTGGGGGTTCGAGTCCCTCCGCGCCTGCAAGGGGAACACCATGAACCGACAGATGAAGCGGATGCAGGAGAAGGCCGAGCGCCAGCAGAAGCGTTCGGGCGTCGACCGGCAGGCCACCCCCGCGGCCACCGCTCGTCGTGCGCAGACCCAGGAGAAGCGGAAGCGGACCGGCATCCGGCAGTTCCTGAAGGAGGTCCGTCAGGAACTGAAGATGGTGGACTGGCCCAACCGCCGTGAGCTGGTCTCCTACACGATCGTCGTGCTCGCGACGCTCGCGGTGCTCACGACGTTCGTCTTCGGGCTCGACTTCGTGTTCTCGCGGGCGATCTTGAAACTGCTCGGCTGAATCGAACCGAAGGAACCCATGGAAGACCGCGAAACCACCACCGACACCCCTGTGGCCGACGCGCTCGACGCGGCGGCCGAGCTCCACGATCTCGCCGACGAGACCGCAGACGACGCGATGACCGAGGCGGTCACCGATGCCGCGGCGGTCGAGGAGATCGCCGACGAGGCCGCGACGGACGTCCTCGACGAGTCCATCGACGAAGCCGCCGCGCTCGCGGCCGACGGCGACGAGCAGCAGGCAGAGGAGCTGATCGTCGAAGGCATCGCTGAGGCGGTCGAGATCGAGGAGACCGGAGAGGCCGTCGCGCAGGACATCCTGGTCGAGGCCACGATCGAGGCCGCCGCCGCCGAGGCGACCGCGGACGAGATCGGGCAGGAGCTCGTCTCCGAGGCCGCGGAGGCTGAGGCGGAACCGGAAGCGGAGCCCGAGCCCGAAGCGGAGCCTGAACCGGAGCCTGAACCCGAGGCCGAACCCGCCGAGGGGGTCGGCACGGACGCCGACGACGCCTCACCGACGGCGAACGATCCCTTCCGCGGACCGGGCGACTGGTACGTGGTGCACACGTACGCCGGGTACGAGAACAAGGTGAAGACGAACCTCGAATCGCGCATCCGCACGATGCAGATGGAGGGCAAGATCTTCGACGTCCACATCCCGATGGAAGACGTCATGGAGATCAAGTCGGGCAAGAAGCAGGTGGTTCAGAAGAAGGTGTTCCCGGGCTACCTGCTCGTGAAGATGCTCTACGACAACGACTCCTGGTACGTCGTGCGCAACACCCCGGGCGTGACCGGGTTCGTCTCGGCCGGGACCGGGACGAAGCCCACGCCCTTGTCCAGGCGGGAGGTCGAGAAGATCCTCGCCGTCAAGAAGGAGGAGGCGAAGCCCCAGATCCGCCTCGGGTTCGAGGTGGAGGACGTCGTCCGGATCATCTCCGGGCCGTTCGCCGACTTCAACGGCACGATCAGCGAGATCAACGCCGAGCAGGCGAAGCTGAAGGTGCTCGTCAACATCTTCGACCGCGAGACCCCGGTCGAGCTGGGCTTCGATCAGGTATCCAAGGTCTGACAACCGATAAGAGCGGGAGGCCGGCAGGCCGTTCGGACCGCAGGAGGTGAAGGCATATGGCACCGAAGAAGGTGCTCGCCGTCGTGAAGTTGCAGATCCGGGCCGGACAGGCCACCCCCGCACCGCCCGTGGGGACCGCCCTGGGGCAGCACGGGGTCAACATCATGGACTTCTGCAAGCAGTACAACGATGCGACGCAGCAGTACGCCGGCCAGGTGATCCCGGCGGAGCTCACGATCTACGAGGACCGCTCGTTCTCGTTCATCACGAAGCAGCCGCCGGCGGCGGAGCTGATCAAGCAGGCCGCCGGCATCGAGAAGGGCTCCGGCGAGCCCAACCGTGACAAGGTGGGCGCGCTGACCCAGGCGCAGGTCCGCGAGATCGCCGAGCGCAAGATGGTGGATCTCAACGCGAACGATGTCGACATGGCGATGCACATCATCGCCGGCACCGCCCGCAGCATGGGCGTGGAGGTAGAGGCATGACCGGCGCCCACGGGAAGCGCTACCGGGAAGCCGCCGGCGGCTACGAGCACGAGCGCGAGTTCGGCCCGAACGAGGCGATCCGCCTGTTGAAGGCGCAGCCGGACGCGAAGTTCGACGAGACGGTCGAGATCGCGTTCCGCCTCGGTCTCGACACCCGCAAGTCCGATCAAACGCTGCGTGGCACCGTGTCGTTGCCCAACGGCACCGGTCGTTCGGTTCGCGTCGGGGTGTTCGCCACCGGTGAGAAGGCACGCGAGGCGACGGACGCTGGGGCCGACGTGGTAGGCGGCGAGGAGCTGGTTGAGCAGGTGATGGCCGGTGAGATCGACTTCGAGGCCGCCGTGGCGACCCCGGACATGATGGCGTCGGTCGGGAAGGCGGGGCGTGTGCTCGGTCCGCGCGGCCTGATGCCGAACCCGAAGACGGGAACGGTGACGATGGACATCGCGAAGGCCGTCGCCGACATCAAGGGCGGGAAGGTGGAATACCGCGCCGACCGTACCGGCAACGTGCACCTCGTGATCGGGAAGAAGTCCTTCGACGAGCAGCAGCTGCTCGGCAACTACATGGCCGTCGTCGAGGAGATCCTCCGTGTGAAGCCGTCGTCGGCCAAGGGTCGTTACATCAAGTCGCTGGCCCTGTCGTCAACGATGGGCCCGAGCGTGCGGATCGACCCGACCCGGCCGAAGGGCCTCGAAGCACCGGTCGAATAGGCCGACTCAAGCCGCCTGCGCGGCTGCCCGAAGCGAGAAGGGTGAGCTCGCGCGCGCACACGACCCGTGAGGCACGGCATCCGTCCTTCGGCGCCGGGCGCCGGCTGACCTACCTCTGCCTACAGCCGATGCGTGACGGGCAGGCCTCCGCAACGCACGTCGCCGGCATCGTCGAAGGCCTCCGACGCATCGGGTGGACCGTTTCCCTGGTGACGACACCTCGGCTGGCCGGCCGAGGGATCCCGGGTCGGGCGCTCGCCTCCGGCCTGGCGACCATCCGGTGCATGCGGTACCTCCCGACGAGCGACGTCGTCTACGTTCGTTGGCATCCCGGCGCGCTGCCGAGCGTCCTCGTCGCCAAGGCGCTGCGCAGGCGCGTCGTGGTCGAGGTCAACGGGACGGATGAGGATTGGGTCGCCGCATGGCCGGCGATCCAGCCGCTCTCGAGGCTGCTCGCGTGGTCTGGCGTCGCGCAGTTGCGGCTGGCTGATGGCGTGATCGCGGTGACACGGGGACTGGCCAACTGGGTCACCTCGGTCTCGAGCAACCGGGCCACCACGGTGATCGCCAACGGGGTCGACGTCGATCGGTTCACGGGGGTCGCCGACCCCTCCGAGCGACCGTACGTGGCCTTCGTCGGTGCCCTCGCCCCCTGGCAGGGCGTCGAGACGATGTTGGAAGCGGTCGACCATCGGGCGTGGTCCCCCGGCGTGGACCTGGTCATCGCGGGGGAGGGGCCGATGCGTCAGGCGTGCGAACGAGCGACCCGCCGCTCGCACGTTCGATACCTGGGCCGCATCCCTTCCGTTGAGGTCCCGTCGCTGATGGAACGGTCGCTCGCAACGCTCTGCGTGCAGACGCCGACGTCGGGTCGAGGAACGGTCGGGTGCTCACCGATCAAGTTGTTCGAGGGGATGGCCGCCGCCCGACCCGTGATCGTCTCGGACCTGCCCGGGGTGGCCGATCCCGTTCGAGCGGCACGATGCGGTGTGGTCATCGCTCCCGGGGATGCCGAGCAGCTCGCGCGTGCCGTCTCCCGCCTGACCGCCGATGAGCGGTTGGCGGACGAGATGGGTCGACGTGGGCGGCGCGCGGCCGAACGAGAGCATTCGTGGTCGGCCCGGGCAGCGGCGACGTCGGCGTTCATCGAAGGGCTGCAGACATGAGCACGGTGACGGGACCGGCCGGTTCGGCCGCGGAACCGGTGGGCTCCGCGAGGGAGCTCATCCAGTCCCGTTCCGCCGCCGCACGGGAGATCATCGCAGCAACGGCGCGTGCCCCCCGCATCCGTCGCGACGTCCGCCATCTCGAGCGGTACTGCATGTTCATCGGCTATCCGCGGAGCGGCCACAGCCTGGTCGGCGCGCTCCTGGATGCCCATCCCGACGCCGTGATCGCCCACGAGCTCGACGCCTTGCGGTATGCGAGCACCGGCGTGGTCGGCCGGCTCGCCCTGTTCGCGCTCATCGTGGAGCAGGAGCGTCGGTTCCAACGATCCGGCGTCGAATGGTCCGGCTACCGGTACGCCGTGGCAGGGCAGTGGCAGGGACGGTTCCGGCGGCTCCGCGTGATCGGCGATAAGAAGGGTGGTCGATCCACGGCGAGGCTCGGGAACGACCCCGGCCTCCTCGATCGGCTCCAGCGCATCGTTCGGATCCCGGTTCGGATGGTGCACGTGATCCGGGATCCCTTCGACACCATCGCGACGATGCATCGCCGAGGCGAAGGTTCTCTGGAAGCGTGCGCCGAGCGGTACTTCGAGCTGGTGGATGTGAACCAGGCGGTTCGACGGCGGGTCGGGCAGGGGGTCCTCGACCTGCATCACATCGACCTCGTCCGGGACCCGCGGCGCGAACTCGAGCGACTCTGCGCGCACGTCAGCATCGATCCCGACCGGTCGTATGTCGACGCGTGTGCGTCCATCGTCTCGTCGTCGCCGCACAGGAGCCGGCACGAGGTGCGATGGCCGCGGGCGCTTCGCCACGACATCGAGGTGCGGATCGGCGATGTGGACTTCCTTGCGGGGTACACGTTCGATGACTGAGGGAGCACCGTCGCCCGAGCCATCCGCCGGCGGCCTCGCCGACGCGTCGACGCTCGCCGTCGGCGGCATCCTTCGATTGACCTCGTCGGCGGTCGGACTCATCGGGGGATTGGTGGTCACCGTCGTGGTCTTCCGGGCCATGGGGCCGGACTCGTTCGGAACCTATGCGCTGGCGTTGGCCGTCTGCTCGTTGACCGCGGTCGTTGCCGAGCTCGGTGTTGGTGTCGGCGTGTCGAGGATGTCCGCCTACCTCGACAGCGGACGGGCCCGCTCCTGGGCAACGACGGCCCTGGTCGTGGCCACCGCGGTCGGAGGTGGGCTGACCGTGACGATGATCGCCGCCGCCACGGTCGTGACGCCGACCCTTCGGGGACCCCTGGTCGTGGCCGCACCCTTGATCGTCGCCGGCTCCGTCTCATCGATGGCCCAGGGCTTCCTCGCGGCACGTCGACGGCTCGCGTGGTGCGAGGGGATCACGATCGGCACGCAGCTGATCGCTGCGCTCGGCGTGATCGTCGTCGTCGCACTCGGCGCCGACGCCGCCGTCCCCATCCTCACCGTCCAGGTGCTCATCAAGGTCCTCGGGGCTCTCGTCGCCGTCGTCGTGTGCTGGCGGGAGATGCAGCGTCTGCCACGGGGGCCCCGGACGCGTGCCCGGGACGTCGTCGCGTTCTCGATGCCGCTCATGGTCGGCGGGCTCGCCGGGACGATCCTGCAGCGATCCGACGTGATCATGGTCGGGATGTTCGTGGGGCTCGGTGCGGTCGCGTGGTACGAGCCGACGCTGCGAGTGCTCGATGTGGCCCCGGTCGTGATGGCCGCCCTCGGCTACTACCTGTTCTCGGTGGGGGCATCGATGGTTCGTCATGACAAGATGGCCCGCCTCCGGGACGCCTACACCACGATCACGAAGTGGGGGATCGTCCTGACCATGCCGTTGTTGATGACGATGCTCGTGGTCCCGGTTCCATTCCTCCAAGCGATCTTCGGACCGGTCTTCCGACCGCAGTCGTCGGTCGTGGCGATCCTGGCGCTCGGGTACATCATCAACATCGCAGCCGGTGTCAACGGCGGCGCCCTTGCCGTGCTGGGGGCGACGAGGCAGATCCTCGTCCGGTCGATCGCGTTGGTGACCCTGAACCTGGCCGGCAACGCACTCCTGATCCCGATCCTCGGCGTCCTCGGGGGTGCGATCGCAACGACCACCGTCCTCGCATCACTCAACTGCGTCAACTCGGTCCTGGTCTGGCGGATGGCCCGCCTCACTCCGATCCGGGCCGACACGGTTCGGTGCCTGGGGACGATCGCGATCGCGACCGGCGTCGGGTGGGCGGCGGTCCGCATGCTCGGTGTCCAGGACGAGACGATCGGCGCCGTGGTCGTCCTGGGCCTCGCGTCGCTGGCGGCGCTGGCGACGGCCGTGCTGAACCTACGGCCCGGCGAGACCCGGCTCGTGCACGACCTCATGGACTCGCTGCGGGTCCGATGGACGGCCACACCGACGAGCGGTGCGGCGGACGGGATCGGTTGAGCTCACGCGCGGAGCGGCCCGGCGGACCGATCTCCTCGGAGCGATGCCTGCAGGATCGTGGTCAGCGCGCCTCGATCCCGCAACGAACGAACCACCGAGTGCCCACCCCCCTCTCGGACCTCGTGGACCTGGACGCCGGGAACGTCCGACATCCTCCGCGCATGAACCAGGTCGAGTCGGTCATCGGCGCCGACGTAGATGTGAGTCGACACCTCCGGCGCGATGCCACGTCGGATCACGTGCAGGAGATCCAAGGAGTCGGGCCGTGCGAAGCCGGTACGCTGAACGAGCCGCAGCTGGTCCCGCCACCGCTGGTCGCGGTGCCATGCCCGATGCCATCGATCGATGAACGTCTGCGGCGAGAACGCGATCACGGCGTCGACGTTCGGAACGATCCGAGAGAACAAGAGTGCGGCGTACCCTCCTGCCGAGTTCCCCGTCATGACGACGCGCGCCGGGTCGTGGGTGTCGATCACCCTCGCGAGTCCCGCCGCGACCTGATCGATGTCGTCGCCGAGTCCGGGAACCCCACGGTGATACCACGCCTGATGCGGGTCGCGGACGAAGACCTTCCCGGCACGGAGGGCCTCGGTCGATCGCAGGAACTCGAACGGCGGCATGCCCAGGTTCCCCTTGAGCCCCCCGAACGCGACGAGCAGGGGCGCGCCCGGTTCGTGGATCTCCAGGATGTCGGGTCGGGGAGGCCGGCGCGACGAGCCGTCTCCCATGTCCTTCGTCATCCCGGTACGACCTCCCGATACACCTCTCGGAGCTGATCCGCGATCCGGCTCGGCGCGAACATCGACCGGATCCGCTGATGGGACGCTTGCGGGTCGAATCGACATCGCCCGCCGAGGACGTGATCGATGCCTGCCGCGATCGCAAGCGGCTCGGTCGGGACGACCAGTCCGTAGGGCTCCTCGACGAACCACGCCGGTCCCGTGGCGGTCGTCACCACGGGGACGCCCACGGACAGTGCCTCGGCGACCGGGATCCCGAACGTCTCGAAACGACTCGTCGAGACCACCACGTGCGCACGCCTCATCACATCGTGGATGCGTTCCCGGGGGAGGACGCCGACCATCTCGAGCTGCCCGTCGAGCCCGAGCCGCATTGCCAGACGCTCGAGTGCTCGTCGCTCTCGACCTTCTCCCACGATGGTGGCCCGCCAGTCGGCGCGCTGCATCCTGGCGAGCGCGTGGAGCAACAGGTCGTGGCCCTTCTTCCGTTCCAGTGCCCCCACCGCGACGATGAGCGGCGTGGCTCCATCGCGGGGTCCTCGCTCCCGCGGGGGGAACGCATCGACATCGACCACGTTCGGGATGACCTGCGCCTCACGCCCCGAGAGCAGGCGAACGTCCTCCGCGAGCGACGGGCTGACGGCCATCAGCACGTCAGCGGCGAGCATCGTCTCGCGCATCATCCGTCCTCGTCGACCCGTCGCGAGCCCGCTCGCGAGCTCCGAGGAGTGCTCCGTGATCACCAAGGGCCGGCCGAGCCCGCTCGCGATCGGCC
>Ga0081455_10008120_pt1 | contig 10954 bp, 10 predicted proteins | sample TabmetS3T2R1_FD_70207 | JGI IMG/M metagenome (GOLD analysis project Ga0081455, IMG submission 70207) | Tabebuia heterophylla rhizosphere microbial communities from the University of Puerto Rico - S3T2R1 | ecosystem: Host-associated > Plants > Roots > Rhizosphere ... | reverse complement strand
GTGAAGAAGCGGGCAGCGGCACGTGGTGAACCTGTCCGTCGATGCCGTCGATGACGACGCCGATGCGGTCACCGAGCTCGTCCGAGAGCCGCGTGTCCAGCATGCGGCCGATGATCGGCATCCCCACCTCCTCGCCATGGAGGTTGAAGGTTTCGGGGCCGCGCTCCTGTCCACGCGCGGTGAGCGCCCGGTTGATGGCCTTCACGATGTCGCCGCGCTCGCCGAGCTCCCGCATAGTCGGCTCGAGCCGTTCCGAGAGCGTCCACACTCCTGGCTCGGCCTCCTTGGCCAGCCCGTGGCGTTCCAGGGTCTGCAGGCGGCCGATGCGCAGCGACTGATCGAAGTCGCCCCGGACCTGGCCGGCCTCCGGCCGCAAGTCCAGTACTCCCTCCCGGGCCTCCGCCAGCATGGCACGGTCGATACGGGTGAAGTGCTCGGCCGAGACTTCGGCCTTAAGTTTGGCCCGCAGCTCCCGGTCGGTTTCCGGGCCAAGCTCGAGCGTCGCCCGCCGCTGCGCCCGCAGCCGGATCCCATCGGTGATGTAGTCCTGAGCGATGATGAGGTCCTTGTTCTCATCGTCGCGTCCGCGGACGATGACGTGGCTGTGCGGGTGGCCGGTGTTGAAGTGGTCGACCGCGACCCACTCGAGCCGAGTGCCGAGATCCTCCTCCATCTGTCGCATCACGTCGCGGGTGAAGGCTCGCAGGTCCGACAACCTATCGCCATCCTCCGGGGCGACGATGAAGCGGAACTGGTGGCGATCCTCCTGGCCGCGTTCCGTGAATGTCCTGCCATGCGCCGCGTCGGTCTCGGCGGCGTAGAGCCGGCCACGCTCGCCGTCGCGGGTCGTGCCGTCGCGTTGCAGATAGCGCACGTGGGCGTCGGCCGCCCGGCTGCCCACCTGCAGGCGCACGATCCGCGCCTTCACCACGACCCTGCGCATCCGCTCGCCCGCCCTGCGCTCAGCGGCCATCCGCTTGAGTCGATCGGCCACCGCCTGGCCGCGGCCGATCCGAGAACACCTTCCCTTCCTGGGCCGCTTTCGCCCGCTTCCGCGCTGCGGCTTCCCGCGCATCTCGCTGAAGTTCAGCGAACCGCCGTTGGCCCTGGTCGCTGCCCGAACGACCTGAGCCACAAAGGAGCGCGACTGTAGGCTTGAGCGGGCGCCACGATCACGCCCGCGGCCGGGTCGTGGTCGGAAGTCGAAGGCGTCGTCGCGGGTCATAGTCAGCAGATTGCGCCGACGAACTGATTGTTCAAGTCAGAACCACGACACCTCGTATCATCGCGCTGAAAAGCTTGCGCTCTTCGGTGTGACGCAGCTCTCGTAAGCACTGAAGCGTCACATGTGAGGGGCAATAACCAACGTGCAGACAACCGCTTGGCCTTCGCAGAAGGCCGCAAACGCCAGTTTGCTTTAATCTTGCCCTCCTAAATGGGCGGTCGGTCCACTGCTTCCTCGCCATGAACTCCTCCCTCGTTTGATCCTACCCGAACCTGCGAGATCGCATGCGCGACTGCGCCAGCTTCGCATCGATTGCATCATCATCCACGAACGGAACCCAGCTCTGATGCGCCATGCATTCCTCCGTGCTCACCGTCACCTTTCCGTGCCGGGGCACATGTCCGCATCGGGATCGCGGTGGATCATCCACAGGCAATCGAGGGTGGTCGCGGTTGCCCGCCCCACAAGCAAGATATCGTGCTTCCCGCCGCCAGTGGTCTGCATCAGAACCGTCTCCGCTCACGCGGATCCGTTGATGACCAGTCCCTCTTGGCCGCGCATTTGGCGCGTGGATCACTCGCGGTTACCGCGCCACACCAACGAGCTTCGGGCAGCCCTTCACGGCGCCGACAGCACCCGCCCATGCCAGTCTCCAGCCAGATCGCCGGAAAACCGCGTTGGCGACAATGATCCGACCTCGTGGTCGCCCCGCGGTAGACGGGCGCATGATTTTTCAGTACCGCGAAGATCGTGTCGGGATCGGTCGCCACCCGAGGTTCTCAAGCCACGACTTTGTCGATCACGCGAACTGCGATCGTGAAGCGGCGCCTTTGCAAATCGATTGCATGATCTGTGCAAATCGAAGCCCCACTTATTTTCGTCCGAGCCATGTGTCGTGCCTGGCGGATCGAACTACGCGCGAGCGCGCGGCGGTCGGACGGATTGCTACAGGTGGTGGCGAGCATGAGGACCAAGCCGGCGATCTGTGGCATCAGGGCCATCCCGGCAGTGCGGGCCAAGTGAATGTCGTCTACGGTAAGTTTGATGAGTCTGAACGCCACCCAGTTGATCACCTGTGCCGCAATTTCGGCCTGAGGAACGGCGGTCACGACGGCGGGAAACCGAGAGAGCTGTGTCTCGGCATGGCGCAGATCAGCATCGAGGGTGCGCGGCGCCTCGCCGTTCCAGCGCGGGCGGAACGCCAAGACGGTTGCACAAGCCCGACCAGATTTCGGCAATGTCGCGTCGCCGCATCCGGCAGTCGCACGCCATACAGCCGCTGCACCGGGCTGCGCGCATTGCAACTCGGCCTCGAACCTGGTGGCCCGCTCGGCGCGTAGCCGCGTGCGGCCGTGGTGTCTGCGATGTTCAGTGCCGCGACCCCGACCGTCGCCATAAGCGTCACCCCGATCGTGGTGATCAAAGCGTTCAGGCCATGCTCGCGGCGGCGCGGTGGCCGTCGACCAAAGTGTTCGAGTGGCAGGCCAGCAAGAGGAGCGCCAGAACGTCGGCTGACACACTGAGGCCGGCTACTCGCCTCGGTGTGTTACCCCGTCCCTCCATATTATGCGTTGATCCTGACGCCGAACCAGGCGATCGCCGAGGCTAGTGCCGCAAGGCCCGCGTTTGCTATCCGACGGAGGATCGCACGTCGGGTCCGAGCGGCGACGAGCATCTGCCGTTCACTCTGTTCAGCCAGATGAACAGTGTTGGTCGGCGACTTGCTTGACGCCTGACCCATAGAGCGGTACACTAGCTCATATTGGGGGCACGGATGATCACCAGCTTCCGGGACGATTGGCTGCGCAACTTCTTCGTGGATGATATTCGGCCGCGGAATATCCCGCCGGAGCTGGTAACTCGACTGTTTCGGAAGCTCCAGATACTTGATGACGCGACGACTGACCAGGACTTGCGCGTGCCGCCAAGTAACCATTTCGAAAAGCTGCGCGGCAAACTGGAAGGGTTTCGCTCGATCCGCGTCAATCAGCGGTGGCGGCTCGTTTTCCGGTGGGATGGCGGCCGAGGCGAAGCATCGGATGTATACCTCGACGATCACAGCTACGAGTGAGGTGAACCATGCTGATGACGAAGCGTAAGCCGGCGACGGTCGGTGAAATTCTGGTTCAGGAATTCATGGAGCCGATGGGCTTGACGCAGGGAACGTTGGCCGAAGCCATGGGGGTGCAGCGCAAGCATGTTAACGAACTGTGCAATGATCGCAGGACCCTAACGGCGCCGACTGCGCTCATTCTGGCGCGAGTTTTTGGCAATAGTCCGGACTTCTGGCTCAACGTGCAGCGGCGCAGCGATCTATGGGAGGCGATGCACTCGCCCCGCGAGCGCGAGCGGATTAGGCGCGCCCGACCAATCGGAGCCGCCGCGTGACCCACGTCGCAGACGGCACGCCGGTTTCGGCTTGTGGTGATCCAAGGTTCCGTGTCAGCTCATTTGCGCTGACCGCATGCGTGCAAGCCGAGCGTGGGGAAAATCGCGACCCGCTTACCAACGGGGCGCAATTGGCTAGAGAGTCGTGGCGGGACCAGATCAGCACGAAGCCATCGGTCTCGGTGTCAACCAAAGACACAAGGAACCGGAGCTGGGAAACTTGGATCATCGAGCTTGACGGAGAGGTACTCGCGGCCCGCGCTCGAGGTCCTCCACCAGATTGATCGATCCGCTGTAAATTGTCCGACTTGGGGTGAAGTTGCCGACGATAGCCATGATCGTCTCCTTGTCTGATATCGGACCCTGCCCAGTCGCGGCCTCGATGGCGATCACGAGGCCGAGCGGCGATCGAACCGCACGGCTTTGCGGCTGGAGCCTTAGCGAAAGGACGTCGGGTTGGAGATTTTCCTGCCTCGCATGGAGTGCGCGCGCCGAACCATTTTTGTGCAGGGAAGAAAATCTCCTGTCCGGCGTTGCGGGAAGGCGATCGAGGCGCGGCGGACGCTCGGCCAATGAGCCCATCAGAGGCAGCTCGAGGCGCCGCTTAGGACCGGAAATGGGACGATCCTGGCGGAACGCAAGCGCGGGAAGACTAGCGCCCCAGAGCCGGCGATGATCCCAATGATGGTCGACCAGAGATGCTGCGATCTTCACCGGGCAAATGGGTTTTACAATTTGTGTCTAAATCATTGATTTTTTGCGGGCCAATCTCCAACCTTTTACGGGGTAAACCATTGCAAATAGACAAACAAGCGTGGCCTCTTAATCAGCGGGTCCTAGGTTCGAGTCCTAGTGCGCCCACCACCACAATCCCGATGCAACGGCGGTTTGGGCGGTGCCGGCTCTTGGTAGTGGAGGCGGCGCAGAGCCGTAGCTAAAGTGTAGGCACGGTCATCGTTCCAGGCGAGATTCGTGCAATGGCCAAATCGAGGCGCAAGTCGGCGGGGCAGCAGAAAACAATCCCCGTCGGCGGCATATGGGAGGACATCTTCTGGATCCAGGAGCGGACGGACCACTTGCGCGCATGGGGCCAGGTCTATGGTGTGCTCACTCGCGCGATCGCCGATCGCTTCAATCGCACCTGTCCGCCCCAACGGCAGACTGACGAAAATCTCGTGAAGTTCTCAAGACGCATCAGGGCTGCGAAAAGCGAATGGCGCGAGGTCGCGCGGGTGAGAGAGGCGGCCCGCGAGGCGGCGCGAAGCAAAGCATCAGCTGACGCAGACCCGCCGCGTTCTACGGAAGATGAATGAGCAGGCGGACCGCGCGAGGACCAGCGCTGACGGCTCACGCCCGCGGGTGACGCATCTGGGGTGAATCCTGAGCGCCTGGAAGATGCGCTACCGCCCCATGGCAACCTTGATCGCCTCCGCCGTCCGCAGCGCGAGCGCCGCGATGGTCAAGGTCGGGTTGGCCGTGCCCGACGTCGGGAAAAGCGAGGAGCCGGCGAACCAGAGATTGGGATGGTCGTGGCTGCGTCCGCTCGCGTTCGCGACCGATGTGTCGCGATCTGCCCCCATCCGGGTGGTGCCCATGATGTGGCCGGCGCCTTCCGCGTAGGGCAGGTGCCCGATCTCGGACGCGCCGAGCGCGAGAAACAGTTGTTCGTGAATCTTGCGGGCTGCCGCCAATGCCGCCGTGGTGTAATCATCCAAGCGGAAGAAGACGCGGGGCTTGGGGACGCCGATCGCATCGAGCCGATCGAAGTCCGGCGCGATCCGGTTATCGCGATCGGGCAATTGCTCGCTGAGCGCCACCAGGGTCGTCTCTCGGGACGAATGAGTGCGAACCGCATCGAGAAGCGCGGTCCCGGACAGTCCGGCGGCGACGAAACCCTTGGCCAGACTCGCGAGATCGGGCCCCGCCCACTCCCAGCCTTGGTTGCCGACGTTGATGAGCAAGGCGGCGTGCCGGCGGCGACGATCGCCGTCGCGCAGCTCGTGGATGGCGCTCACCTCCTGTGGCCCTCGGCGCTGCCACACCGGGACCGGCGACAGCGCGCGGGTGAGCTGCACCGGATGGTCCATGAGATAGCGTCCCACGGCACCCGAACGGTTCGCGACGCCATCGGGAAACCGCTCGCTCCGCGACATCATCAAAAGTTTAGGCCCTTCGATCGCGTTGGCGGCAATCACGAGTTCGCGCGCTTGCAGCTCCGTCTCGCTGCGGTCCGGCCGGCGGATCACGATTCCGCGCACGAGGTCATCGGGCCCGACGTCGACTCGCACCACGACGGAGTCCGGCAGAATGCGCGCGCCGGCAGCCTTCGCCTTCGCCAGATGCACGGTCGCATCGTACTTCGCCTGCACCGGGCAGATCGGAATGCACGACGCGCTAGCGCAGCACGCGGGCCGCCCGTCGAACACCCGCGAATTCCGGGCCTGCGGCGAGACCCGCACCTTGAAGCCGAGCGGGCCGGCGACCCGATCCATCAGCCGATCGCCCATGGCGGCGGGCAATCCCGGCATCGGATAAGGCCTCTGGCGAGCGGGTCCGTACACATCGTCGTCGTGCCCCGCCACGCCGAGCTCGGCCTCTGCCACGTCGTACCATGGCGCGAGATCGGACCAGGCCAGGGGCCAGTCGACGCCGATGTCGTAACGGCTGTGCAGCTCCAGGTCGGAGGGGAGGAGACGCAGCGCCGTGCCGAGCCAATGCCACGTGGTGCCGCCGACCACCCGCAGATAAGTGCTGCGAAACGGCTCGGGGCCGTCCTGGCGGATGTAGGTGTCCTTGATCGTGGCCGGGCTCTCGGCATAGGGGACACTTTCATAGGGTGCCTCCGGCACCCTGATCGCGGCGCGCTCCAAGCGTGCGAGCGCAACGCCGCGGTCGACCTCCGGGCCGGCCTCGACGACGGTCACCCGTGCGCCCGCGCGCGCCAGGCTCCAGGCGATGAGTACCCCCGCCACCCCGGAGCCGACGATCAGGACATCGCTTTGCTCGGCCAAACTTCTCTCGTCAGATATTGGAGGGCGCGGAAGCCCAGCGTTCGGGGCCGCCGTTGCACGTGCCCGGCGGCGGGTCGATCCCGGCGGCGCGCCACATCAAGGTCGTTGCGTAGCTGCGTACGCCAGGCAATCCGTCGAGCTTGAAGACGCCGGTGTACCAGGCCTCGAGCAGTTGCTTCTCGATCGGCGTGCCGCCGTATGTGTCGGGCGCGAGCTTGGACAATGTCTCGGGGCTGATGCCGGAGCGCAGAAGGAGCTCCAGGCAGGCGCGTGCGGTGTCCGGCGTCAGGTCGGCGAAACCGGTCGCCGTGCGAGACCAGCGCAGGAACCGGGCTTGCAATTCATCCGATATGCGGGTCTGGGCGCTCGCCTTCCAGCCCGGTAACAGGGCGCTGATCACGGCGGACAGGCTCATCCGCAGCGTCGCTCGGCGGGTCATGGGCCACATGTGAAGACGTCGTTTCATGATACTTAAGCGCCTCCCGTAGAAATGGATTCAAACCGAGCGACAAATCCGATCTGCTCTATTCCCCCGGCCGAGGTGAGCTTTCCCGCCCTCGCGTGGCCCCTGGGTCCCGGATCTTCGCTCGCGACGCAAGTCGGGTTTACCCGACTTGCGCATCTTTAAAGTGCCGATCTCAGGTAAACCCGAGATCGGCAATCAAACGCGCGCAGGTCGGGTACAACCCGACCTGCGTGGACCCAGGGGCCACACGACGACTCTCCTGACTCGCTCCCGCGCATTCACAGCCGCCACCACGCCACGGTGCTGAAGATCACCCAGGCGAAGAACGCGATCTGCACGATCACCAGCGGCCAGAAGATCGTCGCGGGAAGATCGCTCATTCGGAAATCCCGCGGCTTGCTTTCGGCGTCGTCGCGCAGCTTGGTCTCGATCGTGATCCCGTGCACCTCGACGCCGCCCCTCGTCCATACAGGCCGCCAGTCCTCGCGCTGGAAGGAGGCGTTGAGCTCGCCTTGCAGAGCGGCGAGCGTGCGCTGATCGCGGGCGACAATCGCCAACGAATAGTCCTTGGGATCGAGATTGCGCGCCTGCAGCCATTGACCGAATTGGGCGACGAGCGCGGTGAAGTCGTTCATGCTGCAATCCCTTCCTGTTGGCTGCTGCCGCGAGCCGGGTCGCGCGCGCCCGGGCGCGGGCTGGGCCCCGTCACGGTGCGACGATCCGCTCCGGCATGCGCTCGATGCGCGATCCCATCAGGCTCGCGGCGAACACGCGGTCCTCCTCGCTGAATTCCTCGCGCCAGGCCCCGCTGCCGCCCTCGCGGAAATTCCGCTCGCCGACCGTGGGCGGCCTGATGCGCGAGAGATCGTAGTCGTCGATGCCGTGAAACGCGAAGATCCGCTCGAACATGCGCAGCGGATCGTCACGCAGCATGGGGAACGGGATGATCTGAATGCTCAGGCCGTGCTCCGGTCGCTCCGCGGCGTCGAGCCAGGACTCGATCCAATTAACCGCCGCCGGCAGGAACGTCCTCGCCTGGAAGGAGAGTTGCCGCTGGTGCGGCCACTCGAAATAGTCCGCCGGAAGATGCTGCATGAACGAATTAAAATGCAGGAGATACGGCGGAAGCGTGCGAACGTGGTAGGTCCACGACACGGTGGCGTCGCGCGGATCGCGGACGAGCGCCGAGACGCGCTTGAACGGCGCGTCGCGCAGCGTGCAGAGATTGTGGTAGTTGGCCATGCAGTGCGAGGCCTGCAGGAAGCCGTTGGGCACGAGGTTGCTCAGCTCGCTGAGATTGAGCCGCTCCGAAACGAAAAGGCCGGTGCCGCCGACATCGGCCCGATTGCAGTAGCCGGTCCAGAATTGCTGCACCAGCTCCGCGTCCCACAGCTGCTGCGGGTCGATGAGCTGCGTGGCGTCGTGAATGCCGCCGCGTACGAACTCCGTCCCGCTCTTGGGCAGCGTCGCGAGGAAGATCGAATTCTGCGGCGAGCGCAGGTGCGCGGGCCGAAACCGCGCGCGGGCGCCGGCCTGCAGGTGCGCCAGGTGAGTGGCCAGCCCGTCGCCGGCGGTGATCGCCTCGTCGCGCTGGCGCAGGAATTCATTGCGCTCGCCGATGGCCTCGTCGCGCTGGCGCAAATAGGCGTCCCGTTCCGCCGCAAGCCCCGCCTGCCGCATGCGCGTCTGCTCGAGCTCGCGTTCGAGATCCTCGCCATAGCCCATGGCTCGCAAGCGAGCATAGGCCCAGTCGGCGAGGATTTTCCGCCACGGCCGGCGCCGCGCTACGTCTTGAGCTCGCACCACCAGTGCTCCTCGTGGTTGACCCCTAGACAACGGATGTCATAGCCGAGCCGGCGGAGGAACGTCTCCACCTCGGCCTTGGAATGTCCGTAGCCGGGCAAAGCGGGCGGGTGGACGCTCAAGAGGAGTACCGCGCTGAGCCTGAGTCGGTCGGATGCTAGCAGCCCGCCCGCAGGCCCGAAAGTTGCGCGCTTCCGCTCCGGGCGGAGGTGACCGGCTCCCCGCCCGGCGCATGCCGGTCACGCCGCCCGGTTCTAGGTTCGCGCCTTCCGCCCGCTGGCGTCTCGGCATAGACTTTAGAAAATTCGAAAAAGTGCAATCTAGGGAGGACTCGAAAATGACGCGCAGCGCCGCGGCCCTGGTGCTCGCGCTGGCGGCGTGGCCGTTGGCCGCGCCTGCGCAGCAAGCCGGCGCCGACGACACTTTCAACGACACCCAGACGCTCGGCCGGCGGGTCTTCGCCCAGTCCTGCGGCGTGTGCCACCTGCCGCCGCAGATCAACGCGCGGACCTTCGGTCCTGCGCTCTCCAAGGACACCGCCGGCGGCAACGACGACGTGATCCGCGGCGTCATCAGCGACGGCACGCCGCGCATGCCCGCTTTCAAGCACTATCTCGAGCGCGGCGAGATCGACGCGATCATCGCCTATCTCAAGACGGTGCCCGCCACCGCCACCCGTTGAACGGACGAACTCCAGGAGAAACGCCATGAAGGCATATCGGTTGGGCGTTCCCGCACTTGTTGCGGCGAGTGTTGCTGCGATCAGCCTCGCCACCGCGGCCCACGCCGCCGATCATCTGCTCAGCGGCACGGTGACCTCGGCGTCGGGTGAGAAGCTCGGCGGCGTCACGGTCTCCGCCAAGGCCGACGGCACCACCATCACCACCAGCGTCTATACCGACGAGCAGGGCGCCTACTACTTCCCACCGCTGCCGGCGGGCAAATACCGCGTGTGGGCGCAGGCGCTCGCCTTCGAGCTGGCCAAGGGGGAGGTCGATCTCACGGCCGCGCGGCGCGCCGACCTCGCGCTCAAGCCGATGACCGATTTCGAGCGCCAGGTAAGGCAAGCGCCCGGCGAGGTGCTGATGGCGGCGCTGCCGGAAGCGAGTGAGGACGACGCCCGCATCAAGCGCGTGTTCCGCAACGCCTGCACCGGCTGCCACACGCCGAGCTACGTGCTGCAGTTCCGCTTCGACGAGGACGGCTGGAACAAGATCATCGACATGATGAAGGTCGTCCCCAATACCGGCGTCTATCCGGCCAATCCCAAGCCCAACGCCATCATCGATTTCAATCAGAAGCAGCTTGCGGCCTATCTCGCCCGCGCGCGCGGGCCGGGCGAAAGCTCGCTCAAGCTCACGCCGCGCCCGCGGCCGGCGGGCGAAGCCGCGCGCGTGGTGTGGACGCTCTACGATCTGCCGACGGTGCAGGAGGCCGGGATCGGCACCGTCTACCAGACCAACGACGGCACCGACTGGTCGTGGGGCACGACCTCCAAGCTCGGCCTCATCACCCACGACGGCGGCATGGATTTCGACGGCAATCTCTGGTTCACCTCCAACAATCCCAACCGCAAGGTCACCGTCGGCCGCGTCGATACCAAGACCGGCGAGGTCAAGCTCCTGAAGGTGAACCGCAACGACGGTCTCGCCGCCAACGCCCACGGGCTGGTGCGCGACCAGCAGGGCATCTTCTGGTTCGACGTCAATCCCGGCCGCCGCAGCCTCGGCCGGCTCGATCCCAAGGCCGAGAAGATCGACGTCTACATGACGCCCCCGAGCATGTCGCCGCTCGGCGGCGCGGTGACGCTCGACGTCGACGGCAAGGGCAAGGTCTGGGCCTCGGCCCCGGACGGCGCCGTGCGCTTCGACCCGGAGACCGAGCGCTTCACCGACTTCAAGTCGCTCTCCTACAAGACCGCGCGCGGCACCGGCATCACCTACGGCGCCGCCGGCGACCGCGACGGCAACGGCTGGTGGACGCAGATGGCGTTCGACACCGTCGGCAAGGGCGATGTCGCGACCGGCAAGACCACGGAGGTGAAGCTCCCAGTGGTGGAGG
>Ga0081455_10008119_pt1 | contig 10956 bp, 9 predicted proteins | sample TabmetS3T2R1_FD_70207 | JGI IMG/M metagenome (GOLD analysis project Ga0081455, IMG submission 70207) | Tabebuia heterophylla rhizosphere microbial communities from the University of Puerto Rico - S3T2R1 | ecosystem: Host-associated > Plants > Roots > Rhizosphere ... | reverse complement strand
TACGGTGATGGTCACGGACGGATTCACGTGGGCTGCCCCTCCTCCGAACCTGCCCCTCCCTGGCGAACCCTTCGGGGGGCAGCCACTCGGATGAAGAGGACGGGACGAGGGGACAGCATTATGGCTAGGCCGCAGCGATGACCTCCAATGGGACTCTGCCATCGCCATACCAGTGGTGACTGAGCCTCAAGAAGTGTTTGGTGCAGCACAGGTGGCTGGCACCCGCACACGGAAATCAAGTCAGAACGCGCGACCGACTGCTGACTGCCCAGGCCCTGGAAAGCGGAAAAAAAGCAAAAACCCCGCTCCTAGGGGGAGTGTGTCTCTTGACAAGAGGAGTCCTCATAAGTGTTCGGCAGGGCCTTGGGTAGCAATACGCCTGTTAACACGCTCCTCAAATCATAAATAATGGATTCGTCGGTTCATGCCCCAACAGCACGCGCCCCGCATCCTCCAACCACAGCGGTTGCGCCGCGATATGCTGCGCCATTGTGTGCAGATCGCGTGCGCTCCGTTCCAGTGGGCACTCCATATAGAGTGCAGGCGTCCCGGCGGCGGCGTGCATGGCCATGATGCCTGCACGCGCGATGGCGGCGGCATGCAGGGCAGCGCTGTACAGCGCCGCCCGGTCCTCGGCCGTCGGCAGCTGGTTTCTGACGTTCTCCCACATGGCCGCCATGCTGGTGTGGAGGTGACTCCTGGCGGCAGCGACCGCCGCGCTATGAGATGCGATGTCGGCGAGCACACTCGGGCGCTCGCGAATCGCCATGCCCGGATCGACGGATACCTTGGTGCGCAGGATCTCGAGCGTGACGGCAATCGCTGCGCGTGCCATGCCCAGCAACTGTGCACCAAAGCCAGCGGTCATTACGGGCAGAATGGGGAGCTGGGCCAGCGGCGAAGGGCTCGCCTCCGGGGGAACGGGGACAAACGAGTCTTCCACGGGCACGAACACGTCGTCCACGACGACGTCATGGCTCCCGGAGCCCCGTAAGCCCCCGACATGCCAGGTGTCGAGGATGGTGTAGCGGCCCTTGGGCACGAAGAGCACACGGAGCTCGGGCTGACCAGGCGCGAGCAGGCGCGGCACCCCGTCTTCGTGCACCACACTCATGAGCGAGACATAGTCGGCCAGTTCGCAGCCCGACACGAGCGCCCAGCGGCCACGCAGCCGGAACCCCCCTCCCGTAGTAACAGCCTGTCCGGTCGCTCGTGCGGAGCCCGCGAACAACCGCCTGGGGTCGCCGAAAATCCGTGTGCGCCCCGCGGCATCCAAGAAGCGGGCCCAGAAACAGGGCAGCGTAGTGTTCCAAATGAGCCAGGACACCGACGCTTCGGCGCCCGCCAGCGTCTCGAGGACCCGCAACCACTCTTCCGGGGTATAGTGCGGGGGTGCGCCAGTGTCGAGGAGCATGCGACCCAAGTCACTCTGGCGAATCGCTTGCACAATCGGTTCCGCGATACGCCGGTCCTGCTCGGTGGTGTGGCGGAGCTCGCGGATCAGTGGGATCAGGCTTTCTGCCACGGTCACGATCTCGTTCATGCTCTCCCTCCTGGGGATTTTTGCGCTCTCACGATTGTACAGTCAGACGGGCACAACGTCCGCCCTGACCCCTTTGCTGTGCCTTCTTCTCCTCGACATCAACCAGGTTAGAGCTACCTTAGAGCAGCCGAACGCTACGCCTCAGCCGCCGCCGGAAGCGCAGGCGGAGCGTAGCGGAGCCGAAGCTGGAGACAGTCGGCTGCAGGCGGTGGTTCGGCCAGGGTTGACTAGGGGAAAAGGCCCAAGCGCATCCACTGCCGCCGGGCTGCAACCTGTGCCGCGCTGTTCAGCCCCAAGCGCATCACTGTGGCCCTCCCGATGGGAGTGCGCCCCACCAACTCCCCACTCTCGGGGGCGACGTGGAAATGGTCGTCCCACCGGTCTGTGCGGGGATGGAAGAGACGAACCATGGCCTCACTCGCGGGGTCAAGGCCACTGACATGCGTGGCCTTATAGAGATTGCACGCACGGCAGGCCAGCGCCCAGTTGGCCGCAGTGTCCTCGCCACCACGGGCGAGAGGCACGATATGTTCTACCTCCAGGGGCAGGTTGAACACCGCTTCTGGCGCATAGCAATATTCACAGCGATGCCCAGCCCGCAGCGCCACCTCGGGATAGTGCGGGTTCATCGCCCCAGCGCGTCGGCCAGGGTGGCAGCCCGCGCCGCTGAGGCCTGCAACTCCGCGTCGATGAGCGCCTCCAGCTCGGTTTGCTCGTCCGCTGGCAGGGTGGCTCCCTGGTCTCGGGCGGTCCGCCAGCGCGCCATCAACGCCTCAAGGCGCTGCTGCTGGGACGCTGTGAAGAAGCGGTCTGGGCGCAGCTGTTGCACAATGATCAGGGTGCTTGCCTCGTCCGCCGATAACTGGGCGGTGAGGGCGTCTAAGGCTTCCCCAGCTGTTTTGCCCTGGGCGTGCTTCTCCCCAGCGATAGCCCGGTAAGCGAGAGCGCCTTGCTCGGTAGATATAGGCAAGATAGCGACCTTTGTCATGGTGATACCCTCCTCCTGGCCATTGTAACACGTGCGAGCAAGACTTTCTCTTGGTCTGTGGCCGAACGCCCGCGGTGAGCCGCTGCCGGAAGCGGGAGCGCAGCGGCCAACGGCAAGGAACTCCTCGGAGTGCTTGTCTCTCCCCCAGCTTCCACACCGGGAGCAACTCTTGGGAAGGCCAGGAATACCCATGCGAACATCTCTGACTCATTTATTTCTTCTGCCGGGCTGCCTGTAACCTTGCGGCTGATTCTGGGGTGAACGTGGTGTTAAAGAACTTGATCTTGTCCCCTTCAATGATGGCGTCTTGCGTGAAATCTAGGGGGGAGAGCCCGAGCTTGTGCCAGTCCTCACGATACACCTTGCCGGCCCAGGAGAGCTTGTTCCCTTGGATGTATCGGGACCCTGCTTCCTCGCGTTGACGACGGTCAACTTGATCCTGGACCCACCCCCGGAGCTGCTCTTTGCCGATGAGAAAACGTCCGCTCGACGTCACCACAATCGCATCATCAGCAAACAAGCGCAGTATAGCATCTAAATCGCTAGCGGCGAGTGCTGCCTCACGGGCCTTCAATACCAAATCTGCCTGGGTATCCTGAGCCCAGAGCCTTGGCACGAACAAGAGAGCGAGCGCCAATACCGAGATGACATAGAGACGGAGTTTCATAGCACACCTTCATTGTCAAAATGTTGCGGCCGAACGCTCCCGGTGAGCTGCTGCCGGAAGCGGGAGCGACGCAGGAGTGGACGCTGTAGGCAGTCAGCTCCAAGCCCTGGTTCAAGTAAGCCGCTGACGCGGCAGTCTTAAGCCCTCTCTTCCTTCCCCGATCGGTCTATGATGTCTTCCTTCGCACATCCACTACGCGTCTCACGAAGGGAGATACCACAGGAGCCCACGGCGTCAACAGATGAGCGCGGCTCTCCACCTCAGCGGCACAAGCGAACGGACGCAAGCAGCCTCTGTCCGAGCAGTCCGCCTGCTGGCCCAGTGCTACCACCAATCCCCCGACCGCAGCTCCGCACAGGCGCTGCAGCGTTCCTTCCTGCACCGCAAAAACGTCGATCACCTGGCCCCGGCGTCCAGGCGCATCGGCTACCGTGGCCTCCGCTTCTGCTCTCAGCACGTCTTGCAGCGTGCCTGGTCCACGCTGGCGCTCCTGCGTGCGCACACCACCCACCGGCTCCCCGCTGTCCTCAGGGTGGAGGAGGGCAAGCGCCTCCGCACGTCCGCCCCCCCGTGCACCACCACGTCTCCTTCACGACCGTCTAGAGCTTGGGCCTCCGGCTTCATGAAGCCCGCTTCCTGCAGGTCTCTGACATGGACGGGCAGCGCCTCCAGGTCCATGGCCACCGCGGCAAGGGCGCCAAGGACCGGTACGTCCCCTGGCCCGAAGACACCCTCATGCGGCTCCGCACCTCCTGGACAACCCATCGTCACACGACGTGGCTCTTTCCCGCGCCCGGGCGCGATCAAAAGCAACGTCCTCCAGCACTTGCGCCCATGAGGCGCTCCAGTGTCCAGGGTGCCTGCCGTCAAGCCAAACAGCGCGCCGGCATCACTCAAACAGGGGTCGCCATCCATCCCCTCCGACCTGCCTACGCTCCCCATCGGCTCGCAGCCGGCGTCAACCCCCGGCGCATCCAGCGCTCCCTCGGGCACGCGCCACTCGCAACGACGATGGTCTCCCTCCCCCTCCCCCCCACAGGGCAGGAAGAGGCCTACGAGCGCCTCAACACCCTCAGGCACGGGCTCGTCCCAGGCCCACCCGGCGCGACCTCTGCACCGCCGTGGCGCCAGAGTCCCTGGAGCGCTCCCCCCAGCTGCCCCGCGCACACCGCACGGTCATCAGCGCCAGCCAACCGTGCCACAGTGGCCCTGACGGCTACCGCCTCTCTCCGGGCCACCACTGTGGAGGACAACACCGCGTCCCGCCTGCCTGTGGCAACCGCCCCTGTCCCCCGTGGCCGCAGCCGAAGCCCCCGCCATGGCTCCAGCCCCACCGGGCCCAACAACTGCCCGGGCCGCCCTGTCTCCGCACCTTTCCCGTCCCCGAGGCCCTACGCCCGTTTCTCCGCTCGCCTCAACGCTGCGCGTACCACGCCCTGTGCACCGCTTCGGCGGCAGCCCTCAACCGGCTCGCGCCAGAGCAGCGTTGCATCGGCACGCCCTGCCCCGGCTTTCCCGGCGTCCTGCACACGTGGGGCCGGCAGCTCCAGTCCCAGCCCCCCATGCCCTCTAGCGTCCCGGGTGGGGGCCTCGCCGCGGACCGCCCGACCTGGCTCCCCTCCAGAGCCAACTGCTCTGGGCCTGTGCAAGCCCTCTCCCCCATCTCCCGGGCGCTCTGCAAAGCCGCGAGGCGCCCGGCCGGCCTGCTGGAGTCCAGCGCGCCCCAGGTCTGGACCCTCCCCTGGAACGTCCCTAGTCAGGCGCATCATCACGGCCACTCCGCCTTCACCTCCCTCGCCCCCTCGGTCTTCAAGGGCGCCATCGCTCACCGCCGGATGGGCTCGCTCAAGGAGCGCACGGTCACCTTGACCTCCCGCAACGTGGGCCGTACACGCCTCCGCACTGCCCACCTCGACGGCATGGAGTGTCTCCGCCGGTTCCGGCCGCCTGTCTTACCCGAGGGCGTCATGCAAGTCCGCCACTGCGGCTTTCGGCACGCCAGCGCTACCATCCATACCGACCCCAGCCGGCAGATGCGCGTGCCGGCCCCCCCCAGCGATGCCCCGCCGCCGCGCGTGGCCCGCTGTCCGACCTGTGGCACCCCGAGGCGCATCGTCAGGCGACGATGGACCTCAGCGAGGGCCTTTGTTGATACAAGCTGAGAGCCAGGCCGTGGTCCTGAGGAGCGGCGTGGCGCCACAGGGTGGCCCACCTCCGGCACCCGTGCGCCTGTCTGCTGGCCTCAGGCGGCACCAAGCGGCTGAGAGCAGGAGCGCCACAGCCTGGCAGTGTCCCGCCGCCGTGCCTCGGGGTGCCTCGGCTGTCCCCAGGGCTATGTCGCACCATGGTATGAGGCGCACCATCTCCACCCGTCGTGAACGCAATACCCTCAAAGCGCCCCTCGCTGCCCTGCGGGGCTTCCTTGAACCCAGGAGAGAAGCGACCGCAAGGGTCGCCTCAATCCTTTTTAGTTCGGCCCTGATGCCGCTGTCTAGGCTGGGACGCCCTTCTTCCGCACTCGACACTGCTGAGAGCGGTGCGGGACCGCTCCGCTGATCGGATCGATCACGTCGTTGGGGATGAGGAGGTTGACGTTCGCCCCCTCTGGCCGGAACGGGTCGTAGGCCGGCGTCCCAAGCTCTTGACATTCCTGCCACCAGCCGTACTGCGTGGCGACCACCCTGGGGTCGAGCGAGGCGTTGAGCTTTGCTTTGATCGTGACCGCTCCCTTCGGCGTCTCCAGGACCACCCAGGTATCGGCCTCAATCTGCAAGGCCGCGGCCGTAGTCGGGTGGATCTCCAGGAACGGCTCACGCACCTGGCGTCGCAAGCGCGGGATGTTGCGGTGGTGGTCATCGCAGAACTGCACCAGCCGGGAGAAGGTGAGCGCCAGCGGGTATGCCTCATCCGGCTCCGGTCGGCGGGAGGTCTCTGCCGGCTCCCAGACCACGGGTAGCGGGGGGTACCCTGCGCGGGCAAAGCTCGTGGCGTAGATCTCCAGCTTGCGCGTCGGGGTCTGGAAGCCCCGGGGCTGGCCTGTCTGGGCGTCGATATCGGCATATTTCCGGTACCGTGTCTCGCCCGGGACCCGTATGCCCGCCGGATGCTCCCGCAATGCCTGCACGGTCAGCCCCGACGGCGCCAAGTGATGGTTGAAGGCCGTCTCCATGTCGCCGCTGAAAAAGTGCGCGCCCAGGCCCAGCCGCTGCGCCAGGGCGAAGATGATCTCCAGGTCCGGTCGCGCCTCGTGCACGGGCCGGACCACGGCCTGCCGGACCTGGGCCCAGGTGGCCGTCTGCTCGGCGAGAGCGAACGGTGGTGGCGAGGGCATGACGGCCTCGCACTCCCAGCAACTGGCCGCGGGCAGAAGCAGGTCGGCCAGGGAGGCGGTGGGATTGGCGAACAGGTCCACATGTACATAGAAGTCAAGCGTCTCCATGGCCCGCTTCCCGGCCAGGGGATCCGCGTGCGCGACGAGGGGGTCAGTCCCAAATGCTATCAGGGCCTTCACGGGGTAGGGGCGCCCGGTGAGGATGGCGCGATACACGTCGTGCGCTCGCACCCGGCCGGGATCGCCTGGCGGGCCCAGCGGGCGCTCGGCATAGCCGAGGCGACGGGATGCCTGCTCCCTGGGGAGGAGGTCCAACCCCATGATGGGATTGATGGGGGTGCTGGCGAACAGGACGTTGCTGCCGCGCTGATCGAACTGGCCGGTGAGGGCGTAAAACAGGCTGACTGCCCGGTTGGTCTGCATGGCATCGACGCGTTGTTCGAGCCCCACCCAAGTGTAGTAGCAGGACGGCCTCTCAGTGGCGAACAGCCGGACCGCCCGGCGCACCTCGCCTGCCGGCACCCAGGTCAGAGCCTCCGACCGCTCCGGGGTATACCGCGCGGCCAGCTCCCGCAGCAGCGCCAAGGCGGGGCGGCAGGTGACCGGCTTCCCACTCGCGAGGGGCACGGTGTACGTCCCAGACAGCGCGGGCGCGATGCCGTCCTGACCGTACCCGCCGTCGGCGTGGTATTCCACCGGGCCCCCGCCCCTGCTATCCCAGGCGAGGAAGCTCTGCGGGTCCCCGGCGGAGGCCAGGTCCTGCCCGGTGAGCATCTGGGCCGTATCCTCCCGCACCAGGAAGGCGCCGTTGGTCCACTCACGGACGAAGGGCTCGTCGTAGAGCCGCTCCTCCAGCAGCACGTGGATCATGCTCAAGGCGAGGGCGCCGTCGGCGCCGGGCCGGACGCGGAGCCAGAGGTCCGCTTTCTCGGCGCTGCCCGTTTTGCGCGGGTCAATGACGATGAGCTTGGCGCCGTGGGCTCTGGCCCGGCTGATCCGCATGGCCATCGCCGGCCACGTCGCCTGAGGGTTGAAGCCCCAGAGCAGCATGCAGCGGGCATGCTCGTAGTCCGGCGGGGGCGTGCCAACCCCATAGGTGTATTTCGCGCCCGTGTCTCGGTGCCACTGGCAAATGTGCGTGTTACCCACGACGTTTGGGCTACCGAAGGCGTTGGCCAGGCGCAACACCCCGAAGACGAAGTCGTTGGATGCGGTGCCTACCGACGTCGCCACCGGAAAGACCACGGCCTCGGGTCCGTAGCGGGCCTTGATCTCCAGGAGGCGCGACGCCATCAGGTCCAGCGCCTCGTCCCAGGAGAGGCGGGCCCAGCCGGGGTCAGGGTCGCCCTTGGGCCGAGTACGCATCATAGGGTATTGGAGGCGGTCAGGCGCATAGACGATCTCGGGGGCCGCTGTGCCCTTGACGCAAATACACCCGTTGGGATGTGCGGGGTCGGCGGTCACCTTCGTCAATCTCCCGTCCTCGACGGTCGCCAGGACGCCGCATCGGGACACACACATAGCGCAATAGGTGTGAATCTGCTGGATGGCCATGGACATACCCTTCTTTCTGTTGTTCGGGCATAGTGAAGGGACCTATTGAGGGGCCTAACGCCAGCCTTCAGCTGCTGCCGAAAGCGGGAGCGAGGCACGAGCGGACGCTGGAGGCAGTCAGCTGCAAGGCGTTGATACTTATTGAGGCCCCCTCCTCCACATACAACCGTGGTATGCTGGTAGTGAGGAAAATACCAAAGAAGAGGAGGAGACCTCATGCGATTCTACACCCAACAGCACCAATTTTACTGTGGCATCGACGTACATGCCCGCACCATGTACGTGTGTATCCTCAACCAGGACGGAGAGATTCTGGTGCACCGCGATATGCAGGCGAGCCCGGAGACGTTTTTGAAGGCGATCGCTCCTTATCGGGAGGATATGGTCGTCGCCGTGGAGTGTATCTTTACGTGGTACTGGCTCGCCGACCTCTGTGCCCATGAAGGACTCCCTTTTGTCCTCGGGCATGCCCTCTACATGAAAGCCATCCATGGCGGCAAAGCGAAAAACGACCGCATTGATGCGCGGAAAATTGCCGTGCTCCTGCGTGGTGGCATGCTCCCCCAGGCCTATGTCTATCCCGCTGAGATGCGGGCCACTCGTGACCTGCTCCGGCGGCGGATGCATTTCATGCGCCAACGGGCGGCATGGCTCACGCATATCCAGCATACCAAGAGCCAGTACAACGTACCCGAGATCGGGAAGAAGATCGCCTACAAAGCCAACCGCGAGGGCGTCGCCGCGCGGTTGCCTGATCCCGCCGTGCAGAAAAGTATGGAAGTCGACCTCGCGCTGATTGACCACGACGACCGGCTGCTCCGGGATATGGCACTGACCATCCTCAAGACGGCGAAGCCGCACGACGCCAACACCCTCTACCTGTTGCGCACCGTCCCGGGCATCGGCGAACTCCTGAGTCTGGTGCTGCTGTATGAAATCCATGACATCCACCGCTTCCCCCGCGTGCAAGATTTTGTGTCGTACTGCCGCCTGGTCAAATGCGCCAAGGCATCGGCTGGCAAACGTTACGGCACCTCGGGGACCAAGATTGGCCACGCGTATCTCACATGGGCCTTTGCGGCAGCGGCCGTCCTCTTTTTGCGTGCCCATCCTACGGGCCAGCGCTCTCTCACCCGCTTAGAGAAAAAGCACTCCCAGGGGAAAGCGTTCACTGTACTGGCGCACAAACTAGCTCGTGCGGTGTATGACATGGTACAGCGCAAAACAGTCTGTGATATGCCCACGTTCTTCCGTGGGTAAAGGAGAGAAGTGGGCGAGCCTGCCGCCTCACTGGCCACCAGTGGGATCAGCCTGAGAGCACGCTCTGGAATGGTGTAGACCAGTGCGTCTGCGAACGCCCAAGAGTCTGGAGGTCCTTCTCCCCGCTCCCTGCGCGTTGATTGGACGCCCACGTCTGCTCCGTAGCATATATGGCGACAGGCATCACGGTTCACGTGTGCTGCCCCTCCTCCGAGCCTGGCACTCACTGGCGAACGGCACCCGTTCAGCCACCTCGTTGAATAGGACGGGATGAGGGTACAGATTTGTTTCTAGGCCGCAGAGGATGCCTCGGCATGGCACCTCTGCAATCGTCACCTCGACGGCGATTGAGCCTCAATAAGTGTTTGGTGCAGCCACACTCGCACTGCACCGGCATAGGGAAATGAAGTCAGGACACCACACCGGGTACTGACTGCGCTGGCCCCTGCAAAGCGGAAAAAAGGCAGAAAATCCGCTCCTAGGGAGAGTTTGTCTCTTGACAACTGGGGACCTCATAAGTGTTCGGCAAGGTCCCGCGTCATGTGCACCTGTCCCCCGTGTGCCCTGCATGCCTATTGGATCACCTCATCGGCCAGCACGAGGAGGTGCGGGGGGATGGTGATTGCGAGTGCCTGAGCGGTCTTCAGGTTGATGACGTACTCAAACGTGGTCGCCTGTTCCAGGGGAAGATCAGCGGGCTTCGCGCCCTTGAGAATTTTGTCCACGAACTTGGCGACGCCGAGGTTGAGACGAAAGTCATCGGCACCATAGGACATGAGCCCCCCGACATCCACGAACGACCGCGTCCCGTACACTGCAGGCAATCGGTGCCTCGCGGCGAGGTCCACGATGCGTGCCCGGTGGATGTGGAACATGATCAAGGAGGTCTGCAGGAGTCCTTCGGCCCCTTCCGTGGCTGCAGTGCTGAAGGCGGCTGGCAGCTCTTCAGGGGTCCGGACATCGCGGATCAGCAGCTCTACTCCTAGGACCCGGGCCGCCTGCTCCAGTTCCTGCACCTGCGGCGTCGATACGGGGTTGGCGAAGTTGGTCAGGACGACCACACGCGTGAGACGGGGCACGATGTCCTTCAGCAGTTCCAGACGCTTGGTGATCAGCCCCGTGGCCATCTGGGAGAGGCCCGTGACGTTGCCGCCGGGGCGGGCGAGGCTGGCTACGAGCCCCGTCCCAACGGGATCGCCGATGCCGAACAAGACAATCGGAATCGTCTGGGTGGCGTGCTTCGCGGCCCGGGCGGCCGGTGTGGTGCCTGCCACGATCATGTCCGCCTGTAAGCGGAGACATTCCTTGGCCAGGATCGGAAACCGTTCGAACTGGCCATCCGCGGACAGATAGTCGATGGTGATGCTCTGGCCCTCCACATAGCCCAGGTCACGGAGGCCGCGCAGGAACGCGTCATAGGCGGTCAGTCCCGCCGCCATAACGGGGGGTAGTTCCGCAACGGGATAAGGGGCGAGGTAACACAGCCGAGGGATTTTCGTCGTCTGCTGTGCCCCAGCGAACGATCCAGTGAGGAGAGCAACGGTGAGAAGGACGAACAACCTGAGCTTGTTCCGCATTATCGCGTCTCCTCCATGTGTACGCATCATACGACA